>Ga0256840_1004483_pt1 | contig 10453 bp, 6 predicted proteins | sample 355202metaG_FD_185969 | JGI IMG/M metagenome (GOLD analysis project Ga0256840, IMG submission 185969) | Hydrothermal vent microbial communities from Mid Atlantic Ridge, Atlantic Ocean - 355-202 | ecosystem: Environmental > Aquatic > Marine > Hydrothermal vents | place: Atlantic Ocean: Mid...
GTGCAAGAAAAAGAAATGATACTCTTCTAAAAGAATTAAATATGAATCTTGAAGAAAAAATTACTCACTCAGTACGTGAGATAAGAGAAAAAGACAAGTTACTTCAAAATCAACATAACTTAGCGCAAATGGGCGAGATGATAAATATGATTGCCCATCAATGGAGGCAACCACTATCAGCAATATCTTCTACTAGCAGTGCTATAAGTTTAAAAGCACAGCTTGGCAGGCTAGATAAAGATTCAGCGATTAATTTATCTAACAATATAACCATGTATACAAAACACTTAAGTGATACGATAGACGACTTTAGAAACTTTTTCAAACTAGATAAAGTAAAAAATGAAACAAGCTACGCAGAGTTGGTTGAGAGTGTTATGGGTATAATACAAGCTTCTATGGAGGATTGTAAAATTATGATTATCAAAGAGTTTAACTGTGCAGATACATTTAATACATATAGCAATGAATTGAAGCAAGTTATATTAAATCTTATAAAAAATGCTGAAGATGTACTTGTTGAAAAAAAGATACAAAACCCAACTATAAAAATATTAACATATAAAGAAAATAATCAATATGTATGTAGAGTAAGTGATAATGGTGGTGGAATACCACAAAAAATTATAAATAAAGTATTTGAACCTTATTTTTCGACAAAAAAGGAAAAAAATGGTACAGGGTTAGGGCTTTATATGAGTAAACAGATTGTTGAGGGTCATTGTGGTGGGAAATTGAGTGTTTCCAATGGTAATGAGGGTGCAATCTTTAAAATAAGTATAGGAGATACGTAATGGAAGATTTGGAATCAGTAATACAATACACAAAACAACTGAAGCTTTTATATGTAGAAGACAATGCTGATACTAGAGATGCAACTATGGTTGTGTTGGAAGAGTTTTTTGATGATATTGTCATAGCCAATGATGGTGCTGATGGTTTTGAAAAATTTAACACCAATGATATCAATTTGATAATTACAGATATCAATATGCCACAACTAAATGGTATAGAAATGTCAAAAAAGATAAGAAAATACGATAAAGATATCTCTATACTTATTCTTTCTGCGTACAACGAATCTGAGTATTTTGTAGATAGTATAAAACTAGGCGTAGAAGGGTATTTGATAAAGCCTATTTATATAGAACAGTTTGTTGCAGTGCTTAAAAGAGTAGTGCAAAAAGCTATTTTAAAAGATGAAAATGAAAAAAATCTAAATTTACTACATCAATATCAAGAAATCACAGATAAAAGTGCAATTGTTTCCAAGTCAGATACAAAAGGAATTATAACCTATGCCAATGACAAGTTTTGTAAATTATCTGGTTATAGTAAAGAAGAGTTAATAGGTAAACCTCATTCGATCATAAGGCATCCAGATGTTCCAGCAGATACATTTAAAAATCTTTGGGAAACAATAAAAAACAAGAAACAAATTTGGCAAGGATTGATTAAAAACAAATCCAAAAATGGAAAAGCTTATTATGTTCAATCAACAGTAAAACCACTTCTTGATAAAAATGGAGAGATTTTAGAGTATATTGCACTAAGGTATGACATAACAGATATCATGAATCAAAAAAGGTTACTTTGTGACTATATTGATTCTGTTCAAGACCCTATAATGGCATTGGTGCAAGTTTTAGGGATTGAAGATATAGAAAAATTTTACGGTCAAAAACTTTATCAGTCTATAGAAGAAAAACTTGCTTTTATTCTTAATGAGAAGTTAAAAGAGGATTTAACATTTAAAAATGTATTTATGTTAGGACGAACTCACTATGCATTTGTATGCGATAAGTCTTGTTGTGTTGATGATGTTGAAACAATAATAAAAGGGCTAAAAAACTTTAAGAAAAAGATACAAGATACAAAAATAAGCATAGACTATATAGAGTGTGATATTTCTTTGAGAATTAGTTTTGCTTACGGAAAAAAAGTTTTAGAAAATACACAATACGGCATGAATCAATTAATAAAAAACAACGATACATTTATCTTGGCAAATAATCTTGCAGAAGAAGAACAGTATATGGCAAGACAAAATCTTCAGATACTAAAAACAGTAAAAAGTGCGCTTGAAGATTTTAGAATAATTTCATATTTTCAACCTATCGTTGACAATAAAACACAATGTATCTCAAAGTATGAGTCACTTGTTCGTTTAATCGATGAAACTGGTAAAACTATATCTCCATTTATATTTTTGGATATTACTAAGAGAGGAAGGTATTACTCAGAAATTACACACAGAGTAATAGAAAACTCATTTAATGCTTTAAAAAACACAACAAAAGATATATCTATCAATCTCTCTATTCTTGATATTGAACGAGAATCTACAAGGCAAAACATCTTTAGACTCTTAAATACTCATAAAGAGCATGCCTCAAGAGTTGTTTTCGAGCTTTTAGAAGATGAAGATGTAGAAGATTTTAAAGTGATAGAATCTTTTATATCAGATGTTAAAAAACTTGGTGTTAAGATAGCAATAGATGATTTTGGAACTGGTTATTCTAACTTTGAAAGATTGGTCAATTATAAACCTGATATATTAAAGATAGATGGAAGTTTGGTTAAAAATATAGAAACGAGTAAACTCTCTTTGTCGGTTATTAAAACAATCATTGCTTTTGCAAAAGAGCAAAAAATACAAACAGTAGCAGAGTATGTTGAAAATGAAAATATATTTAATATATTAAAAAACCTAGGTGTGGATTACTCTCAAGGGTATTATTTTGGTAAACCTGATATTTTAAGAGATGATTCATGAAAGTTTTATGGGTTGTTTTATTTTTTATAACAACTGTTTTTGCTAATGTTACAGTACAAAATCAATTTACAAATAAAGAGTTGAATTATATAAAAAATAATCCAATTATAACTATAGGAATGATGTCAGACTTTAAACCATTCTCTTTTGATCAAAACCATATTCATCAAGGAATGAGTGTTGATATTTTAAATAAAATATCCGATATTAGTGGCCTATCTTTTTCTATTAAGACATCATCTTGGCTAGATGCATTAAATAATTTTAAAGCAAAAAAAACCAATATGATAAGTTCAATTTCACATACAACGCAAAGAGAAAAATTTACTCTATTTTCCAGCCCTTATTATGAAATACCAACTTATATATTTGGCTTAAAATCAGATAAGCCATATAAGGGAATTGATGACTTAAAAGGTAAAAATATAGGGATTAGTAGAGGAATATTTTATAAAAAAGATTTAGAAAAACTAGGAATTAAAACTATTGAGTTTTCTGGTTCAAAAGAGAAAGCAAAAGCTTTGGCTTTAGGTAATATAGATTATTTTTTAGCAGCATTTGCAAGTGGTAAAAAAGCCATAGTAGAACAGGGATTTATAAACATAAAACCTCTTGATGAATTTAGAAGTATCAAAAAAGAGGATTTGAGATTTGGGATTAACAAAGATAATTTCATTTTACATAGCATAATAGAGAAGTCCTTAAATAAAATATCATCTAAAGAATTTGTAAAGCTTAAAGAAAAATGGATTTTTGATTTAGATGAGTTAAATACAAATTCTTTAAAGTTATCACAAGATGAGTTTGATTATCTAAAAAAGAAAAAAACTATAAAAGTATGTACGCCTATTGATAATTATCCATTTACTATGCTAGATGGTGACAAGATAGTTGGAATATCCATAGATATGCTACAGTTAATCTCAAAAAAATCAAATATTAACTTTGAAATGGTAAAAATGGATAGTCTAAAAGAACAATTTGATATGCTTAGAAACCATCAATGCGATATGGTTCCTGTAGTTGCAACACAACCAAATAGTTTTTCATTTTTAACACCAACATTAGCTTTCGGATCTTCGAATGTTGTTATAGTGACAAAAATAAAAGAGCCATATATTGCAGATTTAAGTGACTTGAAAAGTGAAAAAATTGGTATTTTTGGTGAAAATATGATCAAATATGTTAAAACACTTTACCCGAATATAAACCTAGTCAAATTAGAAGATATAAATATTGGAAAAGTTGCTGATGGTTCTCTCTATGGTTTCATCGCAACATCATTGCAAGTGAGTTATCAAATAGCAACTTTATATTCAAACGAATTAAAAATTATGAGTAAAATTGGAGATAGTAGGATAAGTGGAGGCTTTGGAGTTAGTAATAGTGAGCCCATGTTACTTAATATATTAAATAAGTTACTTGTTGCTATTCCAAAAACACAAAAGAAAATGGTGTTTAAAGGTTGGTATGAAGCAAAAGTTGACGACCAAATAAACACTGAGCTTATAGAAGAGATTGTAACGGGGTTTTTATTTATATTACTTATAAGTATTGTTGCTTTAATAGTTTCGAGAAAACACAATAAAAAACTGCATAGACTTATCGACAGTTCGATTGATGGTGTAGTCGTTTCAAAAAATGGTATATGTATAGATGTCAATGAAGAAGCTGTAAAGTTTTTAGGATATGAAAATACTAAAGAGATGATAAATAAAAATATTTTTGATTTTGTTGCACCTGATTTTAAAATCTTTGTTCAAAAAGCAATTCAAGAAAATCAAAACACCTATAAGTGTGGTTTGTTAAAAAAAGATGGTTCAACAATATCCGTTTTAATAAAAGGCTCTTTTTTATATAATGATAAAAGTACAAGGATATCGTCATTTATAGATTTGACTGAACTCGAAGCTACACAAAATGAGTTAGAAATTTTAAATAAATCCTTAGAAAAAAAAGTTGCAATAGAAGTGAAAAAAAATGAACAACAGCAACTGATGATGTTACAACAATCGCGTCTTGCTCAGATGGGTGAGATAATCTCAATGATAGCACACCAATGGAGACAACCTCTTAACATTTTGTCCATGACAATCCAGGGAGTAGTATTTAAAAACAAAAGGGGCTTATTGGACGATAAGTTAATACAGCAATTAGACAAAAATAGTAAAATTCAGATATCTCAAATGTCTAATACTATTGATGATTTTAAGAATTTTTTCAAACCAGACAAAAAGAGAGAAAAGTTTTATATATTGGATGCTATCAATAAATCAATAAGTCTTATTGCTCCTGCTTTCATAGATGAAAATATTAAGTTTGAATTTAACATTAAGGAAGAGATAACTTTTTTGGGATATCCCAATGAGTTTGGACAATCACTTATCAATATTTTAAATAATGCCAAAGATGCTTTGGTTCAAAACAATGAAAATAAAGAGAAAATAATTAAAATATATCTAAAAGACTACAGTGATAGAATCGTCCTACATATACAAGACAATGCAGGTGGCATACCAACAGATATCATTGGTGATATTTTTAATCCATACTTTTCAACAAAAAGTAATAAAAATGGAACAGGATTAGGCTTGTATATGACAAAAATTATCATAGAAGAACATATGGGCGGACGGTTAAGTGTTATAAATACAGAAGAAGGCGCTTGTTTTAGAATGATTTTTATGAAAAGGAGGTTGATTTGAGTTTACATAGAATGCGTGTTTTATTGGTTGAAGACGATTTGGCTATACAAGATGAAATGAAAAGTCTTATAAAAGACGAAGTCATAAGCTTACATGTAGCGTCAAATGGGCAAGAAGGATATGAATTTTACGTGACATACAAGCCAGATATTATTATCACTGATGAGAGAATGCCGATCATGAATGGTCTTGAAATGTCAGAAAAAATAAAAAAAGAAAATCCAAATCAAGCTATTGTACTTTTTACTGCGCTAAGAGATACAAAAACCTTAGAAAAAGCAATAAATATAAATATAGATAAATTGGTATTAAAACCGCTAAATGATTTTAGTATTTTTTTGGAAAAGTTAGGAAGCATAGCAAATAATATAAGTGCAGAAAAACAGTTAAAAAGCTATCTGCATCAACTGAGTGAAAAAAATAAAATTATAGATGAACATGTAATGTATAGTGTTTCTGACCTTGATGGCAATGTTACTGAAGCTAGTAATGCATTTTTAGATTTAAGTGGTTTTAGCATAGAAGAGGTGGTGGGAAAAAATCATAGTATTTTTAAAACACAGGAGTCTCAAAAACAGATTTTTATCGATATGTGGGATGATTTAAATAACGACAAAACATGGAGAGGTGAGTTAGAAAACAGAACTAAAGATGGTGTAAATTATTGGATAAAAGCAGTTATAGTTCCATGCTTTAATGAGGAGGGAATAAAGGTAGGTTATACTGCTATAAAAGAGGATATGACAGATAAAAAACGTATAGAGTTTTTAAGTGAACATGATACTTTAACAGGAATTTACAATAGAAGAAAATTAGAAATGGAATTACTTAGATATAAAGATAAAGTTGATAGGTATCATATAGAGTGTTGTTTGATACTTGTAGATATTGACAAATTTAAAAATATCAATGATAGTTTCGGACACCTGATAGGAGATAAAATTCTCAAAGAATTTACAAATATTTTAAATATAAATATAAGGAAAACAGATATATTGGCGCGCTGGGGAGGTGAAGAGTTTATGATTATCGTACCTTATTTGGATTGCAAGAGTGCGTCTGTTTTAGCAGAGAAACTAAGAGGAGAGATAGAGTCTTTTGAGTTTACCAAAAATATAAAAATTACAAGTAGTTTTGGAGTTAGCTTTCTTGCTTATGATAAAACAATAAATGATGCCATCAGTAACGTAGATAAAGCGCTTTACAAAGCAAAATCCAATGGTCGAAATCTTGTCTCAATGATATAATAAGAAACATATTTTGTGATAATTTGACAAGGTTTATTATTTCCAAATGATAATAAATAAATTTAGCTTTTATAAAAGATTTAATTGTTATAATTCGCGAAAGTATAGGAGTTATATTATTGAATCTACAATAAAGTTTTCACAGTTTGAAAGTACAAATGTTCGTAGAGTTAAGAGAGTAAAAGAGTTTTTAGATGAAAATCAATTGGATCTTTCATCTGATATAGAACTGTTTGTCGTTGCCATGGAAGAGAACAAGATGATAGCTTGTGGTGGGCTTTCTGGGAAAGTTTTAAAGTGTATAGCTGTGGCAGACGAGAGACGAGGTGAAGGGATTATTCTTAAGGTCATGACCCAACTCCTAAATGCAGCATACAATAGAAACCAACAAGAATTATTTCTTTTTAGTACTCCAAAAAACATTAAATTTTTTAAAGATTGTGGTTTTAAACTCATAGAAGAGTGTGATGGTGAAGTTATTTTGATGGAAAACAGTAAAAATATTGAAAATTACCAAAAAGAACTTACAAAACTAAAGAAAAATGGAGATGTAATAGGCACAATCGTCATGAATGCAAATCCTTTTACTTTGGGGCATCTTTATTTGGTTGAAGAAGCAAGTAAAAGATCTGATTGGTTACATCTTTTTGTTGTTCGTGAAGATGCTAGTGCATTTAAGTTTGCTGATAGAATTAAGCTTATCAGACAAGGGACAGCACACATTAAAAATATAACTATTCATGAGGGTTCAGATTATATAATCTCAAAAGCAACTTTTCCAACATATTTTATAAAAGACAAAGGTATGGTTGATGAATTACATGCAAAACTTGATTTAAATGTTTTTAGAAACCAATTAGCTCCATATTTGGGCATTACCCATAGATTTGTTGGAACTGAGCCGTACTGTAAAGTTACAAATAACTACAATAAAAATATGAAAAAAATACTAGAAGATAAAAATGGCAAATCAGAACCTATTGAAGTTGTCGAAATTGAAAGAATAGAGTTTAATGAGCAAGCTATCTCAGCTTCTAGAGTTAGAAAGTTATTAAAAGAAAAGAGTTATGAAGAGTTGAGAAGCATAGTGCCCCCAAGTACTTATGAATTTTTGATGGATAATACAAGGAATGATGATGACAGTTATAAATAGCGCACATGCAGGAACTTTGGAATCAAGCGATGTCTACATACAAATAAATCCAATAGACGAAGATATGGTTGAAATAGAGTTGGAAAGTAGTGTGGAAGAGTTGTATGGAGAGATGATAGAAGAGCTTATCCGAGATACTCTTAAAAATATGAAGGTAAGCTATGTTAATGTAAAAGTTCAAGACAAAGGTGCTATGGATTTGGTTATCAAAGCTAGACTTCAATCAGCTATTTTAAGAGCTTGTCAAATGAGTAGAAATCCAGATTGGAGTGTATTGTGAAGTTAAGAAGAAGTATGCTTTTTGTTCCTGGTGCAAATACTGCCATGGTTTGTAATGCTTATGTTTATAAGCCAGATACTGTTATGTTCGACTTAGAAGATTCTGTTGCTTTATCTGAAAAAGATTCTGCAAGACTTATGGTTTATCATGCTTTAAAACACTTTGCTTATCAAGATATAGAAACAGCAGTAAGGGTAAATTCTTTAGATTCTCCTTATGGACTTTTAGACCTTGAAGCTGTTGTGAGAGCTGGAACTGATATCGTGAGGCTTCCCAAAACTGATACGATTGATGATGTCTTGGATATGCAAAATGCAATAGAAAAAATAGAAAAGAAGATAGGTAGAACTAAAAAAACTAAACTTTTAGCAGCCATTGAAAGTGCGCAAGGCGTTGTTAATGCTGTTGATATTGCAAGATGTAGCACAAGACTCATGGGCATTGCACTTGGAGCAGAGGACTATGTGCGAGATTTAAGAACTCAAAGAACGAAAGAAGGCAATGAATTAACAGCAGCAAGGGCTCAAATACTTTTAGCAGCAAGAGCAGCTAAAATACAAGCTTTTGATTCTGTTTTTTCAGATGTTAGAGACAAAGACGGTTTTATAGCAGAAGTTAAAAAGATAAAAAACCTAGGATTTGATGGCAAATCTTTAGTAAATCCAAACCAGATTTATACACTTCACGATATATATGCCCCAACAAAAGAAGAGATTGAGTGGGCTTTTGAAGTGATTGAGGCAGCTGACCATGCAAAGAAAAATGGACTAGGAGTTGTCTCTATTGATGGACGAATGGTTGATGCTCCTATCATTGCAAGGGCAGAGTATACTATAGATCTTGCAAGAACTTCTGGTTTAATTGGGGAAGAAGATGAATAAATATATACCAAAAAACAAAAATATAAAAGTAGAAGATAGAAGTTCCAAGATTTGTAACTCAATAAAAGAAGCTATCAAAAAATCTGGACTTAAAGATGGTATGACTATCTCATTTCACCATGCATTTCGTGGTGGTGATATGGTTTTAAATAGAGTTATGAATATCATTGCTGATTTAGGTATTAAAGATTTGACACTTGCTTCAAGCTCGTTAGCTTCTGTTCACGATGAAGTAATAACTCACATCAAAAATAAAGTTGTAACCCAGATATATACTTCAGGACTTAGAAGTAAACTAGGTGAAGCGATTAGCAATGGTCTTATGGAAAAACCCGTGCAAGTTCATTCTCACGGCGGTAGAGTTCATCTGTTGCAAAGTGGTGAGCTTAAAATAGATGTTGCTTTTATTGGTGTTCCTTGTATAGACAAATTTGGAAATGCAACTGGCTCAAAAGGTCGTTCACAATGTGGTTCTTTAGGGTATGCTATGAGTGATGCTCATTATGCCAAGTATGTTATAGCTCTTAGTGAAACACTTGAGCCTTATCCTAATGCTCCAGCTTCAATCTCACAAGATCAAGTCGATAGTATAGTGTTGGTAGATGAAGTTGGTGACCCAAGCAAGATAGGTGAGGGCGCTACTAGAATGACGAGCAATCCAAAAGAGCTACTCCTTGCAAGAAGAACAGCTAGAGTTATAGAAAACTCAGGACTGTTTAAAAATGGATATTCTCTTCAGACGGGAACTGGTGGTTCGTCTTTGGCTACAACTATCTACCTGAGTGAAATTATGGAAAAAAGAGACATTAAAGCTAGTTTTGGACTTGGTGGTATCACTGGAACTATGGTTTATATGTTAAAAAGAGGGCAGATTGATAAACTTTTAGATGTTCAAAGTTTTGATGAGTTTGCAGCAAAATCACTCGGCGAAAACCCAAATCACATAGAAATAAGCGCAAATGAATATGCAAATCCAACTTCAAAAGGTACGGCTATATCACAATTAGATGTGTGCATTTTAAGTGCTTTAGAAGTTGATATTAACTTTAATGTCAATGTATTAACTGGATCAAAAGGAATCTTAAGAGGGGCAAGTGGTGGTCACTGTGATACAGCTGCAGAAGCTAAGATATCCATAATCGTAGCGCCTTTAACTCGCGGTAGAATTCCAACTATAAGAAGTAGAGTCACAACAATAATCACCCCAGGAGAAACTGTTGATGTTCTTGTAACTGACCAAGGTATTGCCGTCCATCCTAGAAATGTAGAGCTGAAAAAAAAGCTAAAAAAAGCTGGATTAACTATAGTAGATATAGAAGAGTTACATAAAAGAGCTATTAGACTGTGCGGACAACCTAAGGCTATAAAATATACTGATAAAGTGGTAGCACAAATAAGATATAGAGATGGC
>Ga0256840_1004484_pt1 | contig 10451 bp, 10 predicted proteins | sample 355202metaG_FD_185969 | JGI IMG/M metagenome (GOLD analysis project Ga0256840, IMG submission 185969) | Hydrothermal vent microbial communities from Mid Atlantic Ridge, Atlantic Ocean - 355-202 | ecosystem: Environmental > Aquatic > Marine > Hydrothermal vents | place: Atlantic Ocean: Mid...
TCAGGCCTTCACTACAAGACAGCTGTTCACTCAGAGATGCTTTGGTAGTATCCAGCTCTATTTTCAGGCCTTCACTACAAGACAGCTGTTCACTCAGAGATGCTTTGACTGCTTTCAGGCTCGACTCTGCTTGAATAACCAACTTGAAACTACGACAACAATACGAAGTTGTCTCACTTAGCACAAAGTCATCCCAAATATTTGGAGGCGAGTTAAATTTTTCCTTAATTTCTATATGCTCATTAGCAACATAAAATCTATTAAGTCCATCAAAATACACACAGTCGTAACCAGCAGAGAATAAAATTGGCTCCCAGCCTTTAAAACTTTCAACTTGAGTCAATGGGAGCGTGGACTCAACAACAATAATCCACGGGCGCATTATGGAAAAGTCTATCCCTTGTATTACTTGTTCTTCACTTCCTTCAACATCAATTTTTAAAAAGTGAATAGAACCTTTATGATGCTGTGAAATCATTTTGCTAAGTGTGTCAATTAGAACGGTACTCTCAACCACTTTGAAACCAAGGTCATTTTTATGATGATCCGCAAGCACCTTATCTAAAGTCGAGAGCCCTGTATCAGGGATCTCGTAAAACTGTACCCTTCCTTGCTCAGCCCCTGCGGCCATTTGTAAGTTGATATTTTTAGGTCTTTCATTTTGAAGTTTCTCGAACCACTGAGATGCCGGCTCTATATTTATTCCATTCCAACCAGCATCGTAAAACCCCTTTGTCACAGAGCCCACAACTGGGTCGTTAGCGCCAACATCAATATAAAAGCCTTTTTCCACGTCCTTAAGGCATCGCCATAACATTACGTCTTCAAAATTCTGTGCATAAGAAACAAAGGCACTACTCATCGCACTACCAACGCAGTAATAATAAAGTCCCCACCAGTGCTCACATTAATCATTTCAAGCCTCACTTTCTTAAATAAAAATTCGAGTAATTGACTGTAAAAAAGTCGAAACCAGTTCACTTCCGTAAACTTATCTCTTTTAAATATTCAAGTTGAATATTTTTATTGTTTTTTAATTGAATTAAATAACCATCAATATATAAATTATCTAGCCCTGACTCAAAAAAACCCTTTAATGCATCATTTACTGTACATACGATTGGCTCCTCATGTACATTAAATGATGTGTTAACGAGAGCCGGTACACCCGTTTTTCTTTTAAATTCTGATATTACATTATATAAAAAAGGGCTATCAGTCTCGTTAAGTAACTGAGGTCTTGCAGTGCCATCACAATGAACGACAGCTGGACATAATTTTTTCATTCTTTCCTTACAATTGAGAGTCACAGTCATATATTTCATCGCATGCTTAACACTTTCACTATTATAAAACAGGTCATCTCTATCCTCTTCAAGGCAAATTGGGGCAAATGGCATAAACTCAGTTCTCTTTAGCTTCTCATTTAGCTTCTGATTAACTGAGAAATCGCTTGCGCTTACTAAAATAGATCTATTTCCTAAAGATCGAGGTCCAAATTCCATTGCCTTCTGAAATATTGCAACCTCTTCACCTTTTGAGAGTAAGTCAACAACTTCACTTACACTGTCACCTAAATTAATAAAAATAAGCTTGTCAAAAATACTCTCATAAGTTTTATTCTCCTCCTCATATGAGGTGCCTAAACACATCGTTTGAATTTTCCTCGGTAAGAATTCATCTTCTTTTGAAGCCAATTGTAATGCGGCACCTAGCGCAGCACCATCATCTGTCATTGGTGGCGAAATAAATAAGTTATCAAAGCCCTGTTCGTTCACCTTTTGGTTTATTTTAACATTTGCAAACAATCCTCCGGAAAGGCATAAATTATTTGATAACAACCCAGCATTTCGAATGTTTTCCAATAACTGTAAGACATGATTCTCAGCAATAAATTGAAGTGTTGCAGCAACATCTTCTATTTTGAATTTTTTGAAAGCATTACGCATAAAATCAGATACATTTCTATTTACGCTTAAATATGGAACATTAAGGTTTTCGTATAAATTTTCCCAATGAATCAACCCATTTATTGGGTCTCTATTACTTAGCCAGCTCAGTAGCAATTTTTCACATGCAAGATTCACTTTTCCATAAGCAGCTAGCCCAGTTACTTTACCTTCATGTTTGACTGGAGTAAAACCTAATGCAGCCGTAACAAATGCATACAAATTCGTCATATTTGAATCATAGTCAGCACTAAACCCATCAATTAATTTTATTCCTGATTTATTTGTCGCACCATATACTCCTCCAAACCACTCTTCGTTGAACATACCTCCATCGTATACGAGACAAGTTGCTTCGTCGAAGCCACTTGTCCAAAAAGAGGATGCGGCATGAGATAGATGATGAGGTATAAAATATTTTTTTACAGGTATGAAATTCAAATTCTTATAAAACCTACTACCATGAGCAGCATCACTATCACATGGTACTTCAAACCCTATTGGGTGAAATTTACTTCTTCGAATGCTTGTCTTTGTATATTTTTCACTTACAGATATAGCTACTTTAGATACTTTCTCCCATGGAAAATCTTTCAAGAGTATATTTGGAGGCCTTCCATCTTGTTTTATTCTAGTAATCCTTTCTAAGGATATTGCAAATATAGGCTCACCTGATGGGGATACTATTGCAATCGCTGTATCATGAGCTCCACTATAATTCAACCCCAGAATAACCTTCTCTGGTAAATTTTTAAATTCATCTATAAGTGACATGATTAAATTCCCTACTAACAAAATAGTCTATCTTATCCAACTTGTGAAACAAACACATTAATCAGCATCGTCATATTCTAGACTTTTTGATGCGTTACCTGACTTTGCATTTTCTCGATCAATTTCAAATTTGGCATCAATCCAGTTTACACCCACAAATAAATCTTTCTCCACATTCACGACATCGAAAACAAAAGAGTTTTCAACCCATTCAAAGTTATCCTCCAAATGGGTGTCTGAGCTACAGAGTGCTGAAGAAAAAGAATATGAACCTGACCCTAGATTACACGGAAATATTAAAGCAAAAGTAAGGTTCTCATTTAGTTTAAGATCATATTGTTGCTGGTGCGTATGCCATGTGTTTGTTCCCCATACTGCAGCACCATGGATATCTCTTATCATAAGACCAAGCACAAGCCTCGGAAGAGCTGAATTAATTCTTATATTTATTTTTAATTCAATGAGTTGCCCAACTTTTGCTACCGAAATTTCTTTCTTAGATACAGCATCAATCAAGCAAATTGTCATCACCTCTGCTTCCAGAGTACCGCTTGAAGTCATTAACCATCCATTTTTTGCTCGGCTCTGCTCAATACTGAGTTTAAAGCTCTCTTTTTCGGCTATAAGAGCATTATAGTAATCAACAATTTCATCAGCCCGCCCCTCTTTAAACAAACGACCTTTCTCTAGCAATAGAGCCCTATCACACAAGGATTTTATAGTCCCCACATCATGGGACACCAGAAGAATAGAGGTTCCTTTATCTTGAAATTCACGAATTTTTGCCATACATTTATGTTGAAAGTAACTATCCCCAACAGAAAGAGCTTCATCAACGATAAGTATATCTGGTTTAAAAGCAGTAACGACAGCAAAAGCCACCCTCATCTGCATACCACTAGAATAAATACGAATTGGTTCGTCAAAATACGCACCAACTTCTGCAAAGGCCTCTAATTCTGGCATCACACCTTCAATGTCAGAAGCATCAAAACCCATAAGACCCAATCCGTGACATGCATTTTGACGCCCCGTTAAATCAGGGTTAAACCCCATACCAAGCTCAAGAATTGCTGCAATTCGACCATTACATTGCACCAGGCCTTCAGAGGGCGGTAATGTACCTGTAATGATTTTAAGAAGAGTGCTTTTGCCTGCGCCATTCTGGCCAACAATACCTACAGTCTCTCCAGGCTTTATCTGAAAATCAACACCACGTAGTACCCAATGTTCTTCACTCGGCATCACAGGAAAACCAAACCACCGAGCAAAACGCTGCCACTCCGACCCATAACTTCGATATGCCTTCCCCACATTTGTTACGCTAAGCAGACTCATAAAACATCCATCATTTCAGCACTGGCACGACGAAATAGAAAAAGGCTGATCACAATAAGGAGTAGAGCGATGCCTGCAACTATAATAATTCCTTCAAATGAAGGAGTGGCATTATAAACCAGCAACTGCTGGTAGCCGCTAGTGAGGGCGAACATCGGATTCAACTCCAAATAATGACGATAGCTTTCCGGTATAATCGTGACTGGATAAACAATGGGAGTGAACCAAAACAACATTTGCAGAATAATAGGAACCACCAGACCGATATCCCGCATAAATACGTTCATAACCCCAAGAATAAGTCCAACCCCCATAGCTAGCATAGCAATGATCAAGCTTAGAGGCATCAGCCAAAGCATCGCCATGCTAAATTGATGCCCTAACAAAGCAAAAATCACTAGCATTGAAACAAATAACAATAGATTACTAAACAGACAAGATCCTAGGACAATGCAAGGCAAAGCAATGCGAGGGAATTGCATTTTTTTCATCAAATTTCCCTGTGCAATAAAAAGGTTTAGGCATCGAGTGACAATGTCATTAAACAGCGTCCACGCAAGCAGGCCAGCCATCAGATAAATGGCATATCCGTATTTATCTGTAATACCAGGCAGCTTGGCTGCTAAAATATTAGAAAGAATCAGCGCATAAATAGCGACCTGTGCCAATGGATTAATGATCATCCACAGGCCTCCAAATTTACTGCGTGCAAATTGAGCCTTAAAATCATTTCGAATGGTCGATAAAATAAAATATCTGTAATTCCATACTGCCAATAACAATGATTTCACTTTACATAGACTCCAGTTCTTTAACATCTTCGTGAACCATATCATGTACCATGTCAGCAAATGTACGCTGGCAACTCCAACCAAGCTCACGGCGGGCTTTACTGGCATCTCCCAACAAAACATCCACTTCAACAAGCCTGAAATATTTGGGGTTCACACGAATTCGAATAACGTCATGTTGATCAATACCGACCTCATCAACCCCCTCTCCATGCCAAGAGATAGCCATTTCGATTGTATGAAATGCACATTCAACAAATTCTCTTACCGTATGAGGCACGCCTGTAGCAATAACAAAGTCTTGTGGCTTATCTTGCTGCAACATCAACCACATACAGCGCACATAATCCTCGGCATGACCCCAGTCCCTGCTTGCATTTAGATTACCAAGAGAGACATCCTCTTGAAGTCCCAGCTTAATACGGGCAGCAGCATGGGTAATTTTACGCGTCACAAAATCAAAACCTCTTAAATGGGATTCATGATTAAATAACAGACCGGAACAAGCATAAAGGCCATACGCTTCTCGGTAGTTATCCAATGTCCAAAAAGCCGCTGACTTGGCAACAGCATATGGACTTCTAGGGTGAAATCGCGTTTCTTCAGTGGCATGTAGAGAACCAGTAGAACCGAAACATTCACCTGAAGATGCATTATAGAATCGAGTATCCAGCTTAAGAAAACGAATAACTTCCAAAATATTCAACGTACCAAGAGCATGACTCTCAAGTGTCTCGACAGGCATCTCAAACGATAGACCCAATGAACTTTGCCCAGCGAAATTATATATCTCATCAGGTTTCACCTTATCTAAAACCTGCGCAACACTACGAAAGTCGACGAGCGACATCGATTCAAACTCCAGCTTTTCCCGAATACCCAGACTCACAAGGTTTTTGAATGATGAGGCTCGCGCATCTCTTGATGTACCGACAACCCTATAACCTTTTTGTAGTAACAAGCTCGCAAGAAGCGATCCATCCTGTCCTGATACGCCACAAATCAATGCTGTCTTCATTTAACACCTTCTTTCATCAATACATTCACTTTCTTCACTCAACAGAACTAACTACATCATGCCCGTGCTTTTTTAGCAGAGCATGACGTTTGGCAATGTGCAAATCTGCAGCAACCATTTCTTCACACATTTTTTGCACTGTGATCTCAGGTGTCCAGCCCAGTATCTCTTTTGCTTTGCTTGGGTCACCGAGTAATGTTTCAACTTCGGCGGGTCTAAAATAACGTGGATCAATTTGGACTATAACATCACCAACTTTTAGCGCTTCTGCATAGTCACCTTCAATTGATTCAATAATACCTTTTTCTTCAAGTCCTTCACCGTCAAAACGAATAATAATTCCGAGCTCTTGGGCTGACCATGCTATAAACTGGCGCACTGAATATTGCACACCTGTCGCAATTACAAAATCATCCGGTTTATCCTGCTGCAACATCATCCATTGCATCCGCACATAATCTTTGGCATGCCCCCAATCTCGCAAGGCATCGATATTCCCCATATATAAACAAGACTCTAAGCCTTGCGAAATATTAGCCAGACCACGGGTGATTTTACGCGTTACAAAGGTTTCGCCCCGACGAGGTGATTCATGATTAAATAAAATACCATTACAAGCATACATACCATAAGACTCACGGTAATTTACCACAATCCAATAAGCGTACATCTTGGCTACTGCATATGGTGATCGAGGGTGAAAAGGTGTCGTTTCTTTCTGAGGTGTTTCTTGCACTTCACCATAGAGTTCGGAAGTGGAGGCCTGATAAAACTTCGTCTTTTTATGCAAGCCCAGCAATCGAATCGCTTCCAATAAGCGAAGCGTTCCCAAACCATCAACATCGGCAGTATATTCAGGTGAGTCAAAACTAACTGCTACATGTGACTGTGCTCCCAGATTATACACTTCATCTGGCTGAACCTCTTGAAGAATCCGGGTTAAATTGGATGAATCACTCAAATCTCCATAGTGTAAAACAAAGTTTTTATTATCCACATGTGGATCCTGATATAGGTGATCTATGCGTTGTGTATTCAATGAAGAGGCACGGCGCTTAATGCCGTGCACTTCATAACCTTTATCCAACAACAACTCTGCCAAGTAAGAACCATCCTGACCTGTAACACCTGTAATTAATGCTTTTTTTCTCACTAAAACCCCTTTTTATCGTTAGTTATTCATGCCGCGTATTGATAACATTCTAGGTAACGTATAATATTTTTCATAACTTATATAAAACAACCAGTCACTTCCCGCACCCTTCACTAAAACCATTCATATTCCAAAATATTTTTTTTCTTATCACTTGCAAACGAGGTGACTGCTTCGAGGCCAATAACCCCCCATATTCACTAATTGGTTTAAAATTTAGTTTTAAGCTTGAATCGTCCAAACATAAGAAGTCTTTCTCAGGATGCTTAGATAAAGCATCAGCAATCGCTCCTATAAGGTTTAAGTCCAAAACTTCAAAACATCTAAGGTAAGCGATAAATGTGCCAGTCGCTTGTTCGGCAGCAATATTACTTACCACGCAAATACTCTCAGGTTCACTCAAAAAAACAACTCTTATTCTATCATCAATCCCTCTGTATTTTTTCAATACATTGCGTACTTCTAACGCTACAGAGATATCACTACAGATGCATAACTCCCAATTAATATAGGTTTGAGATAACACTGATTGAATGCACTCATTCAACAGTCTGGCATCCACTTCATACACTGGCATTACAATACTAATCTTAGTTTTGAAAGGAGACTTTGTTTTAGTAGCCTCTACTCCCTGACTATTGCTAATCATTCGCCATACACGCCAGAAAATGAATAGTAATGACGCACGAAAACCAACCGTAGCAATCAATATTCGAAATTTCAGAACACCTTCAAACAACCCCTTCGTCATTGATATGTCAGTGCTCTGAAATGACATTCAATAGATTTTCCAACACTTAAAAGAGAATAAGTGTTCATAATATTCAAATAAGCAGCTTCTACTTTACCTTCAATGCTTTCCTCTTGTCGGTAAACATATTCCATATTGGTAATCAAGTCAGCTTTCTCAATATCAGCCCATACATAGCCTTCTTTATATGGTCCCATTGTTTCTTTTATTTCAATTAAAGAATACTTTACCGGGTAAGCAGTATCTTCTCGCACAAAATCAATAGTTGATCCATAATCAGTAGCAATCACTGGTTTTTTAGCAATCATTGACTCAATAATAGTTAGCCCTAAACCCTCTGAGCGATGTGTCGATACGTAGCAGCTTGTTAAATAATGAAGGGCAACAACTTCTGATTCAGTCATGACTTCATCAATAAGCACGATATTAGACATGCCCTTACATAAGGATTTAACATCATTTCTAAATTCTGCTGACACCCAAGCATTCGACATTTTTAAAATCAGAGTAGCATCACTAACACCTTTAAATCTATCAATAAATGCATTCAATAATGCAAATGGATTTTTGCGTTCTACATAGCTAAAAGCATCAAATATATATAAAAAGTAACAGCGGCTATCGGAAATTTTAAACTTTTCTTTTATCTTTTTCACTTTACTTAGGTCAACCGACTTCAATTGCACAGATGGAGGCATAAGGGTTACTGGAATATTTGTGCAAGCCTGAATCGCTCGTTGTGTAAATGTTGATGCCACCCAAATTTCATCAAAATGATTCAAATACTTCCACCATGTCGAAGGTAAATGCGATAGCTCCCAATACCAAACAGCAATTTTATGGCAACTTGCATCCAAATGTTCCTGAATATCATCCATGTGAACATTCATCATGTCCGGGTTAATATGAACAATTGATACCACATCATAATCAGAAGGAATATTTGATTCACTACAATATAAAGGAACCTTCTTTATATGTTCAAATCCTTTTTCAACACAAACAATATCTATTGGATATTTCGTTGTTTTTATTGCGTTTATATAACCACGACAAGAAACTCCAAGCCCACTAACTCGGTTCGTAGGTCCTATAAAGCGAATCCCCAGATTAACAATGCTATCATTCACTAAAAAGGAACCATCTTTTTCTTGATAAGTCATTAATTATTCAAAAGACCAAAAGGAAGAGCTCCAATAGATAACACACTGAAGTTCAAAGTAATTGTTTTCACGTTATGCTGATCCCCTTACAGATAAATACCATTCTACTATTTTACGGATTCCTATTTGGTGGTGGGTTAAATGTGTGTTTATGCATGGGTATCCCTGCTAAATTCCACCTTATTCATCAGTAACCCAATCACAATATCATACATTTTCTCTAGCTTAGAAAAGCAGGTAGTTCATCGTGTTAATCGTTTGGCCCTTGTTCTAAAATTTAAATTTTCCGTTCAATTCTTTGGGTGTTTCTCTTGCCTATTTTATGCTGTCCAACAACTAAGGTGACACTCATAAGTATCCCAGTTAGCAGTGTAATAACGACTAACATTAAAAGGTGCGAGTAACGCTTTTAATTCTTTAAAAATAACGTCTTTACGCTTGCCAAAAATATAAGCAAGCACCGTGTTGGTTTTATGATCAACAGCATGATCATGATAACCAACGCTGATTGCTTTTAGTTCCTACAAAAGATCACTGTTCATCCATTTCAACTTCTACACAGAGCTGTTCCAGACTGACTTCCAATGATTCTCCTTGACCAAAAGAATAAAAAAGAGGGTTTATCTGAACAAGACTATTCTCTTTACTTTTTAACGTGCGGGGCACCTTATTATTGGTTTTAAGAACCCTTGCAGTGTCTCGAATACCACAGCTATTGATAGCCATTTCAACGATATCGCTGTACGTCTAGCCGACTATTGCCCGATTTCATTAGGTTGTTATTCGTACAGCTAGGACAGATTATTTCTTGATGACATTTCATGAAAGTATGATGCTATAAATTGCTTTCTTATTCTATTGTTTTTACATCACACACATTTAACCCACTACCCCTGCGTTATAAAGTTCGGGATATTATTTCATACACATTCCCTAGCTAATTTACTTTAACCTATCAATGGTTAATAGTTATGAAGATTTAAAGGGTTTTTAGGGTCAACCCCCTCCATAAAAGGCAAGCGCCTATCTTGATTGGTAATTTGATAGACTTTCCCTAGCCAGTTATTAAAAACGGCCTTGGCTGTATCTTTCCAAGTATTATCCAGATAGTTTAGCAAGGCTTGCTCTGGAAATAAAGGAACTGCCAAATTATTTTCTTTAGCTGATCTTACTTGCTTTGCATACTCCACCAGTATTTCTATAGCATTTTCATCAAAATAATTTTCTGGGTAGGGAGGGTAATCAGGTCTTTGATGACTAAAGAAGAAGGCATCATAGGTGTCAGGTCTTGCCTTTTGCCCATGATCCATTTAATATCAAGAATCAGGGACAGACCCCTAATAATTCTGTAATATATGCAATAAGTACAAGGTGAAATGTTAATATATATTGAAGTATTTTTTAAGTAAGGAGCATTACATTGGAAGACTATGACAAAGAGATCGTTGATGACAAGTTAACGCAAGCTGATTTGATCAAATTAATGCTTCATAACGCTCAGCATATGGCGACAA
>Ga0256840_1004485_pt1 | contig 10450 bp, 7 predicted proteins | sample 355202metaG_FD_185969 | JGI IMG/M metagenome (GOLD analysis project Ga0256840, IMG submission 185969) | Hydrothermal vent microbial communities from Mid Atlantic Ridge, Atlantic Ocean - 355-202 | ecosystem: Environmental > Aquatic > Marine > Hydrothermal vents | place: Atlantic Ocean: Mid...
ACCTATAATCAGCCACCCGGAACATGGTCTGACGATAGTTCGATGACTTTTTGTACCATGCAAGCTTTGCTAAACGGATATGATTTACACCGTATTGCTGATTTGTTTTTAAATTGGATGGAAAACGCCTATTGGACTGCACATGACGAACGTTTTGATATAGGGATTACTACTTCCGAGAGCCTTTACCGCTACAAAGCTTCAAAAAATCCGTTTAGTTCGGGAAGTAAAAATGAAAATTCAAACGGAAACGGCTCCTTGATGCGCATTTTGCCCATGGCTTTTTATAGTTTAAATAAACCGGCAGAAGAACGATTTCCTTTGATTAATGAAGTTTCGTCAATCACACATGGACATATTCGCGCTGCACTGGCTTGTTTTTATTATATTGAGTTTGCTATTGGTTTAATTCAGGGAGCAGATAAATTTTCGGCATACCAATCAGCCAACAATAAGTTCACGGAATTTATTAAAAAACATAACGAATGTGAAATAGAAAAAACTCATTTTCAATTGATATTATCGGGAAATATTCACAAAACAAAGGAAGACAAAATTGAATCATCTGGTTACGTAATGCATAGTTTGGAAGCAAGCCTATGGTGTTTATTGAACGCTAATTCTTATAAAGAAACGGTATTAAAAGCCGTAAACCTTGGAAGCGATACCGATACTACAGCTGCCATAGCAGGCGGTTTAGCCGGTTTGGTATTTGGTTTTGATGATATTCCGAAAATGTGGTTAAACCGTTTGGCAAGACTCGATGATATTGAACATCTTTGTGAGCGTTTTGCTGAAGTTATAAAATAAGGTATTACGGCGAATTTAGTGGAAACAGTAAAAAATGAATTTTAATAATGTGTTTTTATAGCACTATTTGTGTTGGGTGTTTGAAGTCAGATGTCCGAAGTTTGTTTACTTCCAACATCCGGCATCTAACATCCAGCCTGTTAATCAAACAAAATAATATAGCTCATAACCCACGAAATTTGCAGTAGTACCTAAAATAAAGGTTTTTCGTATCAAAAATCTCTTTGGTGAATCAATCGGAAATCAATACCTTTGCAGCTGTTTTAATTACAGTTTTTATTGAATTATAATGAAGCAAGCATCGGATAAACAAATATATTTTCATGTAGGCTTAAGCAAAACAGCCAGTACTTATTTACAGGAAAGGGTCTTCCCTCTTTTTGAAAATGTAGAATACATTCATAGAATGTATCGGTATAACAAGGTTTTTGATATTCTTTCTGAAACCAATAAAAAGATTATACTCATTTCCAGGGAATTTGACCAGCAGTTTAAAAGTGAATTAAAAAGATTTGCAGCTCAATATCCCGACATACAGGTATTTATTGTATTCCGAAGACAAGATAGTTGGATAGCATCGCAATACAGGCGTTTTTTTAAGAACGGACATATTATTCCTTTTACCGATTTTTTTGATTTAAAGAACGATAAAGGAATGTTTACTAAAAAAGATTTAGATTTTTCAAATTATATTAATACTGTTGAAAAATATTTTACCAAAAAGCCGGTAGTATTATTTTATGATGATTTAAGAAAAGACCCCATGGCTTTTTTTGATTATATTGCTTCAATAATGGGCGTTAAATACGATAAGAAAAAGGTAAATCTAAAAAGTAAACATAAATCATACAGCGAAAAGCAGTTGAAAGCTTTAAAAGCAGTTTCAAAAATTATCAGTACACGAAAAGACAATGTAAAGTATCCCTTTTTATATCAATTTAAACGTTTTTACACAAATTTAATCAGGTATTCAACTTTGTATGTTGCTAAAATTTTACCGGAATCATGGTTCAGCAGCAAGCCTCTTATTGAGCCAAATGAGTTAAAAGCCGTAAAAGAATATTATGCAGAAGATTGGAAAGCAGTGAATGAATATGCCAAAAAGAATAATCCTAAAATTAAAATCGATTGATTTATATAAAACCTAAATTGAGCGATTATCTACTTCAATAAACACCAGTCTTTTAAAATAGATAATCGTTCAATTTAGGTTTAATCATCTAACTCATTAATATATACTCTTTCGGTAATATCAGAAACAATATTCGTTTTAAATGATTGAATAAAATCATTAAAGTCTTTTTGCGTTAATTTATATTTTTTTGTATCGCGCAACATTAAAGCTTCGGTTAAGGCAATTACGCCGGCAAAGTATTTTGATGAGAAATTTATGCCACTGTCCGGTCTTGCCTTTAACCTTACCAAAGCATAAACACCGTCAATTTCAGGCTTTAATACAGTTAAGCATAAATCTGCCAATTTATTAATTTCCGTTTTATAGTTTTCTTTATCCAAAAAGACATTTTTAACTTTTTTTTCTAAAAAATGTTCATACTTTTCATCAATTTTTTTAAACAGTTTATTGATTTTTTTTACCGAAACGGTTTTTTGTCCCAAACCGAAAATAATTCGGATTATGAGATAAACCACAACAATTATACTGAAATAAAATAGAAATTCGAATGCTATTTTCACGAGATTTATAATTTAATTATTTTTGCTTTAATATTTTGTATCGTTTACAAATATACAAATAAATGCTTTTTAATGATATTGAAATAGGAATACTAAGTTAATCCAAAATTTTTATGTTTGCTTTTTAAATTTTTACTTACATCTTCATAGTCAACTTCTTTCTCAAATTCAACAATTAAACTACCCGCTGTCAAAATTTTAGGACTAATTGCTAATTTAAAAATTTCTTTATAAACTTTTTGTTTTGTTTCCATATCATAGTCCGTATTTTTTTTTAGATTTTTTTTATAGGTTATCCAGTTTGAAAAGAAAATAAATGGATAAAAAAATGGAAATAAAATTAATGAGTTTGTATTAATCATGCTAGAATGTACTTTTTTTATTCTAAAACCTGCCAATTTTGCTAAAACTCTTAATTTTTGAATTCCAATAAGAAAAATGTGTCCAAAATAAATATCACTTGTAATTTCTTGTTTACTCATCCAAATACTGTCCAGTTCGTTTGGGGGCATCAGTGTATTATACCGTTCACTCTCTGATAAAAAATAGCTCAATTTTGAACGGATATTTGAATAATTAGGAGTCGTAATTAATAAAGTTGCATTTTTCTCCAACACTCTATTAAACTCCTTTAATGCTGTAAATTGGTCGCTAAAATGTTCAATACCTTCTTGACAAATAAATGCGTCAGCAGATTTGTTATCCAGCGGTAAACCTTTCATTATGTTTGCTCTGATACAGTTTATATCCTCTATCTCAAAATATTCAGGAAACAAATCTAAAGCTAACGGAACTGCTCCAATATTTTTAAGCAATTTTGAAGTAACTCCATTTCCGGCAGGAAAATCAATCACTTTTTTATTTTTAAGTTTACCCGCATTGGCAAGTATATATTTTTTTACATAATATTTTATACTTCTCCTATTATCTTCAAATGCTTTGTTTTTTTTTTATAATATGCACAACAATTAAATTAATATCACTATTTTTGGCGTTTTATTTAAGCGAGTAAAGATAAAAAATATATAAGATATATGAGAGAATTTATTAAAATTGTTATACCGTATATAAAACCATACAAGTTAAATGCAATACTGAATATTGTTTTTAATATATTCGGTTCCATATTTTCATTGTTTTCACTCACATTATTAATGCCTTTTTTGCGTATTTTGTTTAGTCCTGAAAAATTAGTACTTCAAAAACCGGAATTTGCATTTGATTCAAAAGTATTATTGGATAGCTTTAATTATTATTTAAGTCAAATAATTATAAAAGATGGTGAGGTTAAGGCTTTATTAACGATTAGTATCTTTATTTTGGCAAGTGTATTACTTAAAAACTTATTTACTTATTTGGCTAATTTTTTTATGTCGCCCTTGCGTAATGGTATTGTAAAAGATATTCGTAACAAAATTTACAAAAAGATATTAAATCTACATCTTGGATTTTTCAGTCAAGAACGTAAAGGTGATATCATTTCCAGGATGACTACAGATGCTCAGGAGTTTGAATACTCAGCATTAGCTTCTATAGAAATGTTATTTCGTGATCCTATTTTAATTCTAATATTTTTTGGCTCTTTAATTTTTATGAGCCCTCAATTAACCTTGTTTGTACTTATACTATTGCCAATAAGTGGATATATTATTGGTAAAATTGGTAAAACACTTCGGCGCTCTTCTGCCGAAGCACGTAAACGAATGGGCAATCTACTAAGTTATATGGAGGAAGCTATTGGTGGACTGCGAATAATAAAGGCATTTAATGCAGAAAAAAAAGTTGAACAAAAATTTATTCGCGAGAACGATATCTACACCAAAGTCATGAATGGTGTATATCGAAGAGATTATTTGGCTTCACCTCTGAGTGAGTTTCTGGGAGTTGCCACATTAGTAATAGTATTATACTATGGAGGTAAAATGGTTTTAGGTGAAGAAAATAGCATGTCGCCGGAAATGTTTATTGGTTATATTGGTATTTTTTCACAAATAATAAGTCCTGCAAAGAAAGTTACTACCGGATATTACCGTGTTCAAAAGGGATTAGCTGCAATGAATCGCATCAGCGATGTATTAAAAACAGAGATTGCTATTACCGAAAAGCCTGATGCACTACCTATTAAAGAATTTAAGAACGAAATTGTATATGAGAACGTAAGTTTTAAATATGCCGAAGCCGAAGTTCTGAGAAATATTAATATAAATGTTCAAAAAGGGAAAACAATAGCTCTTGTGGGTCAATCTGGTTCCGGAAAATCCACGCTTGTTGATTTGCTACCGCGATTTTATGATATTGAACAAGGAGCAATTAAAATTGACGGAACATCCATAAAAGATTTAAAGCTAAAAGATTTACGCGCATTAATGGGTTATGTAAACCAAGAACCAATTTTGTTTAACGATACCATTTTCAACAATATTGCTTTTGGTATGGATAATGTTAGCAAGGAAGAAGTAGAAGCAGCCGCAAAAGTGGCAAATGCTCATGATTTCATTATGGAAACTCCCGATGGCTACCAAACAAACATTGGCGACAGAGGCAGTAAACTATCCGGCGGACAACGCCAAAGATTAAGTATTGCAAGAGCTGTTTTAAAAAACCCGCCTATCCTGATTCTTGATGAAGCTACATCAGCTCTAGATACCGAATCGGAACGACTAGTACAAGATGCTTTAACCAAACTAATGAAAAACCGTACTTCAATAGTAATTGCACATCGCTTATCGACCATAAAATATGCCGATGAGATTTGTGTAATGTACGAAGGGCGCATTTTAGAACGCGGAAATCATGAAGAACTCCTAAAAAAAGACGGTGCATATAAAAAACTGCATGACCTACAAGCTTTTTAGCAATCCGTTCAGTTTAAACTTTTTAAGGAGATATTTGATTAAAAACAATACAAAGATTGCGATAATTACCGGCAAAATCAATTGTGTATAATCAAAAGGATGTGATGAATTAAGCTTTTGATTAATTTCATATCCAAGATAAACATTAATTAAAACAACCGGAATAAAACCTATTGCCGAACCGATTAGATAAGTTACCGTTTTTATCTTGGTAAAACCAAATGAATAATTCAATACCGATGAAGGAACAATATATATTGCGCGTAAAAAAATAACCATTAAAAGTCCGCGCTTTTCAATCAAATTGTTTAATTTCTCAACAAGGGCTTTATCTCCGAATTTTTCTACAAATTTATCCTTAAACAAATATCGAATACTGATAAAAGTAACAATTAAACCGGCAATGGTAGCCAGCCAAGCAAATAAAAAGCCATAAAAAAAGCCAAAAATATAACCCGAAAATATGGTAAAAAATACACGTGGAATAGCAGCCAAATTAAAAAGTATATAAATAAGTACCATGTAAACCGGAGCAATAGCTCCAAGATTTAAAAAATATTCTTTTACGGTTTCAATATGTTCTATTCGCAATAAATTGTGTAAATCAAAATAAAAAAAACTAAAAATGACAATACTTATGATAATAAAAAATAATACTTGTAAGCTTTTCTTCGACATAAAAATGATATTCTTTTTTAAACCTAAATTGAACAATTATAAATTTGTGTTATTTCCAAAAATGCACAAAATAACTTATTTATCTATAATTTTGACAGAATAAAACGCTTAAAAGTGTAAATTTATTATTTATCATTTAATAAAAAACAAATAAAACGCTACTCATTTTCAATAAGTTAGTAAAAATATTAATTTTTTTTAATAAAATTCTTGTATTTTTAAAAATATATCTCCTATTTTTACCCTGTCAAAATTATGCAAATATATGCAAAAATTTCAAGTCATAGTCATTCTCTTCGCGATTAGCATTTTACAAAAAATGCAAACAGGGAGAATGATGTGATAAAATATATAATATAATTAAGCGCCATTCTCCCGAGAATGGCGTTTTTTTGTATAAAGTGGATAAAACTTTTTATTAACAACGCAACAACTAAAAAAATGAACAATCCATTACGTAGCGATGAAAGCACAAAGGGGAGACGTATGGCCGGTGCAAGAAGCCTGTGGCGTGCCAATGGCGTGAAAGACAGTCAATTTGGAAAACCCATTTTTGCAATTGCCAACTCCTTCACACAATTTGTACCCGGACATGCACATCTGCATCAAGTAGGGCAATACATTAAATCAATTATTGAAAAAAGCGGATATTTTGCCGCTGAATTTAATACCATCGCCATTGACGACGGTATTGCTATGGGGCACGACGGAATGCTTTATTCCTTGCCTTCGCGCGAAATTATTGCCGATAGTGTTGAGTATATGTGTAATTCGCATAAAGCTGATGCATTAATATGTATTAGCAATTGCGATAAAATCACTCCCGGAATGTTAATGGCAGCTATGCGTTTGAATATTCCCACCATTTTTGTATCGGGTGGACCCATGGAAGCCGGTAATTTTGGTGAGCAAAAAATTGATTTAGTCGATGCAATGGTTATGGCGGTAGATGATTCTTATTCTGATGCTGAAATTGCTGATGTTGAACAAAATGCTTGCCCAACTTGTGGCTCCTGCTCCGGTATGTTTACGGCAAATTCAATGAACTCACTTACCGAAGCGCTTGGTTTATCACTGCCGGGAAACGGTACCATTGTTGCTACTCATAAAAATCGCTTAAAATTATTTGAAAAAGCAACAAAACAATTGGTTGAAATTACCGAAAGACATTATTATAAAGGTGATGATACCGTACTGCCGAGAAGCATTGCAACAAAACAAGCATTTATGAATGCCATGACCTTAGATATTGCTATGGGAGGAAGTACAAACACGGTATTGCATCTGCTTGCCGTTGCCAACGAAGCCGAAGTTGATTTTACCATGAAGGATATTGATGAACTTTCGCGTAAAATACCGAATATTTGTAAAGTAGCACCAAGCTCACATTACCACATGGAAGATGTGAATAAAGCAGGTGGGATTTTATCAATTCTAGGAGAACTTGAACGCGGAAATTTATTAAATACCGATGTTTTCAGGGTAGATTTCCCCTCACTTAAAAAGGCAATAGATAATTACGACATTACAAGAAGTACTGCAAATAATGATGCTTTTGAAAATGCCAAAAGCGGAGCTGCACATACGGGTAGAAATTTAAAACTTGCTTCGCAAGAAACCATTGAAAAAACATTAGATTTGGATCGAGCAAACGGCTGTATTCGAAATATTGAAAATGCATACAGTAAAGATGGAGGCTTGGCTGTTTTGTTTGGAAATATTGCCAAAGGCGGATGTATTGTTAAAACTGCCGGAGTAGATAAATCAATATGGGAATTTAAAGGTAGGGCACGTATTTTTCATTCGCAAGATGCGGCAGTCAATGCTATTTTAAATGATAAAATAGTTGCCGGAGATGTGGTGCTTATTCGTTACGAAGGTCCCAAAGGAGGTCCCGGCATGCAGGAAATGCTCTATCCAACAGCTTATTTAAAATCAAAAGGCTTAGGTAAAGAATGTGCTTTAATTACCGACGGACGATTTTCGGGTGGTACTTCCGGTTTATCAATCGGGCATGTTTCGCCCGAAGCTGCAGCAGGCGGTGAAATAGCTCTGGTAAAAGAAGGAGATGAAATTGAAATAAATATTCCTGAACGCAAAATTAATGTACTGATTTCCGATGAAGAAATGCAAAAAAGAAAGCAAGAGGAACTTAGCAAAGGAAAAGAAGCTTTTAAGCCGACAGGAAGAAACAGGCGAGTTTCAAAATCGCTTAAAGCGTATGCCTTAACGGTTTCATCTGCCGATAAAGGTGCTGTGCGACTCATTGATTAGGATAATTTGAATTATCGATTGTTAATTCCGCAACAAATTAATAATCAAAACATTCAATATTATATTTTTAGGTAAAACATTAACACAACTAAATTATTTATTTAAAATTTTGCTTATGGCAACATTAACGCAAACAACTAAAGAAAAAACAGCCGAACCCAAACAAAAAAATATAAGTGGTTCAGATGCTGTTATCCGCTCTTTGATGGCAGAGGGCGTTGACTTGGTTTTCGGATATCCGGGAGGTGCTATTATGCCTGTATATGATTCATTGTATCAAAACGGAAAAAAAATTGAGCATATACTTACACGGCATGAACAAGGAGCAATCCATGCAGCAGAAGCATTTGCTAAAATATCCGGAAAACCGGGTGTGGTTTTTGCAACTTCGGGTCCGGGTGCAACAAATTTGGTAACCGGTTTATCCAATGCAAAAATAGATTCTACCCCCCTGGTGTGCATAACAGGACAGGTTACTTCAAACCTACTGGGTTTTGATGCATTTCAAGAAACGGATATGATTGGTATTTCAATGCCCGTAACAAAATGGAACTATCAAATTACAAAAGCAGAAGAAATACCCGAAGTATTTGCAAAAGCTTTTTATATTGCCTGTTCGGGAAGACCGGGTCCTGTTTTGTTGGATATTACCAAAGATGCACTATTATCTAACACCAAGGATTTTACATATAAAAAGGTAGAGCGAATTCCCGGATACTATCCTTATCCGAAAATAGATATGGTAAAAATCAGAGAAGCTGCCAACCTGATTAATAATGCTAAAAAGCCTTTAATACTTGCAGGACAAGGCATTACCATATCCGGTGCGGAAAAAGAGTTGGAAACTTTTGTAAATAAAACCGGTATTCCTGTGGCTGCAACTCTTTTCGGATTAACGGCTTTTCCAAGCAAACACCCACTTTTTGTAGGTATGTTGGGGATGCACGGTAATTATGCTCCGAATATTAAAACCAATGAAGCCGATTTAATTATTGCTATTGGTATGCGCTTTGACGACCGTGTTACCGGTGATACAAATAAATATGCGATAAAAGCTAAAGTAATTCACATTGATATTGATGCATCTGAAATTGACAAAAACATTAAAACAGAAGTAGCTGTTGTTTCTGATGCTAAAAAAGCATTAGAGAAATTAAGTACATTAGTACAAAAAAATAATTTTGAAGACTGGCTGAACGAATTTAAAAATTTAGATAAAACAGAACAAGAGCAAATTATTCTACCGAATATTCACCCCAAAGGAAAAGCTTTAAGAATGGCAGAGGTGGTTCATAGAGTTTCGGAATTAACCAAAGGAGACCCGATTGTGGTAACCGATGTGGGACAACACCAAATGATGGCTGCAAGGTATTATAAATTTTTAAAACCGAAAAGTATCATCACATCAGGAGGATTAGGAACTATGGGTTTTGGACTACCTGCAGCGGTAGGTGCACGTATAGCGAGTAAAGAGCGTGATGTTATTTTATTTGTGGGCGATGGCGGCTTTCAGATGACTATTCAAGAATTGGCTACTTTGTGGCATTATAAAATTCCGGTAAAAATAGTATTGCTCAATAATAACTTTTTGGGAATGGTACGCCAATGGCAACAATTGTTTTTTGATAAACGTTATGCCTGTACAACCATGCATAATCCTGATTTTGTAAAAATCGCCGAAGGCTTCGGATTAAAATCAAAAAAAATTACTGAAAGAACTGAACTTGATAGTGCATTATCTGAAATGTTGGCTTCGGATACCGCTTATTTATTAGTTGTTGAAGTAGAAAAAGAAGGAAATGTATTTCCTATGGTACCGGCTGGTGCTGCTGTATCAGAAATGATTCTTAAACCTTAATTTAAAAAAGATGGACGAAAAATTATATACATTAATTATAGTAACCGAAAATAATATCGGCTTATTAAATCATATTTCGGTTGTTTTTACCAGAAGACATATTAATATAAGAAGCCTCACAGCATCAGAATCGAAAATTAAAGATGTTTATACTTTTACTATTGTTATAAAAATGACCGAAGAATTAGTAAAGAAAGTTGCAAAACAATTAGAAAAAATTATTGGTGTTTTTAAAGTCTTTGTATATGACGATAGTGAAGTAATTCATCAGGAGCTGGCA
>Ga0256840_1004486_pt1 | contig 10448 bp, 7 predicted proteins | sample 355202metaG_FD_185969 | JGI IMG/M metagenome (GOLD analysis project Ga0256840, IMG submission 185969) | Hydrothermal vent microbial communities from Mid Atlantic Ridge, Atlantic Ocean - 355-202 | ecosystem: Environmental > Aquatic > Marine > Hydrothermal vents | place: Atlantic Ocean: Mid...
ATGAAGTTTACTATCAAGCTGGTAATAATTTAGATGAAAAAGGAGTAAATCTGTTACCACTGGTATCATAGAGAGGTGAAATTAAAATATTTGATTTAGTGGTCTTGATTTTGGGGTTCATTATAGTGTCAAAATTGTCAAAAAAGGCACACTTTTTGATAAAAGTCTTTATCTTGATAACAATAGAGTAAAGTTGACAAAAATAGACAAAAAACATAAAGAGAATGCAGTCAGTGTTGCTTTTTGGTTTAAACCTGTCAATAGTAAGCGAGGTGTATTGTTCGGATTTGATACATATGCGCTGATGTATAATAACGGTTACATAGGATTCAACACAGCAAATAAAGATTTATTTGGTGCTAAATATAAATTGAAAAAGAACCGTTGGTATCATATTGTTGCAACTTTTAAAGATGGGGAAGTGCAACGCAATACAATTGTTATAAATGGTACAGTGTTGCATTTGCGAAAGATTCATGGTGACTTTATTGCTGCAAATGCACGTTTTGACAACAATGCATATATAGGTGGATTGGGTGAAAACAAGAGTGTCGGTTATCATGGTTATATTGATCAGTTTTATCTTTTTGATCATGCCATAACAACAATTGCAGCAAAAAAACTTTACAGGTACACATTAAAAAACAAGAAAGAAAGAGCTACAGAGAGTGTCTATCTTGAAGATAAAATTGCACATGACATCAATGTTTTGCAAAACCCATACAGTATAGATAAGGCGATAATTGTAATTGCTCCAGAGAAGCCGGAAAAAATCAGAGAGTGTATTTATGCTTTATATAAAAATGATCTTGATAAATATAAAAGGCAAGGACTTGATATAAAAGAGGTAACTATTCCAAACCCTGCAAAAGCCTACAGTGCAAAAAACTTTGTACCTCTGGATGAGAAAGTTTACTTTAAAGAACTGGGATTTAAAACAACATTGCTTAAAGGATGGTACCCTGACAAGCTTCACCTAAAATTCAAGGTCTATCCAGATAATTATTTTGATGCAAAAGACAAAATAGATACACATCTGCATATGGTACTCCCTACGGTAGTGCATGATGATTCGGTAATAAACATATACCTTAATGACATGTTCGCAAAACAGATAGATATTATAAAAACTGTAGAAAAATCAAAAATCAAAATTGCTGCAGACAAGCTTTTTAATTTTGAGAGTATTACAAAAATGCCTACATACCTGATTGAAAAGGGTTTTAATGAGTTGCGTTTGGATTTTTCTCTGGTTCCTATGAAAAAAGGTGCCTGTGAAGTTTATAATACAGAAAACCTTGTTGCTTCAGTTTTGGATGATTCCTATTTTATACTGCCAAAAGCAAAACAGTGGATAGAAATGCCGTATATGCAGTTAATAACCAGTGCACAGTATCCATATTCTATATATCCTGATTTACAAGATAGTGTGATTTATTTTGCCAATAAACAAAACGAAACAATAGCAAGTGCTATGAATTTTCTTTTCTTTTTAACACAGGAACTGGGTTCGTATCCAAACTATATAACGATGACTGACTCATTAAGCAAAGAGGATAAGGAAAAGAATATTATTGTTTTTGGTTCTATTTATGACAAAAAATTACAAGAGTTGAGTAAAAACGCACCTATTGTTTTTGACAATAAAGTAATGCATAAAGATTATCCGTATATCAGCAGATATATAGAACATGAAAATATTCTCAATAAAGACAGACTGAAAAAGTATAGATTTTTAACAAAAATGCAAGAGACAAATTTAGTTGACAGTTCTATTGTTATGCAAATGAGCAGATCTCCGTATAATGCAGATAAAACAGTTTTATCACTCAGTGCAAACTCTCCGACTTGTCTTGACAAAGGTATTTATTCAATATTGCAGTATAGAAACAGAAATAATATCTTGGGAGATCTTGTTGTTTATGACTATGTAGATCAAGAAGGTGTGGCATATAATATCAAAGATAAATATATTTTATCTAAGTTAAGTTGGTTTGAAACTGTTTCACTGTTGATTGGTGCCCATCCCTTGCGATATATTTTCTTTTTTATAGTTTTACTGACTGTTTTTGTCTGGATTGTAAAAGTGTTTTTACGCAAATTCAAAGAAGAACATCATAAAGATGCTTAAGATGCTTTTTTTCATTACCCTTGTTACATACAGACTGTATGGAGCAGGTTGGGATGAGTACAAATCTCTTTTCATTGCAACAGACGGAAGAGTTATAGATAAAACAAACAACAATATAACACACAGTGAAGCCATAGGATATGCACTTTACTTTGCTTTAAAAAACAATGATACAAAAACTTTTAAAAGTGTATATAGATGGTATAAAAACAATTTAAAAAAGAATAAATATGGTTTAATTCCTTGGAAATGGGGAGAGGACAAAGAGCATAAATGGCATATTTTGGAGAATAATAATGCTACAGACGGAGATTTATGGATCGCTTATGACTCTTTGTTGATGTATGAAAAAAGTAAAAATGAATATTATAAACAAGAAGCATTGGCTCTTTTAGGTGCTATTAAAAAAAATCTTCTTTTACATGTAAAGGCAAAGGTGTTTTTGTTGCCTGCAAAGGAAGGTTTTAATAAAAAAGAGAGTTTTGAAATCAATCTCTCATACTATCTTTTTTTTATTTTTGAAAAGTTTCAAGAGTATGACAATAATCCAATATGGAAGCAATTGCAAAAAGATGGAATAACTTTACTGCAAAGGGCCCGTTTTTCTCCTTTAAAACTGCATTCCGACTGGATTAGTGTTGCAAAAAAGAGTTTAAAAATAAGCTTAGGCAAGAATGCCTGTTTTGGCTATGATGCTTTACGAATTCCATTAAATATTTTAAAAAGCAACATGGACAGACAGTTAAAAAGAGATTTACTGCAGCCGTACCGTCGTTATGTTGAAGGTATGAAATCAGCAGAGACTGTTTTTGGTGTTGTGGCACTGAAAAAAGGAGAAATAAGTCTTTATAACTATTCATATGCACATTTGAGTATTTATAATATGATTCATCAGTATTTTAATAAAACAGCGGTATTTATTAAAGAAATACAACAGTTACAGGGGAAAAACAGAGATGACTATTTTGCATATTCGATATATCTTTTTACTGCTTCTCTTTAGTTCTATTCTTTTTGCCAAAGAAAAAGTTGATATAGCCTTTGAGGTGTTACAGCTAAAAGAAAACTATATGGATATAGCACAAAAAAAGGCTTTTGAACTGAGAACAAAAGGCTTTAAGTGTTATATTTTGAAAAATAATAAAAGTCTCTCTTTGCGTTGTAATGATGCGCATTCTATAGAGGAGATGCAAAAGAGTATTGCAAAATTTAAAAAATATAAAATCCCTTTTCTTCTTGTCAATAAAACACTGAAAAATAAAAAAATAAAAAAGTATAAAACACCCAATGAGTTTTATCTTGGATATGCCGCATATAATCGTAAAGAGTATAAAAAAGCACTGCGTATCTTTAAGTATAACTATCAGAAAACAAAAAGTCTAGAGCATGCATTTGCCTATGCTTTAGCACTTATGAAAATGCATCAGTATGCAAAAGCATTGAAAATTTTAAAACCGTATAGAAATAAGAAAAAAGCCAAAAAACTTTATAATGCCATCGCTACGACTTTTATGTACAAAAAGCTTGATGCAAAGCAGTATGAGCAGGCAAAAAAAGTTGTCCGTACTTTTATGAACAACAGTAGAAAATATAATAAAATTATTAAGAGAAGAGAAGTTGATGATCTTTTAAAACAGAAAAAATATAATGATGCAAAATCTTTGGCAAAAAAATATTCCTTAACAAACAAGATTTTTGAGAGTGATTATCTTCTAGCACTTGATTTCGTACATAAAAAAGAGTACCAGCAGGCAAATATAATTTTGGCTCCCTATATTGATAAAAACAAAAAAGCAAAAAAGCTTTTTGTCGGAAATGTTTTAGCTATGGCATCCAAATATTATGAACAGAAAGAGTATGATAAAGCACTTTACAAGCTGAAAGGATATTGGGATTATTCTCCTAAAATTCAGAAGCTGTACTACGATATTCTTTTTACCAAAGAGCTTCAAAATGGTTGGAAAAATGTAAGTAAATCGCCCCGTACTGCATTACAACATTTTAAAAAAGCATGTAAGATAAAAGAAGACGAAGGATGCTACAGCGGTCTTATGTACAGCTATTTTAATTTGCATATGTATGAGCACTCTTTTTATATTGCCAAAAAACTTTTTAATGTTAAAAAATCAGACGAGTATGCGTTAGTTGCTATGCGCAGTCTGCTTCAATTGAAAAAATATAATGAGGCTCAAGTATGGTTTAGTCTGTTAAGGGACAAAAAAGGTATAACAGATCCTGCTCTGCTTGTAACATTTATGAAGATTGACAAGTATATAAAGGAGAAAAGATATGAGGATGCCCAAAATATAATTAACTATCTGCTGAAGTTTTATCCTGAGAATATCGCAGTTTTGAAAAAAGAGATGCAAGTGTATGTCATGACAAAAGAGTATAAAAAAGCTGCAAATATTGCCAATAAAATATTGCAACAAAAAAAGCATGACAGTGACGCAAAATATGCACTTGCATTATATGACTACACAAATGAAAAGTATCAAAACTGTATAAATGAATTTGAGGATATGAATGTAACACAGGCATATCAAAAAGAGTTATACAATCAATGTAATGCCTATTATTATGCGAATAAAAAAGATATCAACAGAGCAATTGAGTATATGGAAAAAATAGACGATGATGACATAAAAGCCTCTTTTTATTTAAAAATAGGAGATATCTATAAAAGGCACGGATACAGTGAAGCAATACGGGCCTATGAAAAAGCAAAAGAGTATCAGCCGGATAATTTTGATCTTGAAATACTTTATCTGTATGCACTCAAAGATTTTTTAAAAGATGAAAAAGTGGAAGAGGAGTTAGCAAAAGCGTATAAAAAATATCCGGATAAAAAAGAGATATTGGATAAATTTAAACAAACATATCAAAAAGAGAGACTCTACAGCTACTATAAAAATCACAGGAATGGAAGATGTTACAGATATGGAAAATACATTGCCAATGAACTAAAAGACAAAGATGTTTACAGGATGACTGGCTGGTGCGCCTATGCATTGAAAAAATATGAGGAGGCAAAGAGAACATTTGCAAATATTAATTATATTTTTGGAGAATCTACGGAAGATATTTACGCATATGCTTTGAGTTGCTATCAAAATCAGGAGTATACTCAAGCAAGCGAAGCATTGAATCGTCTCAAAACTATAAATTCGAAAAAATATGCCTTACTGGTTGCATCTTTATATATTGACCTGCATGAACAGGAACGTGCAAAAAAAATTCTTTTAAAACTGCCAGAATCTTATGAAAGAGATGCAATGCTGGTGAAAATAAACAAAAGTTATACAAAAAGCTATTTTGAAAATGCGACATCAGTTGGTATGTATTACCAGTCACAAAGTGGTTTAACGGGGAAAAACAGATTTCAAAAATATGTAGTACCTGTAGATTATGATTATGTAGATAAGCAAAAATCATATCATCTCTATTTGGATGGAGATTTACTCTATCTCTATAATGGTTATTTGGGAACGAACGGCGGGAGTTATTTAGATTTTGGACTAAATGCAACAACGGCTGAAAATGATTTAACAAGTGATATAGGTTTTATGCCAAAAATTGGTTTGGAGAACAAAAAGTATAAAGCGGAAATAGGGCTTACTCCTGTTGGTGCAAAAATAACACCTGCACTCACCTGGTTACTATCAGCAGATTTTCTATACAACAAATTACTTTTTAATGTAAAGTTTAAACAAGAGGCAATAGATGAGACAATGCTCTCATTTGTTGGAGAGAGGGCTCAGAAAAATTCATTAGAGGTGAATTGGGGACGTGTACTCAAAAGGGGGTTTGAGGGCGGTATTAGTTATAATGATATAATGATTTTTAGTCTGAATGTTGGCTACTATCCCAAAATATTTGGTCTTAATGTAATTGACAACAGTGAATTCAAAGGGACATTCTCTGCTGTATATCATCCTCAGGTAGTATCTCTGTCTTATGTAGATTTAGGTACAATTATCGGATATGACAGTTATGACAGGAATAGCAATTTGTTTACCTATGGACATGGGGGTTATTTCAGTCCCCAAGAGTTTTGGATGGGTTCTCTTTTTGTGAAATTCGGAGATATTGTTAATAACAAATTTTATTATCAGTCCAAGCTTGCCATAGGATTTCAGGGTTTTGTAGTTGATGATGCTGAGAAGTTTCCTCTTCCCTCGAATGACGTATCCCTGACAGGAATACAAAAAGGTTACAGTGATGGAGGGTTGACATATAAAGTCGCTCTTCAGTTGGGCTATAATTTGACGAAAAATATGGACTTTGTAACTGGTTTTTCTCTTGAAAGAATGAATAATTACAAGGTACAGGAAGCCTCTTTCGCTTTTGTATATAGATTTAATGAAAGTAAATATCGTACATTTAACAGTTTTGGATTAAATCACAGAGTGAATAAAATTATAAAATAAGGAGTGGATGTGCAAAAAATACTTTTAGCATTATTGATACTGGTCGCTATATCAGGATGTGCAAAAAAAGAGAGCGTCCCAGGAAAGAAAGAGATAGTTCCGGCAAAAACATTTCCCGATGCTGTAGAACTTACAGCAAATGAACTCTCAAAAGAATTATATCCGTATACAGAGTATAAAATTCTTTTTACCTCTTTTGTGAACTTAAATGACTTCAGTGAAAGTTCCAATTTTGGAAGACTCTTTGCAGAATCCCTTATATCACAAATTAAACAGCGAGGATATGAAGTTGTTGAATACAGAGGTACTGAAATAGTTGCAAAATCACAAAAAGGTGAATTTAGACTTAACAGAACTGCCCTTGAGAAAGTAAAAGGGGAAAAACTTCTTATAGTGGTTGGAACATATGCCAAAATGGATAATCATGTGTTTGTAAACACACGGGTGATTGAGAGAAAAACAAAAAAAGTTATTGCTGCGGCAACAGTTTATATTCCATTAAAAAAGAAGAAAAGTGTCAAAAAAGCAACAAAAGATTTTATTGTCAGACTGGTTCCTTCAAAATGTGAAAAGGGACAATACTGCTGGAGGGAAATTAATGAATAAGACTATTTGTATTTCCATTGTATTTGTACTTTTTTTGACTGGATGCAGTAGTGCAGATATAATGCAAAAGAGATCTTACGAGAAAAAAGAGTGCGAGCTAAACAGAGGTATCAAAGAGTATTATGATTATGATGTAGACTATATGCAGTTGGCAGATTTAGCTGTCAATGCACTCTTTGAAACTGCATCAACTGAGCCAAAAAATTTTATTGTAACAGATTTTGTAGATTTAACTTCTTTGCAAAACTACTCTAAGCTCGGATATATTTTTTCCAATGCAATAAAGAACTCTTTGATTCAAAAGTATCATGCAAAAGTTGTGGAAGCAGAAATATCTAAATATTTTGAAATTTCGGGCAATGGTTTACGTGTCTTATCAAGAAATTTTGAACAGCTTAGACAAGACAGGTTTAATTTAAACCGGGTGATTGTTGGTACATATACCTATACCGATGAAGAGATTATTATCTTTGTGAAACTTATAGATTTAAAAACAGGCATCATTGAAGGTTCATATGCAAAAAAACTGCCTATGACATGTGAAATGATGTATCTTTTAACACAAAAGTAGCAGGAGCAAGGCATGCGTTTATTTATTTTATTGTTTTTAAGTATTGTTGCTACCCAGGCACAGGATAATACAAAAAAGATGTATGCAAAAATAGTTGCAAAGAATGCTACGCTCTACCAGAAACCATATGAGTGTTCGAAAAAAAAAGTAGCCTATTATAAACGTGGTGATGTCATTGAAATAGAGTACTGTAATCAATACAGATGGTGTAAAACAAAGCATGGATATGTCAAAAGAGATTTATTGTCTGTTAGAACACCTTATATTGACTATACAAAAAAAATAAAAAAGAAAAAGAGAGATGAAAAACAGAAGCATGTTGTCAGCCGGAAAAATTCTGATCTGATTTTACAAAAAAGAACAAGATCAAAAAAAATACATTTAATTCCTTATAAAAAGAAAATAATACTACAAGATCCTTATAATGAATATTTTTATAAACGTAAAAGTGTAAAACTGATAATTGAGGATACCAAATCACTATGAAATATTTTTTTCTCTGTATTGTATTTTTATTGGTAGTTGGCTGTCAACGCAGTGCATCATCAAATCGAGATCTGTCAACCTGTGATACAAATATTGCCTTGGCATATCCTTTGCAAACAGGGCAACAGAATGTTTTTGCTTATGAAAATATAGCAACGCAACCGAGTACATTTTATTATGATGATGGATTTTATAAGATGGGTTACAAAAGAGAGTTTGTAAAAGAGGCAAACGGAACAGTTACAAATAAAAATTATAATCTTCAATGGCAAGATAATGAAGCAATAAAAGAGCATAATTTAACCAGGGCAGAGGATTATTGTACAAACTTGACAGTAGGCGGTTACAATGATTGGAGACTACCCAATGTGTATGAACTTCTTACGCTTATGGATTTAAGCTCAATGGGTACAGTTGTTGAAAAAAGTTTTGAAAATATGCCAAGTGGACTTTATTACTCTTCAAATAAACTGCAAAGCAGCAAAAAGGTCTATGCGGTCGGCTTTGAAAACAGTGATTTTTATATTAAAAAAATTGATCAGGTATATGATGCGAATCAAAGCAGTGAAGCATATGGTACGCTTGTTGGTGTTGAACAAATACCAAAGTACTCTTCCAAAGGAGAATTGTTGTATATTTCTGAAGCAACAATTTACTATAAAGAGACAGACAACCTTCTGACGACTATAACATTTTACAAAAGATTTGATGCCAATGGTACAATAACAAGTATTGACGGTCCGTTTGTAGTACAGGAAACACCTTTGCATCCGCCTGAGGTAAAGCCGATAGAACAGGCATATGTAAAATGTGTAAGAGGAAAAGAGATAGGTGGATTCTCTTTGGAAAGAGACAGAGAAAAAGAGATTGTTACAGACAGTATTACAGGCTTGGTATGGCAGGATAATACAGATGTTGTCAATTACAAACATCAATGGGGAGAGGCCGAGCAATATTGTTCTGAATTATTTTTAGGAGGATACCAAGATTGGCGTTTACCGACAATAAGCGAACTGATTACTATAGTTGATTTTAATAATAGTGCAGGTACCTATGCGGTAAATAAAGCTTTCTTGTATAAAAGTGCCAATAAATTTCATTCATCTTCAAATCTTTGCTATGGAGAAAACTGCCAACAAAGTAATCTTCAGTTAAATGCATGTGGGTATTTAGATAAACTGGTTATTGAAAATCGCGAGGTAGATATGAACCCATATGACAACAATGAATCTGAACCATATTATAAAGTACGATGTGTTCGATGTGGCGGGTATAGTCAATAAGCCCGCTGAGACTGCTGGTTCTTATGTTAAAACAGTTGCAACACAGATATAAAAAAGGCAAAGAAAAATGAGTAGATTCGTAGATAATTTGGCATATGAGGCAAGTGCCGGCAGCGGAAAGACCTTTATGCTTGTTGTTCGCTATCTCTCTTTACTCTTTAAGGGGGCGGAGCCTTCAAAAGTTTTGGCACTTACCTTTACAAACAAAGCGGCTTCTGAGATGAGCGAGCGGATTGTTGAGACACTAGAAGAGCTACAGAGTCGCACAGAACTGCAAGAAATTGCAAAAGAGTGTGGCTTCTCTACATCGGAAATTCTCGCGCAGCGTAAGAAGATTTTAGCCGAATTTTTAAATGCAAATACAAAGATTATGACCATTGACAGTTTTTTTACGCAGATACTTAGAAAGTTTTCTCTGTATGCCTCTTTGATGCCGGACTTTACAACGGCAAATGCGCAGCATGAAGTCAAACTGATGTCACGATTTCTAAAAGAGGTGAGTGTAGCGAACAAACGCACAACGTTGATAAATCTCTCTTTGGAATCGAGTAAAAGAGTGAGTGACATATTTGCCCTGCTGGATGATTTTTACCTCAAAAAAGAGGAGCTTGTCCACCTTACATTTCGTAAAACAGCAACAAAAGAGTTAGAAGCTGAGGCAATGGCTGCTTTACATGTATTGCAGCAGATTATAGCAAATTGCAAAGGGGCATCAGCATCGCTGCAAAAAGCGGTTCTTGCAGAAAATTTTGAAGCGCTTAAAGCCAAAACATGGGTTTACAAAGAGAGCCTGAACTACTGGGTTTTTAAGAAGTGTTTTACGCCTGAGATGGACATACAGTTACATGTAATCCAAAATGCCATCAAAGCGCATGCAAAGGCAAAAGAGCAGAACTTTTTTTATGCGCTCAATGAGCTTGCAGATGTCTATAAAAAAGCGA
>Ga0256840_1004487_pt1 | contig 10446 bp, 9 predicted proteins | sample 355202metaG_FD_185969 | JGI IMG/M metagenome (GOLD analysis project Ga0256840, IMG submission 185969) | Hydrothermal vent microbial communities from Mid Atlantic Ridge, Atlantic Ocean - 355-202 | ecosystem: Environmental > Aquatic > Marine > Hydrothermal vents | place: Atlantic Ocean: Mid...
TACTGCATGACACTTTGGTTCATCCATGGATACCGGCCTACGCCGGTATGACGATATAAAATTTACTCTAATCAAGTGTTGCTCAGATTGCCTCTAGCTTGCTCCAGTGCAAGGCGGTAAATGTGAACTTGGCTTTTAATGAAAGAAGGCAAGTGATCATTTTCCAACGCGGCAATGGAGTAAGATAGAGGTGATATGTGCAATCACGACTACCAAGAAGTCATATCATCTAAAGATGGCCCTGTACCTGGAGCATTGTGCGTCTTACGCTCTTCCTTACTCAATGGGTTGTCAACACGCTCTAGCTCATCCTTATGGATCGTCATTTTCACTTTACGACGTGGTAAATAATGATTCGCAGGTTTTGTGCCCCACTCTGGCATTAATTGATAACCTGCATTTTCACGAATCGCCTTAGATACATCAGAGTTCTCATCATGCACGTCACCAAATAAACGTGCGCTGGTAGGACATGACATAACACAAGCTGGCTTACGCTCATTTTCTGGCAAATCTTCATCGTAGATACGATCAACACAAAGGGTACATTTTTTCATCACCTTTTGTTTTTCATCTAGCTCACGCGCACCGTAAGGACATGCCCAAGAACAGTATTTACAACCGATACACTTGTCATAATCAACCAATACAATGCCGTCTTCTTCGCGCTTGTAACTTGCGCCAGTAGGGCAAACGGGTACACAGGGTGGCTCTTCACAATGCAGACAACTTTTAGGAAAATGTACGGTTTCTGTTTGCGGATAAGTGCCAATCTCAAATGATTGAACACGGTTAAAGAATGTACCCGTTGGGTCTTCTTTATACGGGTTTTTATCAACCATTGAACCTGCTGGGCCTGATGTATTCCACTCTTTACAAGAGGTTACACAAGCATGACAACCTACACAGACGTTTAAATCTATTACTAATGCTAACTGAGTCATATTATTTCAACCCCATCTTTTTACGGAAGCTACCAGCAAAGTATGCTTGCCATTTAATTTTACGTCGATTGTCCTCACCTGGTAATATTTTAGCAGGAGGAAATTGAGGGGACGTAACTTCTGGCTCATTATCATCGGCTTTATAAACTCTTACCCGTACATCATACCAACCTGCTTGGCCTGTAACTGGGTCAGAGTTTGAAACATGATCACCAGCATCGTGTGCAGGCAATTCTTCACCAATAACGTGATTAAGTAAAAAGCCTTTATTCGCTTCATTGGCTTTTGGGTCAAGACCCCATGTGCCAGATGCTTTACCGATTGCATTCCAAGTCCATACTGTTCCTGGCTCTAATGATTCTGAGAAACGACACATACAGCGCACTTTACCGTGCATTGACTCAACCCAAACCCAATCACCATCATCAAAACCGTTTTGACGACCCAAAATCGGGCTAACGTATAAATAGTTATGCGTATGTATTTGACGTAACCAAGCGTTTTGCGAATCCCACGAGTGATACATCGCCATTGGGCGCTGTGTTAACGCATTCAATGGGTATTTCTTGGTATCCGTTAGCTGTGATTCCAATGTTTCATGGAAGAAAGGTAATGGATCAAAATACGTTTCTACACGCTTACGCAAGCGATCTGGCGGTTGTCTACCATCTGTTTTGCCTTGCGCCGCTAAGCGGAACTTCTGCAAAATTTCAGAGTAAACGTGTACATTGATTGGCTCGTCGTAACGCGTCATATTATGCTCTTGCGCCCAATGCAGGTAACCACGGTTCCAGTTACGCATATATTGGAACGACTTTGGTAATTCGTAATGGAAAACACAGTTATTCTTTTCGTACATCTCCCATTGGTTTGGATTAGCTTCGCCCTTCATGGATTTTTCACCACTCTTACCACGCCAACCTGCTAAGAAACCAATGCCAGAACCTGGCGCAGTTTCGAAGTTAATTACCAAATCTTTATAATCTTTAAACTTACGTGTGCCGTCTTCTTTTGTAAACGAAGGTAACTTTAAACGTGAACCTAGTTCAACAATGACATCTTGGAACGGCTTACAATCACCTTTTGGCGGAAGCACAGGAATACGTACTGAATCAACTGGACCATCGTATTCTGAAATAGGGCGATCAAGCATCGACATCGCATCATATCGCTCAAGATAGGTTGTATCTGGCAGAATCAAATCACCAAATTCAACCGTCTCTGAATGATACGCATCACAAACGATAATGAATGGGATTTTGTATTCACCCTCTTCATCTTTATCAACCAACATCTTGCGAACTTCACCCGTATTCATTGATGAGTTCCATGCCATATTTGCCATGAATAACATCAACGTATCAACAGGATACGGATCGCCACGCCATGCATTGGTAATCGCGTTATGCATTAACCCGTGAACCGATAGCGGGTATTCCCAAGAGAAGCCTTTATCAAGGCGAATCGCTTCGCCCTCATCATCGACAAACAAATCATCAGGATCTGCAGGCCAACCCAGTGGCATACCATTTAATGGCGTATTTGGCTTAACATCATCCCAGCCTTTTGGCGGCTTAGGACAAGGTGGTATTGGACGCGGGAATGGTGCTTTGTGACGGAATCCACCTGGTCGATCAATTGTACCTAGTAATGTCATCAAAATACTCAAAGCACGAATGGTTTGGAAACCATTTGAGTGTGCCGCAAGCCCACGCATCGAATGGAATGAAACAGGATTTCCGATTACGCTGTCATGATCTTTACCCCAAGCATCAGTCCATTGGATGGGTAGCTCGATTTTTTGATCACGAGCAACAATACCCATTTCATGTGCTAAACGACGAATTGTTGTCGCATCAATACCCGTAATACCTTCTGCCCATTCTGGCGTATAATCTTCTACGCGCTCTTTTAATAGTTGGAAAGCAGGCTTACAAGGTGTGCCGTCTTCAAGTGTAAATTCTCCTGTTAGGTATGGATCAACACCTTCGGTATGCATTGATATTGGAATATCTAAATCACGATCCCACCACAATTTATTTTGTGGGTCGAAACAGCCTTCTTCTTCTGGCACTTCAAAACGTAAGAACATGCCTTCTTCATTACTGCCTGGTGTCATATCAACTAATTCAGCAGAGTTAGTATAATTTACCAAGAAGTCACGGTCGTATAGACCTAATTTGATTAGCTCGTGGATGATTGCAAGAATCAAAGCACCATCAGTACCCGGTTTAATCGGAACCCATTCATCAGCAATCGCCGCATAACCTGTACGCACTGGATTAATCGCAACAAAACGACCGCCGTTGCGTTTGAATTTAGAAAGCTCTACTTTCATTGGGTTTGAGTGATGATCTTCTGCAGTACCGATCATAAAGAACAGCTTAGAGCGCTCAAGATCAGGCCCGCCAAATTCCCAGAATGATCCACCTATGGTGTAGATCATACCTGCGGCCATATTCACTGAGCAAAAGCCGCCGTGTGCGGCATAGTTTGGCGTACCAAACTGCTTTGCGAACATACCTGTAAGCGCCTGCATTTGGTCACGACCTGTAAACAATGCAAACTTTTTAGGGTCTTCTGCACGAAGCTTGCCTAAACGCTCTTCCATAATGCCAAAAGCTTTATCCCAAGAGATTTCCTCAAACTCACCTGCCCCACGTTCCGTACCCGGCTTACGCAATAACGGCTTAGTTAAGCGCGCGGGTGAGTATTGCTTCATAATGCCTGAAGCACCCTTAGCGCATAACACCCCCTTGTTTAGGGGATGATCAGGATTGCCCTGAATGTAACGTACTTCACCATCTTTAATGGTTACTTTGATGCCACAACGACACGCACACATGTAACAAGTGGTTGCTTTAACTTCTACACCTGCTGTTTTATCGACTATTGGAATTGTTTTCATTTAAAACCTAAGTTATTTATCTATAACATACTATATTAGCACATTACGAAATTCTAATTAATAGACGCGGAATAGTGCCTAACAAATATTTATACTGCAAATTATATTATTTTATGCGCGGGTACTCTTATGTTTATCGCTTACTACGAATTAACAAGGGAGATATGTAAGGAGGAACTGATCAGATTCACTTATTCTTAACCTGCTAAAACTCCCGATATTTCCCACGAAGTTCGGTGCAATAGGCTGACATCACGTCTCACTTCATGAAAAATAGCGGCAGATTTATCGAAGCCGAATTCTAATGGACTTAATCAGTCTCTCCTTAAGGAGAGACTGATTAAGTAGCTTGGAAAATTACAAAACAGCGAAAAAGTAGGGTGGTGACAAAAAATTCTTTTTAAAGCTTGCTCTATTTTAGGAGAAGATACCCTTTAGCATGTAGAAGAACATGATAGAAAGAATTGCCCCAGCAGGAAGTGTAATAATCCAAGACATGAAAATATTACCCACAATACGTAAATCAATTGCAGCGATGCCTCGTGCCAAACCAACACCTAAAATAGCACCAACTAATGTATGCGTTGTAGAGATTGGAATACCTGTATATGAAGCTAATACTACCGTCATTGCAGCGGCAATTTCAGCTGAAAAACCACGTGTTGGCGTTAATTCTGTAATATTTTTACCGACTGTTGCCATCACTCGATAACCCAATGTCGCTAGACCAATAACAATACCAACACCACCCACTAACAGCACCCAACTAGGTAAAGCAGATTTAGCTTCAAGTGCGCCACTCTGTGCAATACTAATAACAGCAGCCATAGGGCCAACTGCATTTGCAACATCGTTTGAACCATGAGCAAATGCCATTGCAGAAGCGGTAAAAATCATCATGACAGCAAAAATCTTTTCTACATTTGCGTAATGAAAGCGCTTTTCAGCCACTTTATCGAACTTTACACGACGAATCAGAATGATACCTACCACTGCAACTAATAAACCCAATAAGCCTGCGTAGACAAACTCCATTCCACCATTCACATCAAGACCAATATGCTTGAGGCCTTTTTTAATGGTTACTAAAGCAATCATAAAACCTACGAGGAAAAGATAAAATGGACCATACTTCTTCGCATTTTCTAAAGGCTCTTGAGTATTGATAATTAGCTTTTGGATACTCATGAAAACCGCAAAAGCCATCGTACCTGCCAATACAGGTGAAACGACCCAACTCATTACTATCGTACCAACCTTCCCCCAGCTAACAGCATCCATACTGATACCAACTGCGGCAAAACCAACTACTGCACCCACTATACTGTGAGTAGTAGAAACAGGCCAACCTCTTAATGAAGCGATTAATAGCCATGTTCCTGCGGCTAACAATGCCGCTAACATACCCCATATTAATAATTCGTGATTACCATCAAAAGCGTTTAGATCAACAATTCCTTTGCGAATTGTTTTTGTAACTTGCCCACCCGCAAGATAAGCACCTGCAAATTCAAAAATAGCCGCTATAACAATGGCTTGCTTTATAGTAATAGCTTTAGAACCAACCGAGGTAGCCATTGCATTTGCAACATCGTTGGCACCAATGCCCCACGCCATAAAAATACCAAAAACAGCAGCTAGCGTGATATAAATGGTAGTTGTATCTGAGAAAAAATCTATCATTTTAGTGTCCCTTTAACGTGCAAGCATGAGTGATAAACGACTACCAACACGCTCAGCGTTATCAGCAACAGCACCTACCCAATCAATAAGTCGATAGGTAAAAATAACATCAACAGGGTTCATTTCTGCTTCTAGTTTAAACAATGTTTGACGCAAGTTTTCTTGCATCGTATCTGTTTCACTCTCAATATCGCCAAGCTTTACTAACAGCTCCTCAACATAATCAACCTCAAGCCCTCGAAAGCCCGTTTCAACAAGTTCGTCTAGTTTATTGATGATATGTAGTGCGTGCTTAACAGTCTCTACACAGCGATTAGTAAACTCCAGAAATGGTGCATTCATTTCTTCTGGCAAAGTCATATTACGACCTACTATCAGTGATGCAACGTCTTTTGCTTGATTGGCTATGATATCTTGTCTTAGCAGAACATCTAAAACGTCACGACGATCGACAGGCATAAATAAGCCTTTAGGAAGATGCGTACGCAAGTCTTTCTTCTTCTCATCTGCATCATGCTCACCATCTACGATTTCTTTTTGAGCCGCTAGAATCTTATCTTGATCTGACTCAATCATTCCCTCAATAAGTGGGGTTAGATGCCTGATGCCTGTGTAAACACGGTACATATGTTCTTGTAGGGGAGTAATCGGAGAACGACCAAATAGTCCTGACATGTAGTTCTTTGCAACCATAGCGACACCTTAATTAAATGGGGGATGGGTGAGTTTAAGTTGCGCGCATTTTAGAGTTTGAGACGAGGTGTGTAAAGCGCTAAAAGCGAGTATCACTCTACAGTTGGCCTGTAAGGGTAAAACGCTTTCTCTGCCAAGGCCAAATATACTGTTTATCTTCAACCATTTTATGTAATTCTTTACTATTTTCCCAGTGACCTGCAGCAATCACTCCCTGTAAATGCCCACGATTTAAGACTAGTTTTCGATAAATCATTTTCTTAATATTACGATACATAAATTCTTTGTTACTTAGCGAACCTTCACCATTATCACCAATACTTAAGATAGGATATTCGATAACCTTTAATTGAGATATCGTTGTAGAACCTTGATATTTCGTTTTTCTACCTGCTAATATTTTTGCCAGTACAACGGCTTGTTCAAAGCCAGGCTGTACTAAACCATAATAACGCCCGCGATGTTCTGCACATTCACCAATGGCATAAATATCTTCATCACTCGTTTGTAATTGATCATCAATAACAATGCCATTGTTAACCTGCAGACCAAAACTACGAGCTAAATCAATTCTAGGATTAATACCTATCGAAATAATAACAGTATCACAAGGTATGACTTTTCCATTTTGTAGCACTACTTTTTCTACTCTGTCTTTACCTTCTAAACTGGCAACTTGGGTATTTATCTCCACATCAATACCCAAACTATCTAAATATAGTCTTAAATAAACTGAAGCATGATCATCCAGCTGGTGATACATCAGACGATTGCTATTTTCGATAACCATAACATTGGTATTGTAGCTAGTCATTGCGTAAGCTGCATCTAGCCCCACCAATCCGCCACCGATAACAACCGTATTTTTACTAGCTGTTTGGCGACTTTTTAATAATTCTGCATCATCAATATCACGAAGTGTAAAAACATTTTTTAAGTCACTCCCTCCTACGTTCAACTTTCGTGGAGAAGAGCCAACAGCAATAATGAGCTTTTTATAAGCATGTTGCACACCTTCATTATCAGTGACCGTTTTATTTTTTTTATCTATCTCTACAATCGGATTATTAAGAAAAACCTCTAATCCTTTAGATTTAGGTAATTTACCAGAGGCATGCAAAGCCTCTTCTGATAATTCACCAGCCAGCATTTTGGAGAGGTTTTCGCGGCTATAAGGCTGCTGCTCTTCGCCGCCAAATATTTTAAGCTCATCATTGGGCCTTAAGTGGAAAAACTCATAAACGAACCGCACACCAACAGAGCCTGTTCCAATAACTATAATGGGTGCGCTTTTGCTAATAATTATCTCTCCAATCACTTCATTTTCGCTAATTTAAAGCATCATACCTTACTTTGTTATGATTTGCCCTTTTTTAGTGCGTTCATGCACATTTTTGTGTATCCCCTAAGCCTAGTATATTCAAAAAAATCAATGATATAGAATTATTCTCATCGTATAGATAATGAGCAATACATATGAGCATGAGAGAGATACTTGATTTACCCGTTGAGCGCTGCCCTGATGGCTATCTCAGAAATCCTGAAGATTGGAATGAAGATCTTGCACGTCAACTAGCCTCTGAATGGAAAGGCCTTGAGTTCACTGATGAGCATCTTCCTGTTTTATATTTTGTGCGAGCATTTCATGATGAACACCAAGTGACTCCAGATGTTCGTGATACCACAAAATATTTAATCAGTAACGGCATGGATAAAAAAGAGGCTAAGAAATACTTATTTAAGTTATTTCCTAATGGATATATGCAACAAGGTGTACAACTTGCAGGTATGCGCCGCCCTACTGCGTGGTGTGTTGGTTAAGGAAACACTGATCAAGTCCAATTATTTTCAGCTTGCTAAATCACCCGCTAAATTCTAATGGACTTAATCAGTCTCTCCTTAGAAACACGTGATATTATGAGTATTTATCAAAAAAAACAGTATTAAGGCTCATCATGTCAAATAAAGAATACCGTTTCACATTTGGTGAAGGCATTGTCAGTGGCGTTATCGCATTAGCTTTATCAGGGCTTAGTTTCTTAGGTGTTTTAGCATTTTATTTTCCTGAGTATTTAACCACTCCCGACTTAAGAAAAGTATATAGTGCAGAATTTGCTCAACAACTTATGTATTACGGATTAGTAATTTCAGGAGGTTTAGCAACTTTCAATGTTGTGCGTGGTAACAAAAAACGCTTAGGCTTAATTGCTTGGTTCATCATAGCAATAACCCTGTTACTCGGAGCTAATACCATTGAAGTCACAGACGTTAAGACTGGCACACCTTATATTGGCATGGACTGGTTTATTCTTGATCTACTAGGCTCTTCAATAATCTTCATCGCTATAGAAAAATTCTGGCAGTTTAGAGATCAACCCATATTGCGCTTAGGCTGGCAGACAGATACTTACCATTTTTTATTAAATCACCTGTTGGTTGGCTTTGTTTTATTAGTATCAAATCATTTTGTGAACGGAGTCTTTGGTTGGGCAATTGGCCTAGGAACAGAACAAATAATTCAAGCCCTACCTTTTATTGCACAGGTGTTTTTAATCATATTATTCGCTGATTTAGTACAATACTGGTTTCACCGTGCCTACCATGAGATTCCCTTTTTGTGGCGCTTCCATTCAGTGCATCACTCAGCAAAAAGAATGGATTGGCTAGCAGGTTCACGCCAGCATATATTAGAAATTATTGTAACGCGTTGTGCCGTTTTAGTGCCTGTTTTTGTATTAGGGTTCCCAAAAGCAGTGATTGATTTATACATCATCGTTGTTGGGTTTCAAGCGGTTTTTAATCATGCCAACGCGCGATTTAACTTTGGTTGGCTTAAATATATTATTGTGACTCCACAGTTTCACCATTGGCACCACTCATCTGACAAAGCAGCGATTGATAAAAACTACGCTGCCCATTTTTCATTCTTGGATTATATTTTTGGCACTGCTGTTAAAGGCGAAAAAGAGTGGCCAGAAGAATACGGCGTGGTGGGGGATTATGTGCCTGATGGATTAATTAAACAGCAGTTATTTCCTTTTATAGGAGACAAAATAAAGTAACCAAAAGAGCAAAGTAATCAGCATGCTATTTTGTTTCGCCGTTAGATTTCCTCCTAGATATAATCAGCAAATAGAGTAGAATCGCGCAACCTTAAATCCAAGTTGAAAAACATGAAACCTGATTTTACCATTATTCGTTGGACCGCCTTATTTGAAGGCTCTTCCTTATTGTTACTACTTTTTGTTGCGATGCCCTTAAAGTATTATGCAGAAATACCTGAAGCGGTAAAAATAATTGGCCCGATTCATGGCGTTTTATTTCTTACATTCTTAGTATTGTTGTTTTCTCATACAAGCAAAAGAGAGTTGTCAATTTTTAAAACTTTTTTGGGTTTTATTGCCTCTTTTATTCCATTTGGTACCTTTATTTTTAAAGCGAAGATTTTATCAAGGTAAGTTCAAGCACCTGATAACTTCTTTTCCCAAAACATCGCCTTACCCATTTTGGGATCAAGCTCATAAGCTGCAAAACCAAATTTTAAATAGGTTGACTTAGCAGGCTCATTACCCTCTAAAACCTCCAGCGTGACCTTGCAACATTTCTTTTCTATTGCCAAATCTTCAGCCGCCTGTAAAAGCTGTGTTGCCACACCCGTTCCACGATAATCAGGTGCCACATAAACATCATGAATATTCATCAAAGGCTTACTAGCAAAGGTTGAAAAACCCTCTATGCAATTAATAATTCCCACAGGCTTATCACCCTCAAACGCCAAGATAACCGTAACATCCGAACGCTTCTGTATCTCCGCTACAAGATTAGTTTTGGTAAAATCAGAAAGCGCCTCGCCACCACCCATTGGATCTTTAGCGTAACAATTTAAAAGAAGAATTAACGCCTCAGCATGAAGCGCATTGTTTAAATCCGCCTTAATGATATTAATCATAAGCGTACCCCCAATCAAAAAAACAAGTTTAGCACCAAGCTTCACTCAAAATTTTCCTAATAATCATTTATTTTGCCACCCCCCATGTTTTTGCCACTTTTGTAAACGGCAACCACAAGCATCGTCATACGGGCGATCAGGCGATACTTCAACCATGGATTGCGGTCTGCACCCACTACTGTCCGAGATAATATATCAAATATAAAGCTCCCTTTGAAAAGCCTTTAATTCTTGATTGTATTGCCTTCGTTTCCGTATCATTTCATCTT
>Ga0256840_1004488_pt1 | contig 10446 bp, 11 predicted proteins | sample 355202metaG_FD_185969 | JGI IMG/M metagenome (GOLD analysis project Ga0256840, IMG submission 185969) | Hydrothermal vent microbial communities from Mid Atlantic Ridge, Atlantic Ocean - 355-202 | ecosystem: Environmental > Aquatic > Marine > Hydrothermal vents | place: Atlantic Ocean: Mid...
ACAAACCATTTTCCTTTAAACTCATCAGGTAATTTCTTTTTGCCTTGTGTAGTTTGAACCTCCAATTCTGGAAATTTTTCGCCTATCAAGGGCATTTTGTTCTCTTCCATATTTCCATCCTCCTTCATTTTTTACTTTACAAACTCGCATTCATGGTGTTTTTTCAATATTTCATCCGCTAATTTATCAAAAGATTTAAAGTCATTTGTTTTTGGGTATCCTTTCACTAAAATTGGTTCAAGAAGTTCTGCTTTCAAGTTGGTAGTTAAACTCTTAAATTGATCTATACTCTTTCCGCCCCATCCAAATGATCCTATGAACGATGTAAATTTAACTTTTGGTCTTATAGCATTTGCAAAAGAGATCACATAAGCTGCCATAGGATGTAATCCAGCAAGAACTGTTGGAGATGCTACTATCATAGTTGCTGCATCGACAAGTGACATAGCTAATTCTCCTATATCTGTAGTGATAACGTTGAAAGGTCTAACTGATATTCCTCTGTTAATCAAAGCATCTACAAGATAACCCACGATTTTTTCGGTGCTCCCATGCATGGATACATAAGGAATTATTACTTTGTTTTTCACATCTTCTGATACCCACTCTTTGTATGCATTTATTATAAAATTAGGGTGATTGTAAACTTGACCATGACTTGGAGCTATGAAATCTATACGAAGTTTTTCAAGTTTTTTCAGGTTGGACCTGATCGATGGCCTAAATGGCATCATGATCTCGGCATAATAGCGCTTTGCATCCTCTATGGTCTTGGCTTCGTTGGTAACCAACAGGCTGCTCGAAGCTATATGAGAACCAAAAAAATCGCAGGTAAATAAGATTTTATCTTCCACAAGGTATGTGGACATCGTCTCTGGCCAGTGAACCCATGGCGTAAAGATGAATTCAAGCGTTTTGTTTCCAAGGGAGAGCGTTTCTCCATCACTTACCGTTATAAATTTCCCATCATCTATCAAAAGTAAATCTTTTTCAAGGTTTTTGCATTTTTCGTTCGTGACCACTTTTGCATCCGGATAGAGCTCAAGAATTTTTGGGATAGAACCTGAATGGTCTTGTTCCGCATGGTTTGATATGACATAGTCTATATGTTTAACTTTAAGTTCTTCAAGATTTTCTAAAAGTTTTTCCGTCTTTTTCGGGTCTACGGTATCTATCAGCGCATTCTTTTCGCTTCCTTTTATAAAATACGAATTGTAACTCGTTCCATCTGGAAGCGGTATGAGCTCATCAAACAAGGTTCTGTCCCAATCTATAGCACCAACTTCGTAAACATCATTTTTGATCTTTCTCGTCACCATTTTCATCTTTCCTCCTTATTGTTCGGTTTTTTGTTTTTTCATACTTTCTTTACATTTGGGACATATGCCGAGAAACTCTAACTGGTAACCTTTCATATCATAGCCTGTCAGCTTACTTACAGATGCTTCGAATCTTTGAATAACTTTTTCGATCTCAGGTATGATAACGAAGGGAGCATCATCCAATCTTCCACAATTCACACAACGTATGTGGAAATGAGGTTTGACATTTGCATCAAATCTCTTTTGAGTTTTTCCCGGTTCCAACTTACTTATCAAGCCGCATTCAGATAATGCTTCAAGATTTCTGTAAACTGTACTGATGCTTATATTCGGTAATTTTTCTCGGACCAAGATATAAAGTTCGTCTGCCGAAAGGTGTTCTTTGGATTTTTTAAGTTCTTCAAGAATGACTTTTCTTTGATTGGTCATTCTACACTTTTTGTTTTGCAAGGATATTCTCCTTTCTAATAATATTGCTAATGATTAGCATTAGTATAATACCATCAAAATTTCATAAAGTCAAGCGGTTATGTAATCTTCTCTTACCAAATCTGATTCTTTAAGGTGTCATGTCGTACTTGATTTACTTGATAGACTCTTAAACCAACATGTCATTGTGATCAATTGTTTCTTTGAAAAACTCTTTTATTATGAAAAACGAGGTGATTTCAAAAGCTGTCATTAGGAAAAACATGAAGTTATATCCCAAGATAGTTGCCATACTTCCAGCAATGAGAGGGCCAACGATCGAGCCCATTGATCGTGATGAACTGAATAGCCCCATAAATCGTCCGCGAAGATCGGAAGTAGTTGCGAAAGAAATGTAAGTAGTTGTTCCGGATATGAAAGCTCCATATCCCAAGCCTAAAACACCGAAAGCAATAGAAGCTCCCACCGAATTTTTTACAACTGCTAAAAGCAGAGGGGCTAAAGCACTTAATAACATTCCAATGATCATAACGTGTTTAGAATTTCTTTTTTCAACAAGTCTTGCGAAATACAGTGTGGAAAATATTTGAACCAGTGGATTCAATCCAGAAATGAACCCTACGGTAGAAGCAGACAATTTTACAGAATAAACCAAATAAACTGCGATAACGGAGAGCCACCCACTTGTGCCAGCTTGTCTCATAAAAGATGCAATGTAAACACTCCATAATCCATTATTTTTCATCAAACGAAAATCCTCGACACTTATTAGAAAATGTTTTCTTCTTTTGATGAGATCTGAGTGTTTTTCTTTTATTAGAAAGAGTGGTATGATGCTTAATGTAAATATGAACGCGAAGAGCCATAAAGAAGCTTTTACCGAAATCCAAATAAGGAAAATGCCCATTATCATGCGAGATGCGAAATTTCCCGCTGCTAATGCTGAGTTGAAGAATGATATTTCAAGTCCTCTTCTTTTTGATTTTTCGGAAGATAGAGCAGTAGCAATGGGATTGAAGCCTGCGTTGGCCGAAGCGAAGAAAAAAACTAATATCATAAGCCAAGTTACAGTGGAGGCAGTTGGATAAAGCATCAAAGCGATCAGGGAAATAAAACTTGATAATATCAGATACGGTTTTCTATTTTTTCTATCCGAAAGAATTCCCCATATTGGGCTGAAGATTACCGCAGCAACCCCTCTAAGTGTAGAAAGCAATCCAACGTGGAAAAGGCTGGCTCCAAGATCGACCATGTACAGCTGTAATACTATGGCAATACCCATGATCGAGGAAAATCTTATAAATGTTGATAAAAGTAATGGAAAACGTTCTTTAAGTTTATCTATTTCGAATTCTTGCATCTACGTCATTTCCATTTCCGAGCCTTACCCTAGCTTAAAAGTGAGCGAAAATGCGACAGTTAAACCGAAAAAAGCGAAAATGAAGATCGGGAGAAACCCAAATGCTCCGACGAAAAATCCCCCAAAAAGAGGAAACAAAGAGCCCACAAATCCGATTGTTCCTCTTATACCAACATACATAACACGCTTTTTCTCAGGCGCTATTTCAATAAGATAAGCATCCATAAAAACTCCTCTTGCGCTTAGAACAAAGCCTATAGTTATGAAAATCACGTAATACCACATCAAGGACGGAAGAAATGAGATCGATATTGCTACAGAAGCAGCCAGCAATGCAGCCGCTTTTGCTATCATTACATTTCCAAAACGCTTTGCCACGATGCCCCAAAGAAGATTTGAAAAAACCATTCCAAGAACTTGAAATATTACAAGATTTCCAACAATATTTCCAAATTTGCTTACTGTATAAACGGTATAAAATGGTAGAACCATTAAGTTAATTCCGCTTAAAATTTGGATGATCTCGTACCAGAAGAGTTTTCGATCTCTGAGAAGAACTGGAATGGATTTGATCATTTTAACTGTGGAAACACGAGGTTCAATTTCACTTGGAGGCTCTTTTAAAAACCAGAAAAATCCGGTTGCCATGGTTAGAGAAATAGCTGCAAAAAGAAAGAGCATGCTGTAGTTATGTGGGAAGTTAAAAACTCTGAGCACATATTTGACCACCACACCTGCAAGCAATGAGGCCAAGCTGGCAGATACCTGCCTCACTGGGAAAAAGTAATACCTTTTTTCATTTGGAATGGTTTTGCCGAGTAAATCCATGTAAGCTATTCCGGCGAAAGAACCTGTTGTGGCAAATATTACGAATAACCCAACGATGGCAATGATTCCCCATAGAGAATCGGACACGATGAAAAAAGCCACAAATGAAAGCATAAAGAGGGTTGATGCTCTTGTGATTATTCCCAAGATTAAGTAGGGCTTTTTGAAACTTTTTGATCTCAAGAAATTTGCAAAGAACAGCTGGGTTATGGCAGGTAGTCCCATTAAAATGGATGTAACTATACCTATTAGTACTGGAGAATGGTAAACTTTTTCGAGATAAGCTGGAACCACCGTATTTGTGCTAAACATGGTAACGGCAAAAGAGAGAAACGCCATATGCCACCAGAAAGATAAAAGCGCCATGCTTTTTTTCCTCCTTTTGAAGGATTTCATATAATTTTTCAATTCTTTCTGGAGCAGCAAGTGATCTTAAGCGGATCTTTAAAAATTTCTAAAATGCAATTTTTTTCTCTGCTCCGAATTCGAGGAGTTCTTCAAGGGAAATTTTTCCTGTTATAAAACGCTGAACAATATTCTTCAAAACGCCAATCTTTTTTATACCCATGGAACTTTTCCACCAATAAGACATCAAAGAATTATTTAGTATAAGTGGATCTATGTTTTCGTCAATGGAACCTTGCTTTAATGCCAGTTTCCAGTCTGCTGATCCTGGAATTAACGTGTACTCGTTGATCACGGGTTTTGCCCCAACTTGTGCTACATGTTTTATATCTTCAAGGGCTGATTCAAAACTTTGACCCGGAAGCCCAACGATCAAATAAACTCCTATGTCTTTTGAGTTAAATCCGGCATTTTTCAACAATTCAACAGCACGATGGAATTCTGTATTGTTTACTTTGGCACCAGTCTTTTTTTGAAGAGTTACGTTACCTGTTTCATACCCTATTCGAATTGTGTGAAAATTTTTTTCCTTTAAAAGATTGGCTATTTCCTTATCCAAAAGTTTAGCATGGATTCCATTTGGAAGATGGTATCGAACATCTGTAGGGAGTTTTTTGAGAATTTCTTTGAATCGTTCGCGCTTTACGAGAATTGCATCGTCGTAAAAAGCTATGTCTTTAACGCCACGTTTTTTTAGTTCGTTTATCTCTTTTAAAACTGAATCTGTCGTTCTGACTTTAAAACCCTTTTTCCAAGCCACGCAGTATGTACATCTGTAAGGACAGCCAAAAGTTGTGTGAACAACGGCAGATTCTATAGTGGGATAAAGAGAATAGTCTGGCGTTATCTCTTCAAACCAATTTTCACCAATAGGATGCTCAAACTTTGTCCCTGTAACAGTTTCTAAAATGTTGTAAATTTTTGGAATTCCATCTCCTTCAACAATAACATCTGCTCCAGAAAGTTTAGCATGTTTAGGTAATAAAGTTGGATAATTCCCGCCAAGGATTATAGGAACATTAAAACGCTTTTTAATCATTTTTATCGTTTCAAATATGCCGCCATACCAGTAGGTCATCATAGACGTGATTAACACAACATCTGGGGAAAAATCTAAGGAATCAAGTACTTCCTCTGGTGCACCATAACGTTTCAGATACCTTGGAATTCCATACTCGTTCATTAGTGATTTAACAATAATTGATAAAAATTTTCCCGTGCCGTACGGGCCATTATGTGTATTATTTCCCGGAAGGTGTCGATCGAGGAGATCGAGTAATCTTACTTCTATATTTACTTTTTCAAGTGCTGTTGCTATGTAAAGTAATCCCACCGGTTTTAGCCAATAATCATAAGCTGACACATCATAGATGTATGGATTTACAAGTAGGACTTTCATCTCTTCAAAACTTTCTGATGATAAGTTGCGATACCAAACAGTGTTAAGTCAGGAACATGTTTTATTATTTGTTTGGACATTTTGGAAAGTAATTCTCCATGTCCACCCGTCGAGACGACTTTGAATTTTTTGGATAGCTCTGCCTCGTAGCGAGATATTAATCCATCGATTGCTAAGATCGTGCCGAGCATAACGCCAGATTGTATGTTAGAGGGGGTATCTCTTCCCACGGAAGATGATGGAATTCTTTCATCTACGAACGGAAGCTTTGCAGTGCTGGAGAACAAAGCCTTCATTGCGGTGCGCGGCCCTGGAAGAATGGATCCACCCTCATAGACGTCCGTCAATATATCAAGTGTGATTGCTGTTCCGAAATCTACAACTACGACATCTTTGCCGAAAAATTCACGGGCTGCGATGACATTTGCCACCCTGTCAGCACCTATTTCAGTTAGCGTTTTTACTCGCCATTTCAGCCATTTCACGTTCTCGGCTTTTACGAAAAGTGCGGGGTGCTTCAAGTATTTTTCTGAAAAATACCTGAAGGTACTGTTTAATTGAGGAACCACAGAAGCAACGCAAACCCCTTCAATACTTTTGAAATCAAACCCAAAGAAGTCAAGAAAATGATTCACATGAACCAAAAGCTCATCTTCAGTTAAAATGTTGATAGTCCCTATGCGCCATCTTCCAATAATTTTTTCGTTACTCCATAATCCAAGGACTGTTTGAGTATTTCCGACATCAACGATAAGAAGCATTTTTCACCATCCTGAGGAATAACTCATGTATTCTTAAATCACCGGAAAGCTCTGGATGAAAGGAAGAAGCCATAACATTACCATTACGGACCATAACAGGACTTCCATCGTAACTTGCCAGGATTTCGATATCTTTTCCCATTTTAACAATCAAAGGTGCGCGGATAAAGATTGCTCTGAAAGGTTTGTTGCCAAGCAGAGGAATAGATAGATCTGCTTCAAATGACTCAACTTGTCGACCATAGCCATTGCGATTCACAGAAATATCAAGGATGTTAAGAGAATCTTGTTCAGCATGAGAAACGATCTTTTTGGAGAGTAAAATCATTCCTGCACATGTGCCATAAACGGGAAGCCCTTTTTGTATCATATTTTTCAGCTTTTCAAACAACCCTGTGAGTTTGAGCAATCGAAGCATTGTGGTACTTTCACCACCAGGAATTATAAGTCCATCTATCATATCAAGTGCTTTTGATGATTTTACACGAAAAGCATCTACATTTAACTTTTCGAGCGTTGCAAGATGTTCTTCTATATCGCCTTGCATTCCAAGTACACCGATTTTCATATAAACACCTCACAAAAAGAGTAAGGGCGCCGTGAGCAGCGCCCAATTAATATCTGAAAAAAATTCACCAACCTCTTTCTTGAAGTTTTTCTGAAAGAGTTTCTATTTCTTGACCTTCCATAGGTTGACCTATGTCTTCACTAATCTTTACGAGTTCATCTGGATCGTCATAGTGTAAAACTGATTGAACGATAGCATTCGCCATTTTAGCTGGGTCGGAGGATTTGAAAATGCCAGAACCTACAAATACCCCATCTGCACCAAGTAGCATCATCAAAGCCGCATCTGCTGGAGTTGCTACTCCACCTGCTGCAAAATTAACAACTGGGAGTCTTCCCCGTTCTTTGACAATTCTAAGAAGTTCCACGGGAGCGTTTAGTTCTTTAGCATAGGATACAAGTTCTTCGTCAACCATGGATTTAGTTCTGCGAATGGCATCCATAACCGCTCGCATGTGTTTAACAGCTTCCACAATATTTCCTGTCCCGGCTTCACCTTTAGTACGCACCATTGCAGCTCCTTCAGAAATTCTTCTAAGTGCTTCACCTAAATCGCGTGCACCACATACAAACGGAACTTTGAATTCATATTTGTTTATATGAAATTTGTCATCAGCTGGGGTAAGTACTTCACTTTCGTCTATGAAGTCCACCCCAAGAGATTCAAGTATTTTAGCTTCCGCTATATGTCCAATTCTAACTTTAGCCATCACTGGAATTGATACTTCTTCCATGATCTTTCGTATCAACCCAACGTCGGCCATTCGTGCCACTCCACCGGCTTTCCTTATATCGGCTGGTACCCGCTCCAATGCCATAACCGCCACGGCACCAGCTTCTTCGGCTATCTTTGCTTGTTCAGGTGTTGTTACATCCATTATGACCCCATTTTTAAACATATCAGCAAATCCTTCTTTGATTACCCATGTTCCCTTTTCAACCATAGCACACCTCCTCAAAATCTAATTCCTCAATATTCCACCTTTTCGAGCCTCGAAAAATCTTTTTTACTTCTTCCGAGCTTCGCACAAGGTTTTCCATTAACTTCAACTATGTCTGCAGTGATATCAACTTTTTCTTTCAAAAGCGACGATCCCACTCCGTATGAGTCTACAGGAACATCCAATTTCTCAAAAAGCGCTATTTTTTCAGCGTTAAATCCGCCTGAAACTATTATTTTTAAATCATTCAATCCCATGGCATCAAACTCTTTTCGCGCTTTCCATACTAACTCCGGGCATACCCCTAAAGAACCTTCTCCAATGGGGGTAACAGAAACATCACGCAATGATCCAGAAGTGTCAAATCTTACACCCCATATTTTCTTTGCGCCCGATCCGATCACTTTGTTTAACGGAGCTCCTCTTCGGTACTTTTTACCTGTTGCATATTCATAAAAATCCTTGATCATTTGCTTTGTGGTACCTATCACATCATTTTCCCAATCAACGAGAATAATCCTGTTTATTTTGGGATCTATGTGCTGATCAAATTTTATTGTAGCACGAGATGTGGAACCACCATACGCTGCTATCAAGGCATGTGGGACAGTTCCCATGGCTTCCGCTCCCCAATAATCAGCGTTTGCATCTGTGGAAACCACGTTCGCCCCGGCTTTGAAAGCCGCATATCCATCTGTGGCCTGAACCCAGTAATGATCGAATCTGGCTGAAAAGAAAAGAATGGGTTTATTGTGTGCAACCTTAACAACTCTTTTTACAGCTGTTGCAGTTGAGCTTCCGCGCGCGATTACGCCAAGTAAAATTGTTTCAAGATACCCAAAATAAGATGGATCTCCTTCAATGGTCATTATTGGTTCCATATCCTGTGCTTCTTCACCGTCGTACAAAGCTCTGACTTCGATTTCGTTGAATTTGTCAATCCATAAATTGTTAAGAGCTTCTCGAAGATCCCATCTTTTACGATTAGCATCCTCTATTCCCTTTCTATCCATAATATATACAGAATTTTGGAGCTCTCTTTCAGCATCAAGCAATTTGCCGAATAGTTGCGCCGCTTTTTCCTCGTTTTTATAGTAACCGGTACATAGTTTTAATATTGCAAGTGCTTCGTCTATGCCAACAATTACTGCATCTTTTCGCGGAAAGTACTGGTATAGGACGTGTGGATGGTGATTGTCTTTCTTTAGGACTTCAACGTACCTTGAAAAATATTTATCTGAATAATATCCCGCTCTTATTCGATCAATAGGAACTTTGAACACTCTTGGATCTAATCGCTTTGCACGCAAAGGACTCACCTCCACCTGTCGAATTCTACACCGAGAACGTTTTTCATCTGAGAAATGGCAAATTTGTGCAACGAATTATCGTAAGAAGCCACACCATTTTCATAAACTATGACGTTATATTCTCTATTGCATAATTCTTCCACAGTGTACATAACACATATGTTGGTAGCCACTCCACATACTTCGACCTTTTTTGGACTCAGGTGTTTTAAAATTTTATCGAGATCCGTGCCATAGAAAGCAGAAAACTTTCGTTTACGAATAAAGTGGATATATTTATAGTCCCGAACGATACTTTTTAGCTCGCCGAAAAGTTCTGCGCCGTTAGTGTTAGCTATGCAATGAGGTACAAACAACTTGAACTCGACATCGTCTAAATTGTGCCAATCTTGTGTGAGGATTACATGTTGGTTATTTTCAATGTGTGATTTGACGCAATCGAGAACCACAGGTTTTACGCCTTCGGCAGATTCAAAATATAACGCGCCTCCGCGCGTTACAAAATCATTTTGCATATCTACAACTAACAGGAGATCATCATGCATAAATGTTCACCAGGCTTTTAATATTGTACGGTACAAACTTGCCATTTCTGATCATCATAAGTGCGCTGTCGATTTCTGAAATACGTCTCTTGAGATTTTCTTTGACATACTCATTTTTCTCAGAGGTCAATCTGCTTTTGAGTACGCTCAGAGCTTGCTCTAAACGCCTCTTGATAACTAACATGCTATTTTCTTGTCTTCTTTTTTGTATTTTCCTATCAGGATAATAAATTTCGACAGTAGTTTTCCCTGCAACTGCGGCAAGAAACATACCACGCTTCCGCATATCAAGCGTTATTGCTGAATATATTACGTACCCACCATTAGCAGCAGCTTCTGCATATGCACGTGCCACGTTTCCCGTTTCATGCCCTGCTACATGTCCAATACTCAACATGGCAGTAGATGAGCTAGCTACTCCCATTTCTCCTGGATCCAACTTGTATCCTAAAATAGGATTATATGTTTCTGCATTGATCACGTTATTCATAACTCGCCTCAATTGTTTCAAAGTATGAAATGCCGTCTCATACAAAACTCATTGATCACTAATATTGTATCACACACTATCAATTCGGA
>Ga0256840_1004489_pt1 | contig 10445 bp, 10 predicted proteins | sample 355202metaG_FD_185969 | JGI IMG/M metagenome (GOLD analysis project Ga0256840, IMG submission 185969) | Hydrothermal vent microbial communities from Mid Atlantic Ridge, Atlantic Ocean - 355-202 | ecosystem: Environmental > Aquatic > Marine > Hydrothermal vents | place: Atlantic Ocean: Mid...
TAAATATCGAGCCTTCTGAAAGCATCCAACAGTCTGGGCGTCTATAACGATTTACCCTGTATGTACCAGCCCTACCAAAGCGACGAACCAAGTTGTAGCTACTTTGAGGATGACTAAGTAGTCCAGATTTCACGTCCTTCTCTGAAGGCAAACAAAGAGACATGAGGACAACACCTGAGCCATTCTCTTCAGAGAGGTTTATTGGGTGAACCGAATACTTAAAAAGACCGCGTCCCACAGATCTGTCTGCCCCAATACCTGTATCCCCAAGTAACAGAAGAGCAGCTTCAAATCTCTTTTTTGCCTCTTCATCCTTGAACTTTGCCAGAAAAAACTGCCCTGAGCCTTTATGAAAAAACTGATCTGAGCAGTAAAAAAAAGAGTTTTCTCCAACCCCACCTGATGCCTGATCTGTTCTTATGCGCGGCCTCTGATGTTCAGAACTATACCTAAACACCCTGATATTATAGTTTTCATGGATTTCAAATGGAAAAACCGAAGATGGATTCAGGTCATCGAGTTTCAGCTTCCCTCCATTACAGATCTTTTGGAAGAGGGATTCTTCAATAAATTTGATCTTTTTGATGGTTTTTACAGTTGGCTCCTGTCCCGCAGGTCTATTGGCTGCCTCATCCATGCCCTCTGTGTCAATGAGAGTGAGACATCTACCCCTTGCTAAATTAGTGTAGGGCGGGTAGGAGTTATCACCATGAAAACAGTAAAGCTACATTCCGATTCCAGTCAGAACCAGACGACCTCATCGCAGTCAGCAATGGAGGGAGCCCTCAGGGCGACCGGAGTTGCTGACGGCGATGGCACACCTCAACCCGAAACGGCCTTTTCGCCACCGGATCCGGAAGTAACGGAGAAAAAGCCCAGGCGGCGCTTTACGGCCGCCTACAAGCTGCGCATTCTGCGGGAATATGAATCCTGCAGGCAACCGGGCGAGATCGGCGCCCTGCTCCGGCGCGAGGGGCTCTACCACTCCAATATCAGCACCTGGCGCAGACAGCGTGACCAGGGAGCGCTCCAGGGACTGTCACCCAAAAAACGGGGCAGAAAGGCCAGAAAGGCTGAACCCATGGCCCGGAAAGTTGCCCGGCTGGAACGGGAAAACAGGCAACTGGCCAAAAAGCTCAAACAGGCTGAAACCATCATCGAGGTTCAAAAAAAAATCTCGGAGATCCTGGGCATCCCCCAGGAAAACAGCGGAGAGATCAAATGATAGCCGCTGCAGCGTCACTGGCCGACACTGTCGGGAAAAAAGCGGCCTGCCAGGCTCTGGCCGTGCCCAGGGCGACCTTTTACAGGCACACAACCGAAAAAAGCAGACCAGGGGGCAACCAAAGCCCGCGCCCCGTACCGCCTTTAGCCCTTTCTCCTCAGGAACGACAGAAAGTACTCGATGTCGCCCATGAAGAACGATTCTGGGATTCCTCGCCCTACCAGATCTATGCAACTCTGCTGGATGAGGGGCGTTATATTGCATCCATCAGCACATTTTACAGGGTACTGGCCGCCAACCAGGAGGTGTGTGAACGTAGGAAGCAGGTCAGCCGGCCGCGTTATCAGAAACCGGAATTGCTGGCCACCGGCCCCAACGAAGTCTGGTCATGGGATATAACCAAACTTAAGGGGCCGGCCAAATGGACCTATTTCTATCTCTATGTGATCATAGACATCTTCAGTCGCTACGTGGTCGGCTGGATGGTAGCCCACAGAGAGTCGGCCGCTCTGGCAAAACGTCTGATTGCCGATAGCTGCGAGAAACAGCAGATCACCAGAGAGCAGCTGACGTTACATGCGGACCGGGGCTCTTCCATGAAGTCCAAATTGGTGGCCCACCTGCTCTCTGATCTTGGGGTGACCAAAACCCATTCCAGGCCGCATGTCAGCAACGACAACCCGTATTCGGAAGCCCAGTTCAAAACCATGAAATATTCACCTGCGTTCCCCGAACGGTTCGGCTCCATACAGGATGCGCGGGCGTTTTGCCGGCAGTTTTTCGGCTGGTACAACTCCGTCCACAGGCATAGCGGCATTGCCCTTATGACACCAGAGCAGGTCCATTATGGCTTGGCCGAGGAAATCCAGAAACAGCGCGCAGCCGTGCTTGAATCAGCTTTCAAAGAACACAAAAAACGGTTCAAAGGCAAGATGCCGGAACCATTACCGCTGCCCAAGGCAGCATGGATAAACAAACCATAGGGTAGCCAGGACACGCTACTCTAATTTATTGCCAACGGTGTCTCATTTTCATTGACATATTCCGTGAGGGAATCTAAACTTCCAGTTGGAACAGGATAAAAACGTTTGCCCTCAATAAGAGGAAAACATGAGCTGATCTCAAAAGGAGGCTCCTGACATAGAGAATCAGGGTCATCTTCAAACAACATCAACCAGCACGCAATAATAGCACCAAACAATGTATCGGAACGGACCTGATGTTCTATTTTTTCCTGACCGATGGCTTCAACACCAATATGTAAAGGCGTATAAAAATTTAAATGATAGGCAATCATTTCCTAACCCCTTATCTCATGAAGCGGGCAAAGAGTTCACTAAATTCTTCTGAATCATGTGGAGGGTTATTTTCCCGGTAATCCTGGGCTGTGCGCTCCTTTACGGATTTGATGTTGAATTTAACCTGACCGTAACCCCTGGTGCCCTGACCTCCAAGGTAGTCGTCTTCTATGAGTTCTACCGCCTGACAAACCAGAGACATGAATTTTTTATACCTGTCACTTTCCTGATCGATATTGTATAGATCGACCACCAAGTTCAGGCCAAATTTTGCTCCGGCAGGGACCCTTTCAAAGTTTCTCGGATTGGCCTGGCTTGTAAGCCTGTCAATTGAGACTTCAGTCTTGATTTCTGTGCAGTACATGTCTGTATCTTCGGCTTCGGCCAACTCCTGTTCGTTAAGCAAATCCGCATCCCTTACAGTCAGCCTTGTTGGTGCATATTTATCACTGGTTCCGCCCTTTTCTGCTGGATAGCCGAAAAGCTGCACCACATCTTCTTCAGGATCTTCACACAGTGAACCTTCCCATTTTCCATTAGAATGTTCTATTTCAACAAGCCCCAGGCTTTTTTCCAGCAAGGAACGCATCTTCCCTTTGAGAGAAGACCCTGGAATATAAGGCCTATTGGTGATTGGATTGCGAACTACCACCTTGTCTGCTCCACCTATGGATAGACCAAGGGATGAGCCGCCGATATGAAGCCCTGTTAATACCTCTATCTCACCTTCTATAAAAATCTTGCGTTCCAATTTTAGATTTTTGTCAGACATTATTTCACCTCCTTACTTCCCACCTGCTGCTTTATGATAGGCAAGAACTGCCTCGAAAAATCTGCAAAAATTTTTGAACCGTGCCAATGCTTCATTGTCGTCCTGTGCTAAGACAACTTCATCTATTGCCCAGGAAACAGTCCTTTTTAGGTCTTGGAGCCCTGTCGTTTTTTGCCTGCTTGCCGCATAGGCCAAAAGGGGTTTAAGCATGATAAAATCCACTCTACGCTCCAAGAAACCCTTGGCTTCTATGCCTTTCAGTTTGCTGAAAACCTGCCTTATTTGGGATGTGGTTAATTTTCCTTGTTTGAGCTGCCTCCCAAACTCTTCCGCTTTCCTTACCAATTCTGGTTCAGGACCGTATTGGATCCATTGTTGAACATCTTGTTGATTCATAGTCCCTCCTGATTAGTTATCCCTTAGACGTAACTCACACCACCTGCCCAGAACCCCGAGCAGTTCGATTCCTATTCTGTTGGCGCCGGCTACATTGCCAGCGATAAACCTTTGAAGACCATCTATCTCTTTTTGTAAATCAGCTCTTTTTTTTCCAAAACGTGCCAGCGAATAGACCATGAGCCATTGCCATCTCTCTGCTAATATCTTTTTTTCTATCTCCTCCCAAGAAAGCCTGTCCTTTGCCTGCGAGCACACTCTACAAGCAGAATAAATCTGTCGAAGTCGATTCAGTAATGGACGATTCTCCTTCTCCTGTACAATTGACAAAAGTCTCTCATATTGTGCTGATACTTCTGAAAATTCTAACCAATTCATTGGCGTGTCTAAAAAGGTAAAGGCATCCTTTTTTACTACACCATTTTTAAATCTGGTGACCTTCTTTTTCGCCCTGGATTCTGCATCTCCCGCCATTTCAGCACTTTTATAAATGGGAAAACGGCCACCGGTCATAACCATACCGCCAGACAATGCAAATGACCTGTTGTGGCAAGAAAATTCCTTGAATTTTTCTCTGATCTGGAGCGCTACTTCTGGCACCGCATCCCAGGCGCCGAGCAGGAATAAATCGTCGCCACCCGAATAGACCACTGTCACCCGATCCTTCCATTCTGGATTCAGTTGGATCATGGCAGGCACCACACCACTAAAAAACAGGGATAGCTGCCAGCTCAAGGTTGTAATGCGTCCTATGGAATGGAAACGGGTGTCGTGTTTGATCTTTTCATGTTTGTAATTTATTAGCCCCTCACCAAATATCTTACCCAAATTGTCAACATCCATACGCAAAATTCCCAGACGCTTTATACCTTTTGCCATTTTGGCTATTTCATCAAAGGTCTTGTCAAATTTATGGGTTGATCCAGCAAGGAATATGGCCCCATTGACCTTGGCCGAATTCCTTTTTAGGGGGAACGTCTGGATATCGCTGTTATTTAAGTGGTAAATTACTAGGCCTTTCGGAGAATGAATCTCAGGCTCGTGGTCAAGCAACCATACGTGATTCCCCAAAAAACCAAATACCGGTCTTACATTGGCGACATCTTTCTCTGAAGTGCTGAAGGCCATATACTGTGCTGTTCCAAGCTTTTGGCCTAAAGTCTCCAGCTCTTTACATGTGTTACATTTTTCATTGTCCGTATTTGATTTACTCTCCAAAGAACGATGACAAACAGGACATGTTGCGGGAAGAAAGTCTTTAATCCCAAATAGCTTGGAATAATGCCTGGATGCCAGTGAGGCATATTTCTTCCTGTCGCTGTAGATTAATTTTCTGGTCAACTCCTCCCAGATATGAAAAAGGGTTTTGCCGCTTTCCCTGGTCAAATCATCTCCACATAATTCCTGAAATGCTGTCCGCACATACAAATCACCATTGAATTCATCAAAAAGTTTCTCATTTATGGTTTCAGAAATAACGGACAATTTGTTTCTGATTTGATCTGTGTTTGGTAAAAGAAGATAAAACTTGCCCCCGCTTGCATAAAGGATGTTGGTTACCAGAAGGCCGCACTGGTTCACGAAATTGTGTGCCAGAATCTCTGCAAGGATTTGTATGGCAAATGATCGGCCCTTTAATAATTTATAGGCACCTTTTGATGAGATCTGATAAATAAATTTCTGTATCCCACTGATATCTCCACAAAAAAGAAGGTATTTTTTTAAGGCGCGATCTCTTACAGCCTGTTCAGACAAACTCTTCCCCTTGTGGTATTCGTAAATGCAGGCTGCAAGCGCTGCAGTTGCCTTTGAGTGATCAAAGAGTGAAACATCGGGCATGTCCTGTTTTCTGGTCGTTGCTGGTATCGACCAGAAATACAAACGCGTTATCTCAAAAACAGTACGAAAGTGCTCAAAAAGGTCCAGGCCCTTATTTTTCTCTGGCCTGATCGCTTTCTTGAAATCATTCCACAATCTTCTATAGTCTTCTTGGACCATTGAGGCTGTATATTCATTTGGCGTTACAGGGAATATATTTTGAAAGCCTGTTTGATTTAAAACCGATTCAGGGGTACCGATTTTGTACCTCCAGTCTTCAATTTCATCATCTTTAAATGAACTCAAGCGAATACGGCTTAAGATACTGATAAGAGGCACCTTGCTCTTTCTCTCTCTCCCGCCTGTATCAAAATCTGCTGCCGATTCATCACCTGCTGTCCTTTCATGGCCAGAAGCAATCCAATCTGCCTCTCTGACAATCATCTCATATATATTTCTGGGTTTATGGTGCCTGGCTGCCATGTTCAAAACAGAACATTCTTCTTCTGGCCCTATCTGCCTACTAAGCCGTCCCTCATCAAAAAGCTGCAACAATGCCAACTCTGTATGGTGTGCATGGGCATAGTTGTATTGCTGGCGCACCTCATCCTTATCCCCAGGTTCTACCGCAAATGCCCTTTCCGCGACTTTGCCAAAATCATGAAAAAAACCAGCTATTGTAAGAGCTGTGGTCATTTTATCCATGTGTTTCCCCCACTTATTCTGGAATAACCCTTATCTTCCCCAGCCCGAAAAAGGTCTGCTTTCCCAAATGAACATCTTCACAGTATTTTAAAAAGGGCAGAAAACGGCAAACGTCCTCCCCCTGATAGGTCACTGTTCCAACTGGCCCGCCAATCATCATTTTGCTCTTCTGCCTGGAGCTGAAACGGGGCACCTCTGCCCATTGAAGCTCTTCCCTGACTGTTTTGACTTCCTCTGCCGCCTTGATCAGGCCTGAATAGTCAAGGTCAGGCTCTCCCTGGCCGTAGGCTGTCTCAAGGGATGAAATCCGCCTGAGGGCTGTCCTTATGAGCAGATGAAATGGCACCTTCCGGCTGAAACGGCCCTTGTACTTGGCCCTGAAAGGGGTTTCAAACCCTACTTCCAGTTTGTCTCTACCCATGGCATCCTCGTTTTTTCTCTCGGTTGACATCTCCTGGAGATTCAACTTCCTCACGGCTGAAGGCTTCTTGATTTCAGCACTCTTTCTGTCATAGACCACTTCCTCCCCGCACCTGACAGAGTCCACCTGGAATCTGCCGTAACCCTGCCTGGCCCTGGCCCCTATGCCATCTTCCTGGCCAAGCTTTACAATGGAAAAGAGAACATGGTGAAAAAACTCATTGGCCCTGTCCATGAGCAGGATTGAAAAATCAAAGCTCATGCCCTTATTTGTAGAAAAATCGCAAGGAAACGGAAGCTCGACCACTATGGGATGTGGCCGGGCATTTATATTGCCTCGCTCCCGGTCGCTTTGGATATTTTCTGTCTCAAATATGAAGCCGTAGGCACATGAGGCCCTTACCGCACAGCCATCACAGCCCCTGGTCCTCAGGATACAGCTTGTCTGCCTGAGCCATTTGCCAAGCCCACCTCGAAGGGCTGAGCCCCAGTAGGCTGGCATCAGGGCATCTGACTGCCAAGTAGCTCTGAAATCAAACCGGTTGAATTGAATCATGAGTTACCCTCTCCAACATGAACGACTATCCCCAGCTATCATTCTATTATCTCTATCCATTCACTTTCAAGTGTTATTCCGTATCGTTTATCATTTTTTTTGCCAATGGAGAATATCTGAATATCTCTGCTATGATGGCCAAAATATTTCACGAGGTTGGTGTTGAGTTTGCTTCGATAGCTTGGAAAACTGTAGCTATCAAGTTTACTGATACCAGTTTCCGAGTGTAAATATGGACCAAAATGCCCTGCTTTTTTTATCCTTTCATAGTACTTCTTGATCATTTCTTGATATTCAGGGTTGTTATTGAACTCCTCTGGTGAGATGAAACAGTTATTGCAACTTTCGTTATCGCTGCTGCCTGGTCTATTTTTACAATTGCATCTTTTTCTGAGTATGGCAAAAAAGACTAGTAAAGCAAGCTGTGCAGCAGGGATATCAGCTTCTCTGTCTCTGAAGATCAGTTTCCCTGTCGAGAGATCTATTGTCAGTTTTGGTGGATTGTCCCTTATAAGTGCGGCCAGCAGCTCCTCCGGCGGCTTTGGGCTCTCCAGGTCCTGTTCCATAAGCCGTTCACGAACGCTGACAAAGGGAAGTTGTACCAGCCATATTTCAGCATCTTTTGTATCACGATAACAGATAGTTCCCTTGGGATCCCTTGTGGGAATCAGTCTTGGTTCCCTTGGGGGAAAATAGAACTCCCGACAGCTTTCAAACTCAGGTGATACCAGGACATGATATATCCGGTCGCAGGGTCTCCCATAAAATTGGGCTGCCAGGGCAAGACAGGCACTCATGGTCTTCCTGCCTCCGGCAATCATAAAATAGACTGAATGTTCTTTATTTGAGGTGAGCTGCCATGCAAGCTCCATGCATCTTTTCAGCAAAATTTCGTTGTCATCAGGAGACACGATATCATCCAGGTCCAGACCATTTTTGTCCTTGAGGACGTGGATGTTTTCCGGAGGAAAGCTCATCAGCTTTTCAGGAATCTCATAGTCTTCCAGGAACTTGAAAAACTGCCCCTGTCCTGATGCCAGCAATCCAGCATGTATTCGGTCCCGACCTGTTGCCGTGGTGATGACATGGATTTCGTTGATGGTCTTGCCCTCCATGAACAGGGCGTAAAGGCCCTCGGTTAAAACCTGGGGGGACAGGCCAAGGACTGTAAGCATTATATTTTTCACTTTTTTCATGCTCCTTTCTTAGATCATTGTTGCTTTTTTTGGGAGAAGAGATGACGTTGCGTGTCCTGTTTCTGCCACTTGAAGAGCGGCCGGGCATTGCACCCGGCCTTGTGGCAGGATTGAAAAGGTGGGATACCCACTGCTGACAACGTCCTCATCTCCCAGCATCTATGAAAAGGTTAAGGGAAAACGGGCAGAAAGAAAAGACACTGCAAATTTTCCACTGGTGGCTCCTGATCCTCTGGAAAAAAACAGGTGTATTTGCCGGTCATGAGGAAAATTTTCCAAACAACAAAATTGCTTTTTTCATAAAGAAGGGAAAGAAAAGGGGACAGGCAAAAGATTTCTCTCTCTTAACTCTGTCCAAGTCATATGAATACCTCCTGGACGCATTCATAATACCGGACACTTTATGTGTTAATACGGAGGACAATTTACTTGCTCGTAACATTTACCTGGTAAAATCAGCGGTTTTCAGCTATAGTGGTGTAATTGACCGGACTTTATGAACGGGACGGAAACTTCTTAATACCTTCAGTCACGGCTGGGGAGATTATGACCTGCCAAATTGCAGGGGCTTCACCCCTGATGAAATGCAAATGATAGACTTCAGCAGGATTGATTTGTCTGAGTGGTATGGAGACATAAAGACAACCGTTCAAGAGGACATTCAACAGAGAACAAACCAAAAAATTCAGGAATTTCAACAGAATTTGAGGTAAACGCCATGAATAAATTGACAAGCTGGCTGCTAATTCTGATGATAGCGTTGCTGGGAGGGTGCGCTCCGAAATCCAATATACCCGTATTGCCACCCGATGCACAAATCGAGGCCCCTGATGGGAAAAATGTCGTTATTTCCTACAACGATGCAAAAAAAATCCCTTCTTTAAGTGTCATGAGCAGGCCAAAAACACACCCTTTCTTTTGGCTTGGTTCGTCTTTTAAGAAACGCTCAGAGGCCATTGATGCCATTGAAAAATGGTTTGAAGGCGACTCAAGTTTGTTGGCAAAAAGAATGAATCTATTTCGATATAACGGCAAACGTGTTGAGAACCTGGAACAAAAAATCAAATTACTGGACCTGATAAGAGAGAGCGGAGCCCCTGAAAACAATTTCTATTACCTCTTAACTAAAGATCATCGGGTCTTCGAAGTAAGAGGTTTGAAAAACTATATCCTTTTACAGCAAGGTAAAATCAAAGAAATTCCCAATATGAAATTCGCCAGACAAACTATCGGCTGGATGGGAATGATTGATTTCCTCAACTTCCCTGGCACGCCCGCAAGCATCAGCCTCGGCAATTCTATGGGCATGGCTGCTCCATTGTTCGCTACCATAGATGGAGTGATTTCAATTTTTGAATTGTCTTCTATGGCTTACAAGAACCTCACAAAAGACCAGAGAGGAGTCAAGTTTGTCGAAAAGGCCCCTAACTTGAGAAACAAGTGTTGCATAGTGCTTACTCCACAAGGAGAATATGTAGCTCGTGAGTCTAAGGCGGCAAGAAACAGAATTGTAGAAGCATGTGCAGAATGGGAAACAGAATCAGATTTGGACAAGCTGTTGAAAGCAAAAGCCATTAGAAAAATTAGAATCAACAATTTAATCGAGTTCCATAAGGCCAAACCATCTATGCCAAAATGGTTTCCACTCTCATTCGAAGAAGTGAAAAAAATTTATCAGGACGGCTTTCAGTATGCCCGTACCCCAAACGAAATATGCCAATGATAATGCGATTTTTTATGCTAACAGTTGGAGTCCTTCTGTTCTGTGGGCTTGCGGAAAACGGCCATGCTGATCCTTACGAGGGCAAGGCCAGGGATCTCAAGCAACACCTCGATCTTTTCATGGGATCTCCGGAAGGGATGAAGTGGGCCCCCTTTTTTAGACAACAGGTATTGTTGCCTTTGCTGTATGAGCTAACAAAATAATACAGTGAAAGGAGAACAGATAATGACGGGAAGAAAACATAGTCCAGGGCGAAAAGGGGGGACGGCGAAAAGGGGGGACAGGCAAAAGATTTCTGCCAATCCCCCCTTTTTATCTCTTTAATTTAGTGTAGCT
>Ga0256840_1004490_pt1 | contig 10444 bp, 10 predicted proteins | sample 355202metaG_FD_185969 | JGI IMG/M metagenome (GOLD analysis project Ga0256840, IMG submission 185969) | Hydrothermal vent microbial communities from Mid Atlantic Ridge, Atlantic Ocean - 355-202 | ecosystem: Environmental > Aquatic > Marine > Hydrothermal vents | place: Atlantic Ocean: Mid...
GTGCTATATTCATTGTTCATGGTGGGTCTCCCTTGTTGTGGTTATGGTTATTTGGGTCGATTGCCAAATTTACCATAACAGAGACCACCATTTATTCTCAAATGTGCGAAAATTATTATACGTTATCCTTTCTGGATGTGCCCAGGAAAGTATTGATATTGAGAGTTTCTTTGGTGCCCAGTTGACTTCATGGACTTTGCCATCGGTCATGTCCATGAATGTCGGGAGATAGCCGTCTGCATCGAGACCCATATGCAGCTTGAAAGCTCCCTTTCTCTTTCGCAACTTGGCTTAGGGAAAGACTTACAGGCAAAGATCGACTGTAGTTGTGTCGAGTAAATATAGTTTGTTTTTAAAGGAAAATTTATGACCTGGAGAAACCATCTGGCATTTTTTAAAGAGTTCAAAAAAAGACTGTTTGGTTAAGAGATGCAGGTTGTTTTTCATTCACCCTAGCTAATGTTGCTCTTGAGGTTGGTCTCATGCCGAGACGATACAAACGATTGTGCTGTGCCTTTAAATTATCGGTAATGTCCCGAAGACTTTTTCTGCCGGAAAGCTGGCCGATCAACATTGCCATAAACTGGCTCCATCGACTGTAAGACCTGAATTTCTGGCTTGAGTGGTGGATATCAGCATGGTAGTCAAAAATATGTTTCGTAATAAGTGCAGTAATTTGTTGAAGGATTGTGTCATAATGTGCAATGCCCCGTATGTCACTGTAATACTAGAATTTTCAGGAAAAACTATTTTAACACAAAGAGCTCCGTGAGCCTCTTTTTAAGAATATTTATGAGACAGTACTGATTTGCAATAGACATTCTCGGGTACGATTGGTAATATCCATTAGCGTATTTGGTAGTCGAAAGAGGCAGGTTCGCAGATGTATGTGAGTCTGCTATTAGTCTAATTGATCAACAGGAGTGTATTACATGAAAAAAATTACATGGGCACTGGTTGCCACAGTTGTAACCCTCGTCATCTCTGCTGGATTTGCTCAGGCATCCACAAAAGAGGAAGTTCAAAAACGTGGAGTTCTGCAGTGTGGTGTTTCCACCGGGCTTCCTGGCTTTTCCATTGCTGATGAAAAAGGTAACTGGGCGGGTATCGATGTTGATGTGTGTAAGGCCATTGCTGCTGCAACCTTAGGTGATGCAACCAAAATTAAATACGTCCCATTGAATGCAAAAGAGCGCTTTACTGCTCTGCAGTCTGGTGAGATTGATGCTCTTGTACGTGGTACCACCTGGACTTTGACCCGTGATTCTTCACTTGGTCTCAACTTCACCGGTGTAAATTATTACGACGGTCAGGGATTCATGGTTACCAAGAAACTTGGTGTTAAATCTGCACTCGAGCTTGATGGTGCTGCTGTGTGTATCCAGTCAGGTACCACTTCTGAACTCAACCTTGCGGATTATTTTAAAGAAAAGAAGATGACCTATAAAGCTGTTGTCTTTGATACCCATGATGCAACCGCTGCTGCTTTTGATAACGGTCGCTGTGATGTCCTCACTTCTGATCAGTCTCAACTGTATGGATTGCGTACCCATCTTTCCAATCCTGAAGGAGCAATCGTACTTCCTGAAGTTATTTCCAAAGAGCCTCTTGGACCTGTTGTACGTCAGGGTGATGATGCCTGGTTCAATATTGTGAAATGGAGCCTCAATGCAATGATCGAGGCTGAGGAGCTTGGTATTACTCAGGCAAATGTCGATGAGATGAAGGCTAATTCAAAAAACCCAGGAGTCCGCAGACTCCTAGGTCTTGAGGGAATTGCCGGTAAGGGACTTGGCCTGAATGATGATTGGGCATACCAGATCATTAAGCAGGTAGGTAACTACGGCGAGATCTTTGAGCGAAATGTCGGTGCTGACTCTCCGCTGAAAATTGAGCGTGGTCTGAATGCACTTTGGAGTAAAGGTGGCATTATGTATGCTCCCCCTGTTCGCTAATTTTCTGTGAGCTGATAAAAGGACGTTTTCCTGTTTGGGGAACGTCCTTTTATTGTTTTGTGTCTTGCCGTTTTGTCAAGGTACTTCCCCTCGGATTTTGCTGCTATTGCCGGGGCTAACTGGTTGATAGGGAGAAGGCAGAAGGCTGAATAAGCCGGTTGTTGGAAGCGTGGAGCCCTGTGTTTCAGTCTTCTGCCTTCAGTCTAACAACCTGAGCAGTTAATAAATATTGTTGGCTACTATGTCCAATTCATCCAAAAAACAATCCTGGTGGAATAATGCCAGGAATCGATCCCTGTTTTTTCAGGTACTGTTGGTTGCCATGCTGGTGGGGTTCTTCTGGTTTATCGGAAGCAATACGCTGGCAAACCTTGAGAAGCGAGGAATATCCACAGGCTTTGGCTTTCTGTCTTTAAAGGCTGGTTTTGGGATTCTTCAGAGTCTTATTCCTTTTGACGAGTCCAACACCTTTGGTCGGACCTTTGTGGTAGGATTACTTAATACCCTGCTGGTCTCAGCCCTTGGTATTATTTTCGCTACCATTATCGGTTTTACTGCTGGTGTGGCCAGGTTGTCTAATAACTGGCTGATTGCAAAGCTTGCCGGTATTTATGTGGAAATGTTTCGTAACATTCCCCTGCTGCTGCAGATATTCTTCTGGTATTTCGCAGTGCTTCGGGCTCTGCCTTCGCCGCGCCAAAGTTGGTCAACGGGAGATATCGCCTTTTTGAACATCAGAGGCCTGTATCTTCCTGAGCCAGTGTTAGGGGCACATTTCAACCTTGTTATCTGGACTTTTGTGTTGGCAATTGTTGCAACTTTGCTAATTCGGCGCTGGGCCAGAAAACGTCAGGACGAAACCGGACAGCAGTTCAATATGTGGGCTACCGGACTGGGGCTGATTATTGGTCTTCCTCTGCTGCTCTTTTTTGCGCTCGGTGCGCCACTCAGTTGGGATATACCTAAATTACAGGGGTTTAATTTCCAAGGCGGTATGACCGTTATTCCAGAACTCACAGCACTCCTTGTGGCACTCTCTGTCTATACGGGAACTTTCATCGCCGAAGTCGTGCGATCAGGAATTCTTTCAGTGAACAGCGGTCAGACCGAGGCGGCTTCTGCACTTGGTCTCCATAAGAGCAAGGTATTAAAACTGGTGGTTATTCCGCAGGCCATGCGGGTTATTATTCCTCAGCTGACCTCTCAGTATCTGAATCTGGTGAAAAACTCATCCCTTGCCACTGCGATTGGTTACCCTGATCTTGTGGCGGTATTTGCCGGTACGACTTTGAATCAGACTGGCCAGGCGATAGAAATTATCGCTATGACCATGGGTGTGTATCTCTTTATCAGTTTAACTATTTCCGGGATTATGAACTGGTACAATAAGAAAACTATGCTGGTGGAGAGGTGATAAAATGACTGTACATGTAACAAGCCCGAGTCCGTCTTTGGCACCACCGGCCAGTACTGTTGGTGTGATTGGCTGGCTGAGGGAAAATCTTTTTTCCTCGGTAATAAATTCAATTTTTACCCTAATAGGTCTGTATCTTATTTATCGACTGGTGCCGCCGGCAATTAACTGGGCGCTGTTTCAGGCCGACTGGGTTGGAACTACTCGTGACGCTTGTACCAGCGATGGCGCCTGCTGGGTTTTTGTAGGCGTTCGACTCAAACAGTTTCTGTTTGGCTTTTATCCGTCCTCGGAGTACTGGCGTGTGGTAACAGCATTCTCGCTGCTTGGTGTGCTTGTCGCCTGGTTGCTTATTGACCGTACTCCTAAAAAAGGATTGGTGGGTGCCTTTACCATTTTTATCTATCCGGTTATAGCATACTACCTTTTTTACGGTGGGGCGTTTGGGTTGCCTGTGGTGGAAACCTATAAATGGGGAGGCTTGATGTTGACCCTGATCCTTGCCACTACCGGGATGTTCTTTGCCTTTCCCATCGGGATTGTTCTGGCCCTTGGCAGAAGGTCCTCCATGCCCATTGCCAAATCAATCTCAGTCGTATTCATTGAATTCTGGCGTGGTGTTCCGTTGATCACTGTCCTTTTTATGTCCAGTGTGATGCTGCCCATGTTTATCCCGGAGGAGATGCAGATAGATAAACTGCTTCGTGCAATGATTGGAATTGTTTTCTTTCAATCAGCTTACATGGCGGAAGTTGTACGTGGTGGTCTCCAGGCAATTCCAAGGGGACAGAGTGAAGCAGCTGAAGCACTTGGCCTCTCCTACTGGAAATGCATGATGTTTGTCATCCTGCCCCAGGCGTTGAAACTGGTTATCCCTGGTATTGTGAATACCTTTATTGCCCTGTTCAAAGACACTACCCTAGTTTTGATCATTGGTCTTTTTGATCTCCTTGCCGTTGTTCAGACCGCTTTTGCTGATCCGAAATGGCTTGGCTTTTCAGTTGAAGGCTATGTCTTTGTTGCCAGTGTGTACTGGGTAGCTTGTTTTTCCATGTCCCGCTATTCTCAGCATCTCGAGAAAAAACTGCATACCGGGCATGCCAGGTAGGAATCATTTATTGAGATGTTAACAGGCTTGAGAATTATAAAATTTATCGAAAGAGTAATACTATGACAGCAGCACAGGCTGAACAGCATAATTCAGATAAAGTGATGGTGGAGTTGCGTAATGTCAATAAGTGGTATGGTGATTTCCACGTTTTAAAAAATATCAATCTCAAGGTGACCAAAGGGGAGAGGATTATTATCTGTGGCCCTTCGGGTTGTGGTAAATCCACCCTGATTCGCTGTATGAACCGCCTTGAAGAGCATCAGAAGGGCGACATTATCGTATCGGGAATAACCCTTGATGATGACCTGAAACATATTGATACCGTCCGTCGCGACATTGGTATGGTTTTTCAGCAGTTCAATCTCTTTCCCCACCTTACTGTTATGGAAAACTGTTGTCTGGCGCCCATCTGGGTTCAGAAGAAAGCCAGGCGAGATGCCGAGGCTACGGCCATGCAGTATCTTGAGAGGGTGCAGATTGCAGATCAGGCTGATAAATTCCCGGGGCAGCTTTCCGGCGGCCAGCAGCAGCGTGTGGCTATCGCCCGGAGTCTCTGCATGAATCCATCAATTATGCTCTTTGATGAGCCGACCTCAGCTCTCGATCCAGAAATGATCAAGGAAGTCCTTGATGTAATGGTTGACCTTGCTCAAGAGGGAATGACTATGCTCTGTGTAACTCATGAGATGGGTTTTGCCAAAACAGTCGCTAATCGTGTTTTATTTATGGATGCCGGGGAGATTATAGAAGAGAATGAGCCAAACGAATTCTTTGATAATCCGCAGTCTGATCGTACCAAGCTCTTCCTGAGTCAGATTCTGTAAAGGTTCACCTCATGGCACATATTCACTGGCTGCAGCATGTTCCGTTTGAGGGGCTTGGGTCCATGGAAAGCTGGCTGCTGGAGCAGGGTTATAATCTGTTCTGTACCCGTCTCTGGGCAGGGGATCCGTTGCCTCCTGTGGATTCTTTCTCGGGGTTGATTGTTATGGGCGGACCCATGGGGGTCTATGATTTGGATGAGTATCCATGGCTGGCTGCTGAAAAAAAGTTTCTTCGTGAGGTGATTGGTCGTGGTACGCCAACCCTTGGTGTCTGCCTCGGAGCACAGCTTTTAGCAGATGTTCTTGGAGCGCCGGTGACTGCAAATCCGGAGAAGGAGATAGGATGGTTTCCTGTGATCCGTTCTGCTGGGATCCCCAAGGAGTTTATGGATATTCTGCCGAGGGAGATGGTTGTCTTCCACTGGCATGGTGATACTTTTGCACTGCCCGAGGATGCACTTTGTCTCTATTCCAGTGCAGCCTGTGAAAATCAGGCCTTTTTGTATGAAAATCATGTCATCGGCCTGCAGTTTCATCTGGAAACTACCCGTGATAGTGCTGCCGTTCTTATCGATAACTGCAGGTCTGAACTTGTCGCTGCACCATGGATTATGTCTGAGCAGGATATGCTCTATGGAGGAGCAAGATACGCCGAGATAAACAGCTGTATGCATAAACTTCTACAACAATTCTTCCCGTCTTGTAAAAAATAAATTTGTACGAAGGAGATTCTACCCATGAAAAATATAGTGGTTATGATTCTGCTGTCTACAGGAATTACTCTGTCAGCTCTGCCTCTGTATGCCGGGAATAATGACGTTGCAGAGACTTCAGAAGAGTGGAGAAAGGCAGGAAGTGAAATTGGGCATGCTGCTCACGCGGTTGAAGAAGCAACTGTTGAGAGTTCCAAGGCCATCTGGAAAACCACTAAGGAAGAATCCTCAAAAGTTTGGAAAGAGGCGAAAGAAAAGGGGATAAGCTTGTGGGAGCAAGGGAAGGCAAAGCTTCATGCAGTAACGGCCCCTGGAGTTGAGGACAAGGATGGTGACGGGGATATGCCTTCAGAGCTATAGCCTGTAACAGGGACTGAAGTCTTACTGAAGCAAAAAGGCCGAATGCAAAATGCATTCGGCCTTTTTGTTGTTTGAGGGCTTGCTGAATATGATCAACTGGCCTGCTCAAGGGCGACTGCTACGGCAACAGAGGCTCCAACCATGGGATTGTTGCCCATGCCGATCAATCCCATCATCTCAACATGGGCGGGAACAGAGGACGAACCGGCAAACTGGGCATCTGAGTGCATACGCCCCATGGTGTCGGTCATGCCGTAGGATGCGGGGCCTGCTCCCATATTATCAGGGTGGAGAGTCCGTCCGGTTCCACCTCCTGAGGCCACTGAAAAATATCGTTTCCCCATCTGATTGCACTCCTTTTTGTAGGTCCCTGCAACCGGATGCTGAAAACGGGTCGGGTTGGTGGAGTTACCGGTGATAGAGACATCAACTCCTTCAAGATGATTGATGGCAACGCCTTCTCTCACGTCGTCTGCTCCATAACAGCGCACTTTACCACGTTCTCCATCTGAGAAGCGGTTTTCCTTTATCACTTCAAGTTTTGAGGTACTGTAATTATACTTTGTTTCAACGCTAGTAAATCCGTTGATGCGTGAAATAATGTGGGAAGCGTCTTTGCCGAGACCGTTGAGGATGACTCTGAGCGGCTCTTTCCGAACCCTGTTTGCTGACATGGCAAGGCCGATTGCACCTTCTGCCGCAGCAAAGGACTCATGTCCAGCGATAAAAGCAAAGCATTTTGTCTCTTCTCTGAGCAGCATAGAGGCCAGGTTACCATGACCAATTCCAACCTGACGGCTGTCTGCAACAGAACCCGGGATACAGAAGGACTGCAGACCCACACCAAGGGTCGCGGCAATGTCAACAGCCTTTGTCTCACCCTTTTTTATGCCAATGGCCGCACCCACGGTATAGGCCCAGCAGGCATTGTCAAAACAAATTGGCTGGATGTCCTTGACGATTTTTGCAACGTCAACACCATAGGCATCGCAGATCTCTTTGGCCTCTTCAAGACTCTTTATCCCATACTCTTCAAGTACTGGAATGATCTGATCGATCCGCCTCTCATAACTTTCAAATAGTGCCATGATTGTTCTCCTTATTCCTTGCGCGGATCAATGGTTTTAACGGCATCGGCGAAACGGCCATAAGTTCCTGTGGCATTTTTAAGTGCCTCGTTGGCATCAATCCCGTCTCGTATAGCTTCCATCATCCGACCCAGGTGGACAAATTTATAGCCAATGATTTCATCATTGGCATCAAGGGCCAGTTCCATGACATAGCCTTCAGTCACCTCAAGGTACCGTGGTCCTTTGAGCTTTGTTCCATAAGTGGTGGCGGTTACTGAGCGTAACCCCTTACCAAGATCTTCGAGGCCAGCACCAATGGGGAGCCCGCCCTCTGAAAAGGCTGATTGACTTCTGCCGTAAACGATCTGAGTGAAGAGCTCGCGCATGGCAACGTTAATTGCATCACAGACAAGGTCTGTGTTTAGGGCCTCGAGAATAGTTTTTCCGGGCATGATCTCAGAAGCCATGGCTGCTGAGTGGGTCATTCCAGTGCATCCAGTGGTCTCAATAAGGGCTTCTTCTATGATACCATCTTTAATGTTCAGAGTGAGTTTGCATGCTCCCTGATGAGGAGCACACCAGCCCACACCATGGGTCAATCCGCGAATATCTTTAATTTCCTTGGCCTGAGTCCATCCACCTTCTTGGGGAATAGCCGAGGGACCGTGATTGGTCCCCTGTGCCAGTGGACACATATCTTTTACTTCAGAAGAGTAGTCCATAAGAGTCTCCTTTGATTGTTTTTGTGGATCCCCAGAATAAAGGATATGGGGAAAAGGGGCAAGTGGAAAGGCTGCTGGTTACCCTACCTCCTGTCCAGAAGATATGCACTATTTTAAAATAATCTTGTGTTTGGGTGCTGCAGTTGTTAGGAATATGGGGAAATTCCTGAAAATACGTGGTTATATGGTCAAAAAAACAATAGTGGAGTGCCACCAGCTTCCTGGAAACAGCAAATGCAGCGGTGTGTGATCAGGATCTGAAGGATGGTGGTAATCAGGTTGAGTTTACAATGTTTGTCGGGTGCAGCATAAGGGTGGACGTATTGATGAGGTTGTGCCCCTGTTGATGGATTCAGCCATGGATATAAAAAAAACAAAGGGAGCCTGCTATGAAACGATTGATTGTCTGTTGTGACGGGACATGGAATACACCTGATCAGGAGGATAACGGAATTCCTGTCCCCACTAACGTCTTTAAGATTTATAATGCCATCGCAGATCGTGATCCTGATAGTTCTATTGAGCAGGTAAAATATTACAATCCCGGGGTGGGGAGCAGCGGCCTTGTGCCTGGTAGAATACTTGGCGGTGCCATCGGGCTTGGGATCAGCAAAAATATCCGCAGTGTCTACCATTGGCTTGGCTGCAACTATGAAGAAGGGGATGAAGTCTATCTTTTTGGCTTCAGCAGGGGCGCCTTTGTGGTGAGAAGTCTCGGTGGGTTTCTTGCACAAGGGCTTCTCAATCTAAGGGACCTGGAGTCAAAAAAGGCATGGAAGCGTGTAAAACAGGCATATAGTAAGGGGTATCGAAAGAAGAAAGCAACAGTATCAGATTGGGCAGGGAATGACTGGTCCTTTTTTCATGGAGCAGCCCCTCTTCCCATTCGGTTCATGGGGGTCTGGGAGACCGTGGGGGCTCTGGGTGTTCCTGATGATCTTGAAATTTTTAATATCTTCGAGATCAAGAGGAACTGGCTGTTTCATGATATGGAGCTTGGGAATCATGTGCAATCAGCACGACATGCCATGGCAATTGACGAGATTCGCTCAAGCTTTTGTGTTAGCAGATGGAGTAACGGGGCAGATCATCCCGGGGCAAAGGAACTGTGGTTTCCCGGAGTACATTCTGATGTGGGTGGCGGCTATGGTGAGTGTGGTCTTTCAAATGGGGCACTTTTGTGGATGATGGAAGAAAGTGCTGCAGAAGGCCTTGCTTTCAGGAAAGAGGTAACTTTGACAATAGAGTCAGACCCGTTGGGGATTATGCACAATTCATTCAAGGGATCCTCAGCCAAGCTTCGCTCCAGGCCACGAAATGTTGATGCAATCATTCCGGAAAACAGTGAACTGTTTCATAAAAGTGTTTTTGAGCGGCAAAAGGTCTCACCAATCGAATATCCAAGTTATCATCCCACCCGGATACTGAAGAGGGGAGATTCGTGTACTGTGGAAGTTTTTGCAGACATCCGTTGGAATTACACTGGGATTTTTCTGGTCCCCGGCAGATATGTCTTTTCTGCAACAGGAGAGTGGCAGGATCTGAAAGATACCTGTGACTGGAGAGGAACAGAAGATGGCAAGTTAACAGTGGGGGATGTTGTGCGGGCAACCAGTTCATTTCTGGGCAGTTTTGAAGATCTGTTTAAAAAGATAAGAAAGAACGAATTGACAGATTTTCTTGGTACGAAGAGGGTGGAACGACTGAACTGGTTTATACTGGTTGGTGCCATCACCAATGATGGCGGGGCAAAAAAGGCAGTGGGGAACGATGGCAGTCCGGTGCCGCACCAGTATGTGGCTCTGCCGGATTATACAGACGAGGCCCATGCAGACAAGGGGAACAAATGTGGGAAATTGCATGTCACCAAGCCAGGATATCTATACTGTTTTCCAAACGATGTCTGGAGTCTTTATGCTAACAATCATGGCAGTGTACAGCTTACCGTGAGCCGCGTATCGTAGAGGACTTTTTCAGCTTCTCAGAAATATGGTTGCCAGTATTCACCGCTGCCTTTTTCTTGTGGACAACTTATACCAGAAAGTGGTGGGCTGATCCGTTAGTTATTTTGTGAAAATTTTTGCATTTTTTAAAATGAAGCCATAGAATTAATTACCTGAAAAACGGGAAGTTCTAGACGATCGTAATTAAATAGATTGTCCTCAAAAAGTCACAACCAACTGTTATTGTAGAGTAAAGACTTTAAAAAGGTAGTACACTATGCAAGCATACAGAGCAATACTCAACAAAAGGCTTGCACATGATACGTTACAAA
>Ga0256840_1004491_pt1 | contig 10440 bp, 7 predicted proteins | sample 355202metaG_FD_185969 | JGI IMG/M metagenome (GOLD analysis project Ga0256840, IMG submission 185969) | Hydrothermal vent microbial communities from Mid Atlantic Ridge, Atlantic Ocean - 355-202 | ecosystem: Environmental > Aquatic > Marine > Hydrothermal vents | place: Atlantic Ocean: Mid...
GCAAAAGATCTAAAACCTAACCGCTTGGAAGCCTTAAAAAAAGTAGCCGCAAAATTTATAAACGGCAGACCTAATGATAGATTTGGTTTGGTAGTTTATGCAGGAGAAAGCTATACCCAAGTGCCACTTACAAGTGATAAAAACGTGGTGATAAACAGTCTAAGAAGACTTAAGTACGGGCAGATAAATCAAGGAACAGCTATAGGAATGGGACTTGCTACGGCGGTAAATAGACTTAAAGATAGTAAGGCAAAAAGTAAAGTGATTATTTTACTTACCGATGGTGTAAATAACCAAGGTGCTATAGATCCTAAAACAGCAACAGAATTGGCTAAAAGTTACGATATTAAAGTCTATACCATTGGTTTAGGGACTAATGGAGAAGCGCCAAGTCCTGTTTCTATTAATAGAGATGGCTCTTTTAATTATCAATATATGAAGGTAGAAATAGATGAAGATTTATTGAAAAATATAGCCAAAGAAACTACAGGAAAATACTTTAGAGCTATAGATAATAATAAACTGAAGGCTATTTATAATGAAATTAATAAACTAGAAAAAACAGATATAGAAACCTTTAAATACTATAATTATGATGAAAAATATCGATTTTTTATCGCTATAGCATTGGTGTTGCTATTAATAGAGTTTGTGTTGCAAAAAACAGTATTCAAAAGTTTTATTTAAAAAATATTATGTATCAAATAGAAGAAAAAACATATTTATATTTACTAGTTTTAGTGCCAGTTGTTTGGTTGGTGTTTGTCTTGTTTAGCCTTTGGAAAAAACGCAAGCAAGCAGCATTTGCTTCTAGTAAATTGTTAGCAAAACTTAGTTCGGAGAAATCTCAATTAAAACCTATTTTAAAGGTAATAACGCTCAGTTTAGCTTTGTTATTTTTGATAATAGGATTGGCAAATCCTAAGATGGGCACAAAAATGGCAACGGTAAAACGACAAGGGGTAGATATTGTTTTTGCGGTAGATGTTTCCAAAAGTATGCTTGCCGAAGATGTAGCACCAAGTCGTATTGAAAAATCAAAACAGCTTATTTCTAAAATAGTAGATGAGCTAGGAGGAGATCGTGTAGGTATTATTGCTTATGCAGCAAGTGCAGTGCCAGTATTGCCTATTACTAGCGATTTTGCTGCAGCAAAAATGTTTTTGCAAGGTGTAAATACCGACTTATTGTCAAGTCAAGGAACAGCTATAAAGCAAGCGTTGGCTATGGCAAAAGGTTATTATGATGATGAAGAACAGACCAATAAAATATTAGTTATTATTTCTGATGGCGAAGATCATTCTGAAGATGTGCTTGCAGCCGCAGAAGAAGCCGCAAAAGAAGGTATAAAAATTTACACTATTGGCGTTGGTACCGAAAAAGGAGAGCGTATTCCTATAAAACGTAACGGACGTCTAATGGGATACAAGCAAGATAATAAAGGAAATACCGTAATAACTAAACGTAACACCGAGATTTTAAAAGAAATAGCCGCCGCTAGTAATGGAAAATATATTGATGGAAACAAAACGAGTTATGTGGTGAAATTCCTAAAAGAAGTACTCCAAAACATGGATAAATCTTCTTTTGAAACTAAACAATATGCGGCTTATAAAGACCAGTTTCAATGGTTTTTGGCTTTAGGTTTGCTGTTTCTATTAATAGACGTTTTTTTATTAGAAAAGAAAACCAATTGGATTGCAAAGTTGAATTTATTTAAATAAAAAGCAATGAAAAAATATATTATACTCATAATTATACTCATACAAAACGTACTAGGTTTTGCTCAAGATGCCGTAACACTTATTGATAAAGCAAACAGTGATTATCAAGCAAAATCATATACTACTTCCGAAGAAAATTATCGCTTAGCTGTAGCTAAAGCAGATACGATTTTAGCAGGAAAATATGATTTGGCAAATGCTATTTATAAGCAAAAACGCATTAATGAAGCAGGAGAATTGTATTTAAATGCTGCAACGATGGCAAAAACAAAAATGCAAAAAGCACAGGCTTATCATAATTTGGGAAACAGTTATTTTCAAAAAGGAAAATTAGAAGAAGCTATTGAAGCCTATAAAAATGCGTTACGCAATAACCCTAAAGATGAAGAAACACGCTATAATTTAGCCTTAGCTAAAGAATTATTAAAAAAGAAAAACAAGAATAAAAAGAACGACAAGAACAAGGATAAAAAAGATAAGGACAAAGACAAGAAGGACGACAAGAACAAGGATAAAAAAGATAAGGACAAAGACAAGAAAGACGACAAGAACAAGGATAAGAAAGATAAGGACAAAGACAAGAAAGACGACAAGAATAAGGATAAAAAAGATAAGGACAAAGACAAGAAGGACGACAAGAACAAGGACAAGAAAGATAAGGGCAAAGACAAAAAAGAGGACAAGAATAAAGATGGTAAAGGTGATAAGAACCAAAATCCAAATGGAGCGCCTCAAAAAGTAGGTTTGTCTCCTCAAGAGGCTAAACGATTGCTGCAAGCTGTACAGAATCAAGAAAACAAAACGCAAAAGAAAGTGAAGGCGCAGCAAGTACAAGGTATTCCTGTAAAAACTGAAAAAGATTGGTAGTGTTATGAAAAAAATTATAGTACTAATACTATTTGTTAATTATTTTGCAAGTGCTCAAGTAAAATTTGAAGCAAGTGCACCTAAGGCAGTTGCTTTAAATCAGCAATTTAAATACACACTTACTATTGGTGTTAACTCAGGTGAGCTAAAGCAGCCATCTTTTGATGATTTTAACTATTATGGAAGTTCGCAGTCATCGGGAATTAAGGTTATAAATAGTACGGTAGAACGTACAACTACACTTAGTTATACTTTAATGCCTAAGAAGCAAGGAACGTTTACTATTCCAGCTGCGGTATTAACGTATAAGGGAAAAACTTATAAAACCAAGTCGTTAAAAATACAAGTAGGGAAGCCTAAAAAACAAACACAGCAGCAAAATAACCGTAATCAAGGTTACGATCCTTTTGCAAATGATCCTTTTTTTCAACAGTTTTTTGCGAATGATCCTTTTTTTAGAAATCGTAATAAACACCGGCCAGGAATACAGCAGCGCCAACAATCTAAACCGCAAACGCCAGAGGAGAAAGCGGCTTTACTAAAGCATGTAAAAGATGAAATTTTTATTGCTACTACAGTATCTAAAACAAATCCGTATATTAATGAAGCTGTACTCGTAACGTACAGATTATACGTTAGTGAAGCAAGTATTCTAGATTATACCATTAAAAGTTTTCCTGAATTTGAAGGCTTTTGGTCTCAAGATATAAAGGGACAATACCGTGTGCAACAAACTGATATAGATGGTAAACCCTACCGTTATGTTACGCTTAAACAAATGCTTCTGTATCCTCAAAAAGCAGGTAAACTAAAAATAAAGCCTATAACGGTAAATATGATGGTTCAAGTGCCAACGAACCAACTAGATATTTTTGGTAGAAGACAAATGGAACAGAAAGAAATTTCTCAAAAATCTAGTACCAAAATAGTACAAGTTAAACCTTTGCCAGAAGCAGGTAAACCTATAGATTTTTCGGGAGCAGTTGGGCAGTTTGATTTCTCAGCACAGCTTAACAAAAATCAGCTTAAAGCAGGTGATGCTGCCGATTTGTACCTTAAAATACAAGGACAAGGAAATCTTAAATTATTAAGTTTCCCAGAAGTAAAATTGCCAACTGATTTAGAAATATATGAGCCTGAAAAACAAGAGCAAATTAAAACTACTTTGCAAGGTTTAAAAGGTGCTATACAGCAAAAATATACCATAGTCCCTGAATATGGCGGAAAATTTCCTATTCAAAATTTATCATTTACCTATTTTGACCCTAAGCAAGAGAAATATATCCGCAAAGAGGCGCAGGAGTTAGTGCTTAATGTAGCAGGTAAACCAAAAGAAAATAGTGTTATTCCTAAAAAAGATGCAACCGAAACGGCATTAGTATTTCATAAAAATGCAACTACATTAACTGTTGTGAATACTAAAAAAACCACTTTTTTTAAATCTCAATTATTTTGGATTTTACTACTAACGCCTTTTGGACTAATACCTATGCTTTTGTTATTTAAGCAAAAAAGAGATGCTTATTATAATGATGTAGAAGGTATAAAAGCACGAAAAGCTTCACGTTTGGTAAAAAAATATTTAAATGAAGCTCGAAAAAATAAAAATAATAAAGAAGCATTTTATGAAGCGCTAGAACGTGCTTATCATAACTTTCTAAAATCAAAATTGAAGATAGAAACCAGCGATTTTAGTCAAGATAAAATAGCAGAGCTATTAGCTGAACGAAAAGTTTCTCAGGAGCTTATTACGCGATTTATTGCTAGTTTAACATCGTGCGATATGGCACGTTATTCGCCATTTACAAGTGCTGATATTGATAAGGAATACAAGAATGCTGCTGAAATTATAACGCAATTAAATAAAATGTTATAAAATGAAAAATACACTATTATATATCGTTTTACTTATTAACGCCTTGGTTTTTGCTCAAGGAAATCCTGTTTTTGAACAGGCTAACAAAGCCTTTGATCAAGGTAATTATAATGAAGCAATAGACGCATACCAACGCTTAATTAGTAATAATAAGTTTGTTTCGCCTGAAATTTATTTCAATTTGGCAAACGCATATTATAAAACCGAAAAAATAGCACCAAGTATTTATTATTATGAAAAGGCATTAGCTTTAAAACCTAATGATAAAGCTATTTTGGCTAATTTAGCTTTAGTCGAAAAAATGAAAATTGACAAATTTGATATTATTGCCCAGCCGTTTTTAACCATAATTGCTAATGCGATGACTTCCTTTTTTAGGCCCGATGTTTGGGCGTATATCGCCGTGTCTTTTAGTGTTCTATTTTTGGTGTTTTTTGTCCTTTATTTTTTAAAGCGAAAACAATCTTTTTTTATTGCTTTTTGGATAAGTTTGGGGTTGATTTTTTATGCTTATACTGCTGCTAATTATCAAAATAATAAAGTATTAAAAAATCAATTTGCTGTAGTTTTTGATAAAGAAGTGCCGCTTAATAAAGAACCAAAGTTAACCGCAAAGACTGTTGTAACTATCCATGAAGGGGAAAAAATAAAAATATTGAATACAGCAAAAACTTGGGCAGAGGTGCAACTTAGTGATGGAAGAACAGGTTGGCTTCCAAAGGAGAGTTTTAGGCAGCTTTAATCCTTAAATTTTAAGCTGACGGTCTATTTGCTGTGCAAACGATATAAAAGTTTCGGTACGGCTTACACCGTCTATTTGCTGTATTTTATCATTAAGTACTTCCATTAAATGTGTGTTGTCTTTGCATAGAATTTTAATAAAAATAGCCCAATTTCCTGTGGTGTAATGGCTTTCTATAACTTCAGGTATTTTTTCTAAAGCCTTTATAGTACTCGGAATTCGTGTGGCACTATCTAAATATATACCAATAAAAGCCGTAGTGCTAAACCCTAAAACTTTGGGATTTAGTATCATTTTAGACCCTGCAATCAAACCCGATTTTTCCAGTTTACGAAGCCGTTGATGTATTGCAGCACCCGAAACACCAATTTTATTAGCGATTTTCAAAATAGGCATACGAGCATCTTGCATAAGGTTACGTAATATAATCTTATCTATGCCATCTAGTTTTAAATTGTTGGTTTTATCCATTTTTTACTTTTAATAGGTAACAAATTTACACTTATTTTGATTTGTAACTAGTAATGCTAAAATATTTAACATATTTAGTGTTGCATTTGTATTAAATTATCCTATTTTTGATTGCTAAAAGTTAAAGAACTATGAAGAAAAAGATAAGCCTATTTTTAATGATGACTTTGTTTTTTGCAAAGGCGCAAACTCAAGTTGGCGGTTTTGTTATAGATGATATGAACCAGCCAATTCCATTTGCAAATATTGTATTTTCTAACAGTATAGAAGGAACAGTTTCTGATGAAAACGGTAAGTTTTACTTGCATTCGGATAATAATTATACTGAAATAGAAGTCTCTTTCATGGGCTTTAAAACGAAAACCGTTACCATAAAAAAACAAGATTTAAAACTTAAAATAAAACTCGCTAATGATTCTGAAGAATTAGCCGAAGTGGTAATTTATTCAGGTAAAATAAAACGAAAAGGAAATCCTGCTATTGCAATTCTTAATAAACTTTGGAAAAATAAAAAAAGTAATGGTACAAATCTAGTAAACCATTATCAGTACGAGAAATATGAAAAGATAGAGTTTGATATGAACAATGTAGATAGTACATTGACCGATAAAAAAATCTTTAAAAATATAGAATTTATCTTTAAAAACATAGACACTTCTCGTGTTACAGGACAAGCGTTTTTGCCAGTGTTTATCAATGAATCGTATTACAATATTTACGGTAAAAACGCAACGCCAAAAAAGGAACGAGTAGATTTGGTAGCTAATAAAGCATCGGGGTTTGAGAATAATGAATTTATTAATACCTACTTGAAAGATTTATATATAGATTATGATATTTACAAAAGTTATATCAAACTATTTGATAAAAGTTTTGTAAGTCCTATTTCAAAAGCAGGACAATTATCATATAATTATGTATTGACCGATAGTGCTTATATTGATAATAAATGGTGCTATAATATCATTTATTACCCAAGAAGAAAAGGCGAGCTTACCTTTAAAGGAGATATGTGGATAAGTGACTCAACCTATGCCGTAAAAAAAATAAATATGCAGTCTAATAAAAGTGCAAATATTAACTGGATAAAAAATATTTATATAGAACAAGAATATGATGTGCTCAGTGATTCTATTTTCCTACTCAAGCGAGATTATGTAGTGAGTGATTTTAGTATATCTAAAAAAGATGCATCTAAAAGTATTTTAGGAAAACGAACCACGATATACAAAGACTATGTTTTTGATAAACCAAAAGAGGATAAATTCTATAAAAAAGAAATAGATATTTATAATGATTCAATCTATAATAAAACTAACGAATTTTGGCAAAAAAATCGTTTGGAGAAATTAAATAAAAACGAAAAAGGTATTTATACCATGCTAGATACGTTGCGTAATACCAAAAAATTTAAAAACATGTATAATTTGGTTAGTATTTTGGGATCAGGTTATATCTATGTAAACCAGTTTGATTATGGACCTATCTATTCTACTATTGGTAAAAATGATGTAGAAGGTTGGCGCTTACGTGCAGGGGGAAGAACTTATAGAACTACTAATGATATGTGGCGTGTACAAGGTTATGGCGCCTATGGTTTTACAGATAAAGCCTTTAAATACGGCATATCTGCTAAGGCACTTTTAAGCAAGAAGAAACGTTTATTGCTAGCTTTAGGAAAACGTAAAGATGTAGAGCAAATAGGGGTGAGCCTTACCAGTTCTACCGATGTTTTAGGGCGAAGTTTTGCATCTTCCGCAGTATTTGCTAGTGGTGATAATGGAAAACTAACTAATATAGAGCTTGTTAATGCGTCTCTAAGTGTAGAGCCTGTAAAAAACGTGCAGTTACAAGTAGGTTTTAGCAATAGAAAACTCACTACGGCATCTCCAACATTTAATATGGATTATTATGATGCGAGTAGCGTTTTGCAAAATAGTTTAGACCAAGACCAAATGGATTTTAATGTTACTTTTACACCAAAACGAAAAGTAGTAGGCTACGGTGTAGAGCGTTATAATGTAAATAATGATTTTGCTAAAATTTACTTAGGTTATAGTAAAGGGTTTAATAAAAATGCAACTAGTTTTGCTTATGAAAAAGTACAGTTTATGTACAAACAACCTTTTAATATTGGCGGATTTGGGCGTATGACTACTACGTTAGAACTAGGAAAAACAATAGGTGATGTACCTTTAGGTTTGCTTAATATTATCCCTGGAAATCAGTCGTATTTCGCTATAGATAATACCTTTGCTTTGGTTAATTATTACGAATTTGTAGCTGATAATTATGCTTCATTACATATAAAACATAATTTTTCAGGGAGGATTTTTTCTAGAATACCATTGTTAAAAAAGCTAAACCTTAGAGAAATTGTAATGCTTAATGCTGCTTGGGGAAGTATAGCTGCTAGTAATACAGCTATTAATGCTTCTAATATTACCTATCTAGCGCCAGAAAATGGATATTTTGAATACGGTTTAGGTGTAGCCAATATTCTTAAAGTCTTTGAAGTAGATTTTATGTGGCGTGGCTCGTATAAAAACAATCCTAACGCTCAAAATTTTGGTATAAAAGCCGGTTTTGGATTTAATTTCTAGGAAATTAGAAAGCAAAGTAGTACTTTTGTTTTTATGAAGTTACTTGTTTATATAGCTGTTTTTTTTACTTTTTTTTCTTGTTCGAATAGGCAAAGTAAATTTAACGATTTCCAAGTTTTTAGGTATAATGAGCCTCGTAATATCACATCATTAGATCCTGCTTATGCTAGTAATCAGGCTAATATTTGGGCGGTAAATCAGCTGTTTAATGGTTTGGTTCAGCTAGATGATTCTTTAAATGTAAAACCCGATTTAGCCAAAAGTTGGACTATTTCTAACGATGGTTTGCACTATGATTTTGTATTGCGTAATGATGCCTATTTTCATAAAGATGCTTGTTTTGAAAACAATACAAGAACAGTTAATGCTGCTGATTTTGACTACAGTTTTAACCGCTTAATTGATAAAAAACTAGCCCTTCCTGGCTCTTGGGTTTTAGATAAAGTAGCTCGATTTAATGCAGTTAATGATTCCGTATTTCATATAGAACTCAAGGAGTCCTTTCCTGCGTTTTTAGGTTTGCTAACTATGAAATATTGTAGTGTTGTACCTAAAGAGGCTATAACTAAATATCAAGATAATTTTAGAAATCACCCTGTTGGTACAGGCGCTTTTCAGTTTAAACTTTGGATAGAAAACACCAAATTAGTTTTTAGAAAAAACCCTTTATATTTTGAAAAAGATAGTAAAGGAAATCGCTTACCTTATCTTGAAGCCGTAGCGATTAAATTTTTACCCGATAGACAAAGTGGCTTTATGGAGTTTATACAAGGCAAAAGTGATTTTATATCAGGTTTAGATCCTTCTTATAAAGATGATATTTTAGATGCGAATGGAAATTTACAAAACAAATACACCAAAAAGATACGTATGGCAAAAGGCGCTTATCTCAATACGGAATATTTAGGTTTTTATATGGAATCAAGAGCTGATAAAGCAATAGATAATATATTAATCCGTAAAGCGATTAATTATGGATTTGATAGAACTAAAATGATACGTTTCTTACGTAATGGTATAGGAACTTCAGCAGTAAATGGTATAATACCTAAGGGAATGCCTGCGTTTAATGCAATTCCAGCTTATGATTATCAACCAAAACTAGCTAAAAAACTTATAGCGCAGTACAAACAAGAAACAGGGGGGAAGTCTCCAAAAGTGGTTTTAAGCACGAATAGCGCTTACCTAGATTTATGCGAATATATACAGGGAGAAATGGCAAAACTCGGTTTAGATATTCAAATAGATGTTAATCCGCCAGCTACATTACGCCAAGAAATAGCACAAGGGAAAAAAAAATTTTTTAGAGCCAGTTGGATAGCAGATTATCCCGATGCACAAAATTATTTATCACTATTTTACAGTAAGAATTTCAAACCAAAAGGCCCAAATGCAACACATTTTTCCAATTCATTATTTGATAGTTTGTATGATAAATCATTTGCATTAGTTAATGATAAAGAACGCTTTAAATTATACCAAAAAATGGACTCCATTGTAATGGCTGCTGCGCCTATCGTGCCTTTATACTATGATGAAGTAGTACATTTTTATCAGCAAAATGTAACAGGAATACCTATAAATCCTATAAATTTATTGGAACTGAAAAGGGTGAGGAAAGTCTTAGATTAGTAAAAAGACAAAAGTCATTATATTGCTATAATGACTTTTAATTCTTTTAGGATAAAATATGGCTATGCCTTATCAAAAAATATTTTATGGATTGTTCCAAATACAATGGCTCCAGCGATAGGCGCTAGCCAGAATAACCAAAGTTGACTGGTGTATTCTCCACCTGCAAAAAGTGCCTGACTTGTAGAGCGAGCAGGATTTACAGAAGTATTCGTTATAGGAATACTTATCAAATGTATGAGTGTAAGTCCTAAACCAATAGCAATAGGAGCAAAGCCTTTTGGAGCTCTTTCATTAGTGCTACCAAGTATGATTAGCAAAAAGAAACCTGTCAGTAAAAACTCAGCAATAAGTGCCGATGTCATACTGTAGCCTCCAGGCGATAAAGCGCCGTAACCATTAGAAGCAAATCCTCCAATACCAGTAAAATCAGATTTTCCTGATAGAATTAAATAGAGCATTCCTGCTGCAGCAATGGCGCCAACAACTTGTGCGATAATGTACTTTGGTAATTCATTAGCGGGA
>Ga0256840_1004492_pt1 | contig 10440 bp, 12 predicted proteins | sample 355202metaG_FD_185969 | JGI IMG/M metagenome (GOLD analysis project Ga0256840, IMG submission 185969) | Hydrothermal vent microbial communities from Mid Atlantic Ridge, Atlantic Ocean - 355-202 | ecosystem: Environmental > Aquatic > Marine > Hydrothermal vents | place: Atlantic Ocean: Mid...
TTTATCCTTGGGCGAAAGTATCACCTTATGGGTGAAAACAGAAAGTGACTCTTTCGTTCTTCTTTTTCTGTATTATACGGTACTTCCTCTTGTTTGATTATTTTTCTATTTCGTGATTTGGGTTTTAATATAGACATGACAAAATTCATAAAATCCACTACAATACCACATTAAATAATCTAGGAGAATGTTATGTCACAAGTCATCATGCTACTATTATTTCCCATAGGACTCTACTTTTACTTCTTTAAAGAGCGTCCTGCCAGACCTAGATATTATCAAGTTTTCACAGACTTTGAAGCAAAAGTACAAAATAAAACTACTCTTTCAGACGCACACAAGATACAACTGTACCAAGAGATGCTAGAAAAGAATGACTATAAAATAGTAGAAATAACACCCCGTACCGTTATAGGTGAAAAACGAATCTTTTCTATGAGCCTTTTTGCTATGAGTGCTGGGCTTTACTTCGTGGGTGTGGTGTTTTATCTGCTCTATTGGTATTATCTACAGACTCCACATAGAGTAGTATTTCATGCAGAAAAGGATAACAATGCCTAAACAACTCAACAAATGGCTCTATGAAAAAACCAGAAACATTTTGCGATGGCAAGCCAAAGTGACACGAAAAAGTATAGAGGTAGATGGGTACAACATCGTTTATCTAGAGAGTAACAACAAGCATAAAAAAACCCTCATACTCATCCATGGGCTCAATGACGAAAAAGAGTCATGGCTTATTATGGCATCTGCACTGAAAGACAAGTATCATCTCATACTCATAGATTTACTAGGGTGTGGAGAGAGTGATATGGCTATGGATTTTGAGTACACGCTACACAATCAAGCGGATTTTTTAGAAAAAGTCATCACTAAGATGATAAAAGAAAAAGGTATAGACTCTTTTTCTTTGGCAGGGCACTCTATGGGTGGGTTAGTCGTGCTTTTAGCAGATAGACTACCTATTGATAAACTCATACTCATAGATACTATGGGTGCACATGTCAAACTCACGCCATTGGAAATAGAAGCCCAAAAAGTAGATGATATTAGCCAATTATCCTTTCTAAATCCCATCACCAAAAAAGACTTTAAAGAAGCAATGAAAATGTCTATGTACAAACCTCTCTATATGCCAAACTTTATGATAACACACATCTTGGCAAATAAAGCATCTAGATTAGAGTTTGAGATAAAGAAGCTCTTTGATGTCATAGATGAAAACATACGACCACGTGAGAACCTAGAAAAAGAATTAAATCAAATTAAACAACAAGTCCTCATAGTCTGGGGAAAGGAAGATTTAAGTATAGATGTAGCATCTGCACATAAAATGCATGAACTTATACAAAACAGCACACTCAAAGTGTATGAAGCGTGCCGACACTATCCTCAAGTAGATGAACCTAAGGAGTTGGCAGCAGATGTTGTGGCGTTTTTAGGGTGATTTATAGACCTTAAAACCCCAGTTCTTGCTCCCACCACCCTGCTTTACACACTTCCAACCAAGCCTCTCTAGCTCCTTACCCACAAGCCAATGCATCCCACCATGCCCCATAAGTGCTACACTCTCATGAGTGTTTACTAAATGTATAAGATATTCACTAGCCTCTTTAGCTCTTTGCTTCGCCTCTGTATAGAGCTTGGATTTTTTACCAAAACCTGAGAGCATCATAAGGCGTAAGAGTAGCAGCCAAGTTTTAGAAGAGAGCTTGAGCCAAGTACCTTTGGCTTCTGGCAAATCTATTTCATTAAAAAGGCTGTTTTTCTCTCTAGGCTCCACATCTATAACTGCTAGAGAATCAGAAGTACGCGAAAGACTACTTGCTAATACCACATTAGCTTCTTTGATATGACGGATAACTTCTTTACTAGGTAAGGTTCTATCTATAGGTGCATGGTTGTATGCTTCTACCCATGTATTCATCTGTGATGCTGTTATCTTTTGTTTGTTGTCTAGTAGGACTTTTGCGTGTCGGATGAGGATGATTTGCATACTTATATAGTCATAGAAAATATCTTCCCTTCAGGCTTCGCATCTGCTAATCTCAAGTCAAATGCCATACAGACATTACGCACAAACATACGTGCTGACTCTTTGACTACGAGTTTGTCTTCATAGATTTCTATGAGATTGTCTTCTTTCATTTCTTCTAAGCGTTCGAGTATCTCATTCATATTATTTAATTTTAAATTGTCATCTGCCCATGAAGTCTCTAGGTTACACATGAGGTTTAGGATGTGTTGTCGTACGATGAGGTCTACTTCGCTTAGTACATGACCTCTGAAGACTGGGAGTTTTCCTTCGTCGACACGCTTTACATAGTCCTCTACTCTCTTCTCATTTTGAGCAAAGGCATACCAACTATCAGAGATAGAGGACATTCCAAGCCCTACCATGAGTTTCGTTTTGCCTGCGGTGTAGCCCATGAAGTTTCTGTGTAAGCGTTTTTCTACCATCGCTTTATGCATCTTATCTGGAGGTAAGGCAAAGTGATCCATGCCTATCTCGACGTACCCTGCTTCAAAAAAGAGCTGTTTTCCTAGCTCATAGAGTTCACGCTTGTACTCGTCTTTGGGTAAGTCATTTTCATCAAAGCCACGTTGTCCTACCCCTTTTATCCACGGTACGTGAGCGTAGGAGTAGTAGGCGATGCGGTCTGGTCTGAGTTTTACTGTGTTTGCTATGGTTTGGATGATGCTCTCTTTTGTTTGATGAGGAAGCCCAAAGATGATGTCATGAGAGATGGACTCATAACCTATCTTCTTACTTAGCCCATGTATGTGTTCTACAGTTTCATACTTTTGTATGCGGTTGATGGCTTGTTGTACTTTGGGGTCGTAGTCTTGTATGCCAAAAGAGGTACGTGTAAAACCTAAGTCAAAGAGTGTTTGGAGTTGTTCTTCAGTCGTGTCGTTGGGGTGTGCTTCAAAAGAGAAGTCGTAAGTCTGATGACGTACTGCATCTTTAAAGATGCCCTCTATCATACGTTTTAAGTTTGCAGAGCTAAAAAATGTCGGTGTACCACCGCCGAGGTGTATTTCTCTTATGGAAGGTTGTTTTCCAAGTACTTCTACATAAAGTCTCCACTCTTTAAGTATGGTGTCTATGTACTCATCTTCTACGGAGTGCTGTGTAGTGATGCGTTTGTGACAGGCACAAAAAGTACAGAGACTCTCACAGTATGGTAGGTGTATATAGAGGCTTATGCCCTCTTGCTCATTTGACTCATCAAAGGCTTGTATGAGTGTTTTTGTCCACTCCTTGGTACTTATGCCTTTATCATCCCAAAAAGGTACTGTGGGGTAAGAGGTGTAGCGAGGTCCTGGTATGTTGTACTTTTGTATGAGTGCTGTGTTGCTTAGAGGTGACATGCTGTTCCTTGAGAGATGAAGAGATTTGTAAAATTATAGCCAAGCTAGCCTCACAGTTTTATGATACATATCAACCTCTTATAGATATAACCTAACTTGACATAGGTCAATCCAATCGAGTTAAACTTGGACTATAATAGTCTCATTATCATCACTTATACCAAGGATTTAACATGCAATTTACCTCTACTCAAACGAACAAACCACAAACTGCATCTTTTTACAAAGATGTACGTTACTCCGACTCTTCGGTGGTCATAAACTCTGTTCTAGAAAGCTCTTTTGGCAAAGAGATACGTATAGCCTTTAAAGCAGGTCAAGTGATGAAAGAACATAAAACAAAGTTTCCTATCACGGTGATGACTCTTAAGGGGTCTATAGCGTTTAGCGTGGGGGATGAAGAGTATATACTCAATGATGGTGACATTATAGCCCTAGAAGGCAATGTCATGCACGAACTCAAAGCCACGCAAGACTCCATAGTATGGCTTTCGCTTCATAAGGGTGACAGTGTTGAAAGGGTGGAGAGTTTGCTTAAAAATTAAAGCAGGAAAATAATTGATTATTTTCTATCAAGATAGAGTATGCTTTTTTCTTGGTCTATGAAAAATTTAAAGCGTTTAAAAAAATTCATACCTAACAATCCATCTATGGTTTTGCGTGGAAAAGATGCAACGGTTACTTTGAAGTTTGGAAGTTTTATTTCTCCTATCTCCATAGTGCGTATGTTTGCAAGTTTTGCAGAAATGTTATTGCCTGCTGTTTGTAACACTAGGTTTTCTCTCAAAACATCTAAAGAGGATACTTTTGCCTCGTCTAAAAGTGTAAAACTAGCCCCCGTGTCAAGCATAAGTCTAAACTCTCTGCCATCCAAAAACACATTAACTACGAAGTGACTACCATACTGCTGTAATGCTATAGCATATTCATACTCTTCATCATCTTCATCGAGACTATCAAGCAGGTTTTTTGCCTTTAGTGCATACGTTTCATCGTACTCTAGGCTACTGAGGACTTCTCTCATTTCTTCGTCTTTTTCTAGTTTCATATACAGTTCAGCCAAACGCATTTTGTAAAAGCCTTCGCTGTTATCATAGTCTATCATCTGTTCCAAAAAGGCCTGCAACTGGGTGTATTGTTTTTTACTTAAGTAGCTATCTATATTTTTAACAGCCATATCTCTAAGTTTAGTACTCAAACGTTTGTCTTCCTCTTCTGAGACATAGTCATCTTTCGCCTGTATCATCAACCCTATGGCATTTTCAAAGTCACCTTATTTTACATAGGTTTCTGTCATAAGTTTTACTATGTTTGCATTTGCCTCTTCTTCTAAAAACATTTGCATATACTGTAAAGCTAGTTTGGGGTTTTTCTTACTCAGTACAGCTAAATAGTTTTCAATGTGCCTCTTTTTTACCACATCATTGTCTTCAGCATACAGTGCCAGAGCTTCTTCAAACTTATCTTCCAAAAGCAAGTCTGTGAAACTTAAAGAGGTATTTTGCACCTCTTCTTTGAACTCTTTTTTGACCTGTTCTATAGGTATTGACTTTATTGCAAGTGATATAGGTACATCATACTTGTTGTTATGTGTTGTAATGTTATTGTCTTTAGGTAATGTGATGCTAAAATACTCCATAGAAAACAGAGCCAAAATCAACACAAAAAGAAAAATCATAGATGTCTTTATCATGATGACATTTTAACTAATTTACCACGCTTTCACCATAATTTTGATAAAATCGCGTTAATTAACTTTCCAAAGGATAACCATGGGACTAGGTATAGGACTTGTTGGACTACCAAATGTAGGGAAATCTACGACATTTAACGCACTCACAAAAGCACAAAACGCAGAATCTGCAAACTATCCATTTTGTACCATAGAGCCTAACAAGGCAGTCGTACCCGTGCCAGACAAAAGACTTGATGCTTTAGCAAAGATAGTAAACCCTGAGAAGATACAGTACTCCACACTAGACTTCGTAGACATCGCTGGTCTTGTGGCAGGTGCATCTAAGGGTGAAGGTCTGGGGAACAAGTTTTTAGGAAACATCCGTGAAACTGAGGTAATACTCCACATCGTAAGATGTTTCGCTGATGATAACATCGTACACACCGAAGGCAGCATAGACCCCATAAGAGATGTCGAGATCATAGAGCAAGAGCTACTTTTTGCAGACATAGATGCCGTACTCAAACGTATAGATATGCTAAAGAAAAAAGCTAGAGGTAACGACAAAGATGCCAAAGAGCAACTAGAAGTGGCTGAAGCACTACTCCTGCACATAGAAGATGGCTCTCCAGTCTCTACGTTTGCAGACTTAGACTCAGATGGTTTTGTGGCGATGAACAAAGAGTTACGTTTACTCACATCTAAGCCCATCATCTACGGAGCAAACGTAGATGAAGATGGACTTGAAATTGACAGCGAATATGTCAAAGTACTAAAAGCCTATGCAAGTGAACGTGACTCAGAGGTCATAAAACTTTGTGCCAAAGTAGAAGAAGATATGGTAGACTTTGATGACGACGAACGTGATGAAATGTTAGCAGACCTTGGCGTAACCGAGTCAGGACTAGAGCAAATCATACACAAAGGTTTTGACAAACTAGGACTCATGAGCTACTTTACCGCAGGCGTGAAAGAAGTACGTGCGTGGACTATCCGTAAAAATACAACTGCACCTAAAGCAGCAGCGGCCATACATAACGACTTTGAAAAAGGTTTCATCCGTGCAGAGGTCATAGCCTATGAAGACTTCATAGAATTTGGTGGTGACAATGGTGCAAAAGATGCAGGTAAAAATAGACTAGAAGGTAAAGAATACATCGTGCAAGATGGTGATGTAATGCACTTTAGGTTTAATGTATAATATTTTGAAGGAGTATAGATGACAAGAATTGAAATTCAGTATAGTGAGGCACTAAATGCCGAATCTTAGAAAACTTTTATTACTTTGTGTCATAGCTTTTGGACTACTTGGCTGTAATGGTCAGAAAAAAGGAGCATTTCTAGAAGAGTATACAAGTCAAAATTCTCATCAAGAGACTGTTAGTAAACTAAAAAAGCTCATAAAAGAAAAAGAGCTTATACTCTTTGAAACCATTGACCATCAAGCCAATGCCACAAAAGTAAAGATGAACCTCAAGCCAGAGACAGTGGTGGTCTTTGGTAACCCTAAAATGGGTACGGTTCTTATGAATTGTAACCCTTCTATGGGACTTGACCTACCCCTTCGTATACTCATCTCTACCAACTATGAGGGCGTTACCTCTCTTACGTTTACAAACCCAGAGTACTGGTCACTTAAACACAACGTCAAAAATAAAAACTGTTTAGCCATACTCAACAAAGCAAAGATAGCTCTTACAAACTTAGCCCAAGCCGCAGGAAGTAAATAAGATGGAAAAAGGCCCTATAATAGTCAGCACAAATGAAATACTTTACCGCATACAAAAAGCTCTAAACCTAAGCATGGAAGATATACTTGAAGCCTACAAATTAGAGGACTACAACATGGATGGTATACACCTAGATGCACTACTCAAGCGTAGACTAGATAAAGGTTTTGAGTTAGGCTCATATGAAGAGTTAGGTGTGTTCTTAGATGGACTAGTAACACTCAAACGTGGACCAAGCCCTAAAAGACAAAATGACGACGAAGTAGTCGAGCTTACCAATAACCTCATACTCAAAAAACTACGCATAGCCCTAGAACTTAAAGAAAACGAAACCGAAATCATTTTTGGTTTAGCAGAAGTTGAACTAAGCAAACAACAGCTAGCCTCACTCTTTAGAAAAGAGACCCATAAAAACTTCAAACCCTGCTCTGCTGAACTGCTCATGAGTTTTTTAGAGGGGCTAGATGAGTTTTACTACATCGGTGGAGACATGGAAGAGTAGATGAAACACGCAGACTTTTTAAAAACACTCAAAACTTTAAAAAGTCAGCTTCTTCAAGAGCAAAAGACTACCCCACTTACACCCTACACTTCTCACACCACACAAAAAGTTACCTGTACCTGTAAAGATGCACAAGGTGAAGTAAAATACCTCTATTCCTCTCACAAAGAACTTAGCTACTTACTTTCAAAAAAAGACATAAAACTTTCTGCATACCCTTGCCCTTATGAAAATGGCTGGCATTTGACGAAAAGTTAAATGCATACCAGATATTCATAAGTACTTGCTATTTATAGAAAATAAGTATACAATTAATTGTATCAAAATTATACAATAGGAAAGAAGATGATAAAAAAGTTACTACTTACTACTACGCTCATGCTTACGACACTTATTGCCAATACTGTGACTGATAAAGTCAAAGATTTGACAAAAGAAAATACACCGCATATACACAAAAAAAACAAACATTCCCTCGATAAAACGATAAAAAAAGAAAAAAGAAAACTCAAACAAAAAAAACTAAAAATGGAAGCCAAAGCAGTTAGTAAAATACTCTAATACATTTCATCATAAGGGATAAGCTATGATAAAGAACAAGATTCAAACACTACTTGCTGTGACGTTTTTAAGTCTGTGCAGTTCAACTACGCTTCAAGCTGTACAAAACCAACAAACACTCTACTACGGTGGTGATATCATTACTATGGAAGGTGATAAGTCCAACTATGTGGAAGTGATTATCGAACGTGATGGGAAAATCATCTATGCAGGAGATAAAGCTTCGGCTGTTAACAACTTTGCAGGTAAAACAGTTAAAGTAGACCTCAAAGGTAAAACGATGATGCCAGGGTTTATTGAACCACATCTTCATCCACTCATCGCAGCCATTTTACTCTCTGGAGATATTGTCGCACCACATGACTGGCATGTGCCTGATGGCATAAAAAAAGGTGTTGAAGGGCATGATGCTTATGTAGCCCGTCTTAAAAAATCCATTGCAATGTATGGTAAAAAAGGTGATATACTCTTTATATGGGGTTATCATCAGTTGTGGCATGGAGACTTAAACCGTAAAATGCTCAATGAAATTTCTCCTGACATTCCTGTTGCCATACTTCACCGTTCTTTTCACGAAGTTTTTTTAAATGACAAAGCCATCACACTTTTTAAAATTAAGGAGTCTGACTACAAAGACAACCCACAAGTAGAATGGGACAAAGGTCATTTCTTTGAAGGTGGCTGGCAGGCACTAGGACCTAAAATAGCACCGTTTATGTTAAACCCTGTCAAGTACAAAAAAGGTTTAGAAGACATGACGAAACTTATGGAGAAAAATGGTATTACAACCATTGCAGAACCAGGTTTCCCAAATGTAGATTTTGACATGGAATACGATCTTTTAAAAGCTGAAATGGATAAAAAACCTACCTATGAAATTTACAATATTTTAAATGCAGGTCAATTAACTGTGGTAAAAGGCAGTATGGAAAAAGCAACGGAGTTCATGGAGAGTACACCTGACAAATACAATACAGATAACATCAAAGTATTACCAAAACAAGTAAAACTGTTTGCAGATGGTGCCATCTATTCGTTAGCTATGCAAATGAAAGAGGGGTACACCGATGGCTTTAAAGGTCAATGGATGACGCCTATTGAAACGTTTAAAAAACAGATGAATTACTATTGGGATAGAGGGTATAAGATTCACATTCATGCCAATGGTGATTTGGGTATTCAACTTTGTATAGACATAGTAAGAGACATGCAGAAGCGTAAGCCAAGAAAAGATCATAGACTTACACTTCACCATTTAGGGTACTTCACTTCTGATCAAGCAGATGAGATGAAAGAACTTGGCATTGAGGCATCTGCAAATCCATACTACCTATGGGCATTGTCAGAAAAATACTCTGAACATGGTTTAGGACCAAAAAGAGCAAAAAATCTTGTACATATGAAGTCCTTAAAAGATAGAGGTATTCCATTTTCCTTACATTCAGACTTTGCTATGGCACCAGCAGAGCCACTAACACTTGCGTGGACAGCAATCAACAGAATGACAGACAAAGAGACACTTGTTTCTCAAGATCAGCGTATAGATGTATTTACAGCGATGCAAGGCATTACCATAAATGCTGCAAGAACATTGAATCTTGAAAATAAAATCGGATCTATAAAAGTAGGTAAAACTGCAAACTTTACACTCCTTAACGAAAATCCTTTTAAAGTAGGAAAAATGCATATAAAAGATATTGAAGTTGCAGGTGTTGTGTTTAGAGGTGAACTTAATATGAGAAAATCAAAACTTGTAGGTGCTGACAAAGATGCACACGGTTGCATCGGCTCAGCAGGTTACACATGGTGTGCCAAAACCAACAAATGTGAGCGTCCTTGGGAACTGGCTAAAAATAAGAAATTTAACAACACTGCAGAAGCGTTTAAAAGCTTTTGCCAAAACAAATAAATTCAATCAAAGGAGAAAAAATGAATTTTAAAAAACAAACAATCGGATTAATTGCAGCAGCAGTTACAGTAGCAGGTATGAGTACAGCGAGTGCGTGTACAGCACTTAGTCTTACAGCAAAAGATGGTGGCGTAGTTGTCGGTCGAACTATGGAGTTTGGCTTAGATGTTAAGCCTGATGCGGTCATCGTTCCTGCAGGTACGCAACTAGTGAGTTCTTTACCAAAAGAAGCCAATGGTATCAAATACACAACCAAGTATGGTGTAGTAGGACTAAACTTTATGGGTAAACATATGATTGTTGATGGTATGAATGAAAAAGGTATGTATGTGGGAGCCCTTTACTTACCAGGGTACGCACATTACCCTAAAGTAGAAGCAGAAACTTCTTCTAAATCTATGGCACCTGAAGACTATGTGGCGTGGATACTTTCTAACTTTTCTTCCGTAGCAGAGGTAAAAGAAAACTATAACAAAGTGATATTGGTACAAAATCCACAAAAAGAGATAGGTGGAGAGAGTTTTCCTGGACATTTCTTGATTACAGACAGTACTGGTGCATCGGTAGTTGTTGAACCTTTAAAAGATGGTTTAAAAATCTATGAAAATCCACTAGGTGTACTCACCAACTCACCAACTTTTGACTGGCATATGATAAACCTTAGTAACTATGTCAATCTTTCTGCAAC
>Ga0256840_1004493_pt1 | contig 10436 bp, 10 predicted proteins | sample 355202metaG_FD_185969 | JGI IMG/M metagenome (GOLD analysis project Ga0256840, IMG submission 185969) | Hydrothermal vent microbial communities from Mid Atlantic Ridge, Atlantic Ocean - 355-202 | ecosystem: Environmental > Aquatic > Marine > Hydrothermal vents | place: Atlantic Ocean: Mid...
TAGAAATTTTTATTTTCTAAAATTTTAAACTGTTGCGACTATGCAACGAGAACATTCTGAAAACTTTTAGAACGAGAACATTCTTTAATATTCAAAATAGTACTATGAAACTAAAAGAAAAGTTTTATACTAAAAAGTTTCTTCAACAATGTTAATGAAACACTAATTAAACTGACTGACGAAAGGAGGGAAGTATAATGTGTGTGGAATGAGTATTTAATATTAATTAATTATAATATTTGAAAATATGTTATTATATTTAATTTTTTATATTTAAGAATTACAAAAAAGTAACATGAGTATACCTAATTCCTTTGAAAATATAACACATTTAATGATAATTCCTGATGGATTTAGGCGTTATGCAAAAGCATCTAAAATTGAATATCTTTCATCATATAAAAAAGGAGCAAAATTAGGTTTAGACTTTCTTGATTATTTTAATACTGCACCTGTGAATGAATTAACATACTTTTTAGTCTCAAATAGAACTTTTTCTAGAAATAAATCTTCATTAGATTCAATCTTTAAAGCGCTCAATATATTTTTAGATCAGTTATTGTGTAGAATTACTAATCGAGAATATAATTTTAAAATAAAGGTACTTGGTGACTTAAAATTAGTACCAAAAGAGACTGGGCTGTTAATCAACAAATTAGAAAGCTTAAATTACAACCAGAAGTCAAAGCAATTTAATCTTTTAATTTCTTATTCAGGCACTAAAAACCTCTGCGAAAATTTACATATTATAAAAAAAATATCAACACCAAATATAGCTATTGGTGAATCAGAAGAGTTTAATGAAAATTTAAAAAATGAAAAAATGACAACTACTAAAATCGAATTAGTTATTAGAAGCGGTCAATATTTTAGATTATCAGATGCTCCAATTTTAGAAACAATTAATTCTAATTTTATATTAATCAATAAGTTTTTACCTGAATTAAAAGTTGAGGATTTTGAGAGAGAAATTACTGATTATCTAAAATGGAAAAATTCAAAATAATATGAATTTAGTCACCAAAAATTATAGGGCACTTGTTTATGCAACAGTATATGCTGCAATCCTTTTTATTATTAATTTTTTCTCTGGACAATTGTTATCAATTGTTTTTATTATTCCTGGTTTATCTGGTATTGTAACAGGCTTTACAGTTCCTTTAATATTAATTATTGGGCATCATACAATCCAGCGACATGGTACTATTACTCTTATATGGACAATTTATTCTGTAGCTGCAATACCAACTGTATTAATGGGGCCACCAGGCCCTTATAAAATACTTATTGGATTAACAACTGGCCTCATATTTGAATTAATGATTTATTTGCTGAAAGATAAAAAATTCACGGATTATATTTCATTTGTGATATTTACACTTTCAATGTTTGTTGAGTTTGCTTTAGTTTTTACTTTTTTAAAAATTAAACCTAATAGCTCTTCATTATGGGTGGTTATAGTTATAACTATCGTGTTTATAATTGAGGGTTTAATTTCAATTCGTTTTGGTAAAAAAATTAGTGATAGGTTAAAAAAACAATCGTATTTTAAAAATCTTTAAGATTGTGTATTATGGTTGAAAAAAAATAAACCTTCAAATTGAATCTCTATCATATAATTCGGAGGACATAATACTTCATAAGTCCGCTATTAAATTTGAAGGAAAACAACCTTATGTAATTTATGGACCAACTGGGTGTGGAAAAACATCATTGCTGTATTGCTCATCAAGTATTATTCCAAATATTTCTGGGTATAAGATTGAGAAATATGAAGGAAATTTAACTTTTTTAAGTGATACTCAAAAAAAAATAAACAAAGATAATTTTAGATGGTTTTTAAGTAAGGTCAGTGTAATATTTCAATTTCCCGATAATAATTTTGTTACAAATAGTGTTATAGAAGAATTTAAATTATTAAAAAAACTTGTTCCTTCTAATTTCTTTACTGATCACGATAATTTGATTAAATATTTAAATATTAGAGAGTTAGGTAATGCGAAAATCAATGAATTAAGTGAAGGGCAGAAGCAATTAATTTCTTTATCCTGTTGCTTCCTTAGAAATCCAGAAGTAATATTCCTTGATGAACCACTCACTATGTTAGATAAGATAAATAGGTCTAAATTTTTGTCTTATTTAAAAATATATAACTTAAATTACCCTAATACTTTAATTATAATATCAACTCATAATCCAATATTATTTTCATCATTGAGCCCTATTTATTACGGTTTTAAAAAAGGACAATCAAAATTTATTGAAGAAAAATATAAACCTAGTAATTTGTTGATTAAAAATGGATTAGTTAATGAAATTGATCCATATGTTAGAGGTGCAGAATCTTCTTCATTTTTAAAATTTGAAAATGTAAACATATGGTATAAAAAGGATAAAGTTCTGAAGGGACTTTCAAATTTAAACTTTAGTATTAAATCTGGTCAGAACATAATTCTAACAGGTATAAATGGAGCAGGTAAATCTACTCTAGCTCAAACAATATCCGGACTTCACAAAGATTATGAGGGTGTTATTACTTTAAATCACAAAAATATTTCTGAGTCAAAACCTATAAAAGAAAATTCAATTAGATTAGTTACTCAAATACCGGGGAATCAATTAATTTATGACACTGTTGGAGAAGAGTTAAGAGATGCAATTAAAAATAATGAACAATCATATATAAATGGTATCATTGATGAAATTAAACCCTTTTTAGCTGTTTTTAATATTAAATTAGAAGATGATCCATTATTATTATCATTTGGTCAACAAAAAATTGTTGCACTTTTATCTCATTTGTCATTCCCTAAATTATTAATAATTGATGAACCAACAATTTCTTGTGATGCTATTCAATATGATATTATTTTAGATATCATTAAGTATTATCAGCAAAAAGGAGTTACAACCATCATAATATCTCATGACCCGGAAATATTTTTTTCTGTTTCTAATTTTAAATTAAATTTATTAAACTAATGCCTAAAGATGTAATTAATCATATTTTTGGAAGTAATTTAGATAAAGATTCTTTATTGAGTAAATTACATCCAATGACCAAAATCATTACGATGTTTTTTTTTCCTATTGTTGCTTTCCTTTTTTATAGTTCAAATTATATATTTGTAATTTTTGGAATTTATTTCTTATTAATTCTATTAAATAAACAGAACCCTTTTCATCCTTGGATTTTATGGATTATTTCTGTTTTTTTAACGTTTCTTATTCATAAATTATTTCCAAATGATATTTTTTTTGATAGTTTAAATGTTTTATTATTACCAAAAGTTTACATTGTTATATTTTTGGTAGTGGCACCATTTACTCAAATTTCTAAAAGTTTAAATCCATATTCAGTTTTACAGGTTTTACCAAAAAGTCTAAATTGGATTGGCATTATAATATTTACTTTTGTAAGATATTTAGTAGTAGTAAAAGAACAATTTTTAATTACCAAGAAGGCTTTTAAATATCGTAATAAGAGTATTTTATTTGTACTTCCTCAATTTGCTACTACTTGGATTCATAATTCTGTAAGTCATAGTGCTAAATTTGCTGATAACATTGAAATTCGTGGACTAGATAACCCTTCTTCTTTATATGATAGACCTTCATATACAGATAATGATGCGATTTTATTTTCAATTTACGTACTTATTATCATAGGAGGATTCTTCAAAATTTGGCTAAAACAATACGTGAGTGAGCGTATATATTTTAGGGATTTAGTAATACATATTGTTGATAATTAAAATTTATGGCTAGCTTAGAATAAGCTAAAGAGTTAAAATGTTTCCAAAAATATAGCGAATAAGCCACGTGACAAAGGAAATTATCCAGTGGATAATTGCTTTTGGCGGCGGGTTGTTTCGGTTGGTAATCCAAAGTTTTATGCAGCCTTGATTTTTTTGTTTCTTTTTTTATCAAGAAAAAAAGATAAGAATAATGAAAGAAAGCTAATTTAGAAACGAAAATTAAGCAAGTGTTTAGAAATTATCTGGCACAGTAATTTTAAACTGTTGCGCCAACATAACTAAAAACATTCTGAAAACTTTTAGAACGAGAATATTCTTAATATTCAAAACAAAATAATGAAACTAAAAGGATTGCTTTTTTTGGCGTTGGCAAGCGGATGCAAATTGTGTGTAAAATAAATTGAGTTAACAATTTGGTTTTACAAAACAATAAAGTGATTGACAGCGGCAATTTAACATAATGGCAAATTATAGCTACAAATTAATTCGAATGCCATTTACGGAGAATCGCATATTTGAAATTTTATTGACCCAAGTACTAAATATTGTAATGAAATAGAATGCTTCTGGGATATTTAACATAATATGCAATTATAACTATCAAATGGCTTAAACAGCTATTAAAACCAAAACGTCATAATTTGTATTATAATTTATATTATGTTAAATAGGTGTTTTGAAAACCAAACTTTCAATATAGTATAGAAATTAAAATTTGAAATTGAATCCAACTAAATAAGCGCTACTACCCTTATCATTACAGAAAGTAAATTCTATATGTTGTTTGTGAAAAGTTGTAGAAAATAAATAAGTACTTCCAATTCCAATAATTGCACCAGCAACAACATCCACTAAATCATGTTTATTAGCATTTATTCTAGAATATCCGGTAAAACTAGCAATAATATAAGCTGGAATTCCATACATAAGTCCATATCTTTTTTGTAAAAATGAAGCACTTTGAAAAGTTAGTGAAGTATGCCCTGATGGAAAAGAATTTAAATTACTTCTATCCGGTCTTCGCTTATTAATTGCAAATTTAAGTATTGCTGTTGTTGCAAGACTAATAGCAAAGCCTTTGTAAAACTGTTTTCTTCCTATTTTATCACTATTAATTATGGTTACTGTAAATGCACTTAAAGGTAATGCAACCAAAAAAGCATCTCCAGCTATTTTGAAATTTTTATTTTGTGAACTTAAATTCGTAAAACTTAAAAAGGTAATAATAAAAACAAATATTTTTACATTACACCTTCTTTGAAAATACTTTTGGCTTCTAAACATCATAATTTTTCAGTGAGCTTAAATGTACTTATTTTTATTAAGTTTTATAAATTACTCCTCTACTCTATCATTATGTATATTTGCATTATGCAGGTAGAAATTATTTTTGAAGATAACTATATTGTAATTGTAAATAAGCCCAATAACATTCTAATTCACAACTCATATTATGCCCGTAATATTAAAGATGCTACTTTATTAGAAGTTTTAAAACAGCAAATTGGTTGTACCCTTTACCCAGTTCACCGTTTAGATAGAAAAACTTCAGGGATTTTAATGTTGGCTAAAAAACAAGAAAATGTTGCTGTTTTCCAAGAGCTATTTAATGCTAATGAAATAGAAAAGGTATATTTGGCAATCGTTAGAGGATTTGTAACTAAACCTAGAATTATAGATACACCTGTTAAAAATCCTGATACTCAATCCTATAAGGAAGCCGAAACTCTTTGCGAACCTATTTTTACAAAATTATTGGCTATTCCAGTACAACCTTATGAAGTTTCAAGATATAGTTTGGTAAAACTTACACCTGCTACTGGCAGAATGCATCAACTCCGAATTCATATGAACAAAATAAGTAACCCTATTATTGGAGATTCTAAATATGGAGATCGGTTTCATAACAGGATGTTTGAACAGAAATTTAACTGTTGCAATTTATTTTTACATGCATATTCTATACGTTTTGTACACCCTATTTCTGACAAAAAAATAATCGTAAAAGCTCCATTTCCAGTAGACTGGCAATCAATTTTTGAAAAATTTCACTGGGAATATTTAGAAAAATAAAAATCGTTTTCAAACTTTAATTCTACATATTTCTATACTTCAAAATTTTGTATGAACAACGATTAAAACATAGAGTTAATTTTACCCCAAATCAAAAAACTCACTTTTCAACTATCTAAATAATTAACAATTCCTATCCTATTTCACAAACCATCACGTTAACAGGTTAAAAGAATATTTACTGTTAAACTGTTCTACAAAATTTCAAAGAACCAAAATTTGAAAACGATTATAGTACTTAAATTTACATTCTTATTTTGCAAGTAATTTTTGTTGTTTTTCTTTTTTCATTATAAGTAATATCAATTCAAATACTTGTTCTTTAATATATTTAAAGTTTTCAGTATAATTTTTTACTTCTGCTTTTAAAAACTTGTGATTTTCTCTAATTGCATCTTCTTTTTTTAAATAGACATTTTCAATCAACAATGCTAAATTAATATTGTGTTCTTTAATAGAATTAATCAACTTATCACCTAGCTTTATTTCATGATTAATACCATTCAAAAATAATTTTGCCTTTGTGAAATTATTAGAATCACATAGGCCAATTATATGCTCTGCAAGTAATTCTTTGAGAAAGTTTTGTTCAATTTTAATAAATTCAATTTCAGAAATCCATTGTTTTGATTTGTTGTGCAAATAATCTACACTGTGTTTAAATGCAACTACTTTTTGTTGTTTTGGAATCACTCGTTTCATTTTAGTTGTTTAAATTGATTAAGAATCCGAGAAATAATTACATATCTCTCGGATTCAGAAAGAAGATTAGCTTATTTCTATCACTTTTTTGTGTTCTCCATTTTTTAAAATCTCCAATTTCTCTAAATGAACCCTTAGAACACCATTGTCATATTTAGCCTTAATCTTCTTATTAAAATCTATACTTTTTGGCAATGTAAAAGACCTTTTAAAAGAATTAAAGTAAAACTCCTGACGAGAATAATCTTCTTCTTTATCTTCTACACTATTTTTGTTTTCCGCTGAAATTGTTAAAACATCATCGGTAATGGTTACTTCAAAATCTTTTTTTGAAAAACCAGGTGCAGCAACTTCAATTTCGAAGTTGTTTTTGTTTTCCTTAACATTAATTGCTGGTACCCAATTATCTTTTAAAATCAAATCTTCGTTTAAAAGCCTGTCTGTATCTAAAATATCAGGTAACATTTGATCAAATAATGGAAAACGTCTGTTAAATTTAATAAGTGACATGATAAACTATATAAATAAATAATTAAACTACCTCTTTAATACATAACAAGGTAGTTTATACACATAAAAAAAACAATGACCTTAATCAATTTACAGCATGATTGTTATCAATTTAATTATTGATTTACTGGATTTTAAGGAGCTTTTTTTTATTAATAAGTTTAATACTTTTGGGGTATATTTCAATCAGTTTTTCTGTTTTAAAATCATGTAAAGTTCGTGTCAAAGTTTCTTTGGCAATCCCTATTGATTTAGCTAAATTACTACGAGAAATAGTAATTTTACCTTCAGAATTTAAAAAATTTGCGGTTGCTAATTTTAGTAAAGTAATAGCTGTTTTTTTTCGAACACTACCATAAGCTAAAAGCATCAATTGTTCTTTAATATCAATTAAATTACTGGCTATTAAATCTATGAATTCATAAACAATTGATGGGTTGTCTTTTGTAATTTCAAGTATTTCATTTTTAGTAATTTTATATAATTTTGTAGCTGTAATAGCTTTAGAATTTTCAAAATGAGCCAGACCTTTTATAAATGAAGAATATCCAAAATATTGATTTTCAGTAAATAATCCAGTAATAAATTCTTTTCCTTGATTGTTAATTTTATAGGTTTTTACTTCTCCTTTTTTAATTAAGAAAACGTGATTGCTTAAATTTCCTTTGCAATAAATTGTTTCTTCTTTTTTATAATTATATATTCTTTTTTGTTCTAAAAAATGATGTAAGTTTTTAATATTTTCTACACGTTTTTCATGTAATTCAGTATTGTTAGTATTAAATCTGCTTTCTTGACTTTTTTTAAATACTGCTACCCTTTTTAATCTGCTTTCAATTACTCTCAACAACTCAGACTCTTCAAAAGGCTTACTTAAAAAATCATCAGCACCTAATTCCATTCCCTTACGTAAATTAGTATATGTCGTGTTTTTTTCAGTTAAAAACACAAAGGGAATACACGTTAGGTGTGGTATTTTAGATACTATTTGTAAAACTCCAAATCCGTCCAATTCAGGCATTGACATATCACATATCAATATGTCTGGCAAAAAAGATTTAGCCAGTTGAATACCCAAAAATCCATTTTCAGCTGTTTTAACCCTGTAATTTGCGAGTTCTAATATCCTGAATGTAGTTTTTCTAATAATTTTATCATCTTCAATCAATAGAACCTTTTTTTTCATGGCTATTAATTTTAATACGAACTTATACAAGTTGCAATTGAATAAATACACTTAACTAATATATTTATTAAATTAACTCTTGAGATGAAAGTTATTACTTAAATGAATAAGAATCAATGATAAAAGTCAGATATGAAATTTATTTTGCTAATAATTTAACAATTCTATAATTTCTGCATACAAACGATTTTTTGGTAAAAACATGTCTTCTAAATTTTTAGCAAATGGAATTGGCGTTTCTAAACTTCCTACACGTTTAATTGGAGCATCTAAATATTTAAAGCAATTTTCAGTTATTAAAGCTGAAATATCTGAAGCAATTCCACCAAAAATGGTGTCTTCTTGTAAAATTAAAGCTCTTCCTGTTTTCTTTACAGAGTTGTAAATACTTTCAGTATCAAGTGGCTGTAATGTTCTAAGATCTATAATATCAGCAGAAATTTGATGTTTTTTAACTTCGTTTAAAGCCCAATGAACTCCTGCACCATAGGTTATAATACTAATATCATTTCCTTCGTTTAAAACAGTAGCCTCCCCAAAAGGAATCGTATAATAATTATCTGGCACTTCTTGATAAACAGATCTGTACAATGCTTTATGCTCAAAAAATAGCACAGGGTTTTCATCTTCTATAGAAGTTGCTAACAATCCCTTGGCATCGTAGGGGAATGCAGGGTAAACAACCTTTAATCCCGGAGTTTTGGTAAACCAAGCTTCATTTGTTTGACTGTGAAAAGGTCCTGCTCCTACTCCAGCACCACAAGGCATTCGCAAAACGATATCAGAATTTTGATTCCAGCGATAATATGATTTGGCTAATAAATTAATAATGGGGTTAAATCCTGAAGTTACAAAATCGGAGAATTGTAATTCAACAACAGATTTAAGACCGCAAATTGAAAGTCCGTAAGCCACCTCAATAATGCCTGATTCGCAAATTGGTGTATTTCTAACTCTATCAGCTCCAAATTTTTCTAAAAACCCTTCGGTAATTTTGAAAACACCTCCATATTCAGCAATATCCTGTCCCATTATTATCATATCCCCAAAACGTTCCATACTTTGTTTTAGTCCTTGTGATATAGCATCTATAAAACGAATATTTGTAGTTTTTACTTGAGGTTTTATTTCTGTATAAATAGTTTTCTTATAAACATCTGCTAATTCTTTTTCTACTGTAGATAAAGTTTCTTCTTCATTAAAAGCCATTTTTAAATGTTCATTAATTTCTTTTATGAATTTATTTTTAATTTGCTGTTCGTTTTCAATAGTTAAAATTTTTTCATTTTTTAAAAAAGCTGTAAAATTTTCAACAGGATCTTTTAATGACCATTCATTTAATAATTCTTTAGGAACATATTTTGTACCACTAGCTTCTTCATGACCACGCATTCTAAATGTTTTAAACTCTAAAAGCACAGGTCTCGGATTTTTTCTAACATCTTCGGCAATTTCATTTACGTTGGAATAAACTTCTAAAATATTATTTCCATCAATAATATGACTTTCCATTCCGTATCCAATACCTTTATCTGCTATGTTTTTACATTTAAATTGCTGGCTTGAAGGCGTTGAAAGACCATACCCATTATTTTCAACACAAAACAATACTGGTAAATCCCATACGGCAGCTACATTTAGAGCTTCATGGAAATCACCTTCACTTGTGCCTCCATCTCCTGAAAAAACGACCGCAATACCAGTATCTTTTTTAAGTATGTTTGCTAAAGCAATACCATTTGCAACACCCAATTGGGGACCTAAATGAGAAATCATTCCAATAATTTTATGTTCTTTTACACCAAAATGAAACGACCTATCTCTACCTTTGGTAAAACCACTTTTTTTACCTTGCCATTGTGAAAAAAGCTTATATAGAGGAACCTTTCTAGATGTTAACACCCCTAAATTTCGATGCATTGGCAGTACATAATCATCATTATTTAGAGCTGTTGTAACCCCAACTGATATTGCTTCTTGCCCAATTCCTGAAAACCATTTTGAAATTTTACCCTGGCGTAATAATATGAGCATTTTCTCCTCAATTAAACGCGGTTTTATGAGTGCTTTATAGAGTTTTAACAACTCATTATCAGTAAAATGATTACGATTGAAAATAATTGAATTTGGAGTAATATTATCTGTTCTCATTAAATATTAAATATAAAATAAATTTAAATGTACACTATTGTTCTAAAACAAAACAT
>Ga0256840_1004494_pt1 | contig 10434 bp, 10 predicted proteins | sample 355202metaG_FD_185969 | JGI IMG/M metagenome (GOLD analysis project Ga0256840, IMG submission 185969) | Hydrothermal vent microbial communities from Mid Atlantic Ridge, Atlantic Ocean - 355-202 | ecosystem: Environmental > Aquatic > Marine > Hydrothermal vents | place: Atlantic Ocean: Mid...
GCGCGATCGAAAGCCAGCCTGATGTTGTGCGCAAACTGACCAACATCCTGCCCTCGCGCCACTTTCTGGCCTTTGCCAAGGCGGTGGTGTTCCGGGGGGCGGGCATAGATACGGTCTGGCCGCAACTGGCATTGATGGCCGGTCTGGGGGCGACGTTCTTTGCCGCGAGCCTTGCCCTGTTCCGCCGTTCAATGAGCCTGTAGGGGGCAAGTGTTTATTCTGCGCCCATAAAACGCGCAGCACTATTGGATTGCTAAAAAGGTATTATCAACTTGACGGGCTTTGATCTCGCTCTTAGTTGCGCACCATAACAAAAAAAATGAAAGATTACCCCGACCTCAAAGGCCACCGTTACGGCACTTATTTGTGATCGGAAATAGTGCTGCCTGTTGTGACCTCGGTAATTTGCTTTGCTACAGCAGTTACAGTATGGCCAATTCGCTCAATTCGCTCATCTGTAAAACGAGCCGCAGGTCCGGAAACCGAGACCCCGGCTATCGGGGCACCCTGGCGGTCAAATATAGCCGACGCGATACAACGCATGCCCGAATAACGTTCTTCATTGTCAAAAGCCCAACCTCTGTTTCTTGTTAGCTCCAGATCATCGAAAATACTGTTCACACAGGTCAGTGTACGGGGTGTAAATTCGGGCAGCCCATTTGCGTTGATGAGCGTCAATGCTGCCTCATTCGGCATATAGGCCAGCATGGCTTTGCCAATACCCGACGCATGCATTTGGCTTCGGGTACCCGCACGAAACATGGCGCGAATAGGGTTTCGGGTTTCAATCTGGGAGATAAATACAATAAACCCGTTATCCGCGACCCCCAGATTGGCAGTCTCTCCGGTTTCCTCCATCAGTTGCCGCATGGGCGCTTGCGCGGCCTCGACCAGATTTGTGCGGTTCAGGTAGGCATTTCCGACCCTGAATGCGCCAATCCCTACGGACCATTGCTGGACATGCGGGGAAAAGTCCGCAAAACCGTGTTTTTGCAATGTGGCCAGAAACCTGTGTACCGTTGAAGGGGGCATTGAAACCTGCCGCGCCAGATCGCTTAGCGTTGCCCCTTGCTGCTTTGCCAGCTCCATCAAAATCGACAGCCCCCGATCAAGGGCCTGCACCGGACCCGGATCTGTTTTCGCAACCGTGCCGCGCGGGCGCCCCCGCTTGCGTTTTCCGACTTCTCCAACCACTTCATTCACCCCCTTCATTCAGGACACCCTGTAATAAAAAATATTTCCAAAAACAGAATAAATAAAAATGGAAAATTGAATACCATTATATTTCAGCATCTTGGCATATTATTTTCAATAATGGAAATGATTTTCAGAATAATTGCAAAATAGATTTCCGGGGTTAGGATTATCCGGACCCATGAAAGAGAATCCTATGCACAGCCAAAACCCTGTCTTTATACCCGGCCCGACCAACATGCCAGAAGCCCTGCGTCGCGCAGTAGATATACCCACGATGGACCACCGTTCGGCGGCGTTCAAAGATATCCTGCATCCTGCGCTTGACGGTGTGAAGAAGGTGCTGAAATCGCAAAACCCCGAGGTGTTTCTGTTTCCATCCACCGGTTCGGGCGGCTGGGAAACGGCACTGGCCAATACGCTTTCAGAGGGCGACAGGGTGCTGGCTTGTGAAAACGGCATGTTCAGCCAGAAGTGGATTGACATGTGCCGGCGTCACGGGCTGAAGGTCGAGGTGGTGCAGGTGCCCTGGGGGGCGGGTATTCCGGCGGACCGGTTCGAAGAGATACTGACAGCCGACAGCGGTCACGAAATCAAGGCGGTGCTGGCAACACATAACGAAACCGCCACCGGGGTGGTTTCTGATATAGCGGCGGTGCGGGCGGCGATGGACAACGCCGACCATCCGGCGCTGTTGTTTGTTGACGGGGTCAGCTCCATCGGCTCGATGGATTTCTGCATGGATGACTGGGGCGTGGATGTGGCTGTCACCGGTTCGCAAAAGGGCTTTATGTTGCCGGCGGGGCTGGCAATTGCAGCGTTCAGCCCGAAGGCTTCGGCAATGGTCGAGACTGCCACCCTGCCACGCTGGTATTTCGACATCCGCGATATGCGCAGCGGTTATGCGGTGAACGGCTATCCCTACACGCCGCCTGTAGGCATGATCAACGGGCTGAAAACAGCCGCCGAAATGCTGCTGGACGAGGGGCTGGACAATGTGTTTGCCCGCCATGCCCGCATAGCCGGGGGCATACGCAAGGCCGTGGCCGCCTGGGGTATGCCACTCTATGCGCAGTCGCCCGAGCTTTATTCCAACTCGGTGAGTGCCATCAAAACACCGGACGGCTTTGACGCCAACAAGATCGTCACACTGGCCTTGGAGAAATACGACACCGCTTTTGGTGCCGGTCTGGGGCAAGTGGCGGGCAGGCTTTTCCGCATCGGCCATCTGGGCAGCCTGCCGGATGTGCTGGCACTGGCGGGCATTGCCACCGCTGAAATGTGCATGAAAGACCTTGGTTTTGACATCACTCTGGGCGCTGGCGTGGCCGCTGCACAAGAGCATTACCGGACATCCTAGGAGCCACATATGTATATCCCCGCGCTTGACGATATGAAAACCGCCCGTGAACGGGTGACACCATATATCCACCGCACGCCGGTGCTGACATCGGCGTTCCTGAATGAACTGACGGGTGCCGAACTGTATTTCAAATGCGAGAATTTCCAGAAGGCGGGGGCGTTCAAGGTGCGCGGGGCCTGCAATGCGGTGTTCGACCTGCCGGACGACATGCTGGAAAAAGGCGTGGCGACGCATAGCTCGGGCAACCATGCGCTCAGCCTGTCCTATGCCGCTGGCCGTCGGGGTATTCCCTGCCATGTGGTCATGCCGCGCACCGCGCCGCAAGCCAAGAAGGATGCGGTGCGGGGCTATGGCGGAATAATCACCGAGTGTGCGCCAAGCACCAGCAGCCGCGAAGAGGTCTTTGCCAGGGTGCAGGCCGAAACAGGCGCGGAATTTGTCCACCCCTACAATGACCCGCGGGTGATTGCCGGGCAGGCGACGTGCAGTGCCGAACTGATCGAGCAGGTCGAGGGGCTGGACGCCGTGGTGGCGCCGATCGGCGGCGGCGGGATGGTTTCAGGCACCTGTCTGACCCTTTCCGGCCTTGCGCCCGGGGTGAAAATATATGCCGCCGAACCCCTGAATGCCGATGATGCGGCACGCAGCTTCCGCGCTGGGCATATCATTGCCGATGATGCACCCGAGACCGTGGCCGACGGGCTGAAAGTGCCGCTGAAAGAGCTGACATGGCATTTTGTGCAGAACCACGTCACCGATATTCTGACCGCCTCCGAACAAGAGATAATAGACGCGATGAAGCTGATCTGGAAGCGGATGAAAATCGTGATGGAGCCGAGCAGCGCCGTGCCGCTGGCCACAATTCTGAAGAACAGGGACACCTTCGCGGGCAAGCGCGTCGGTATCATTATAACCGGCGGGAATGTCGATCTGGACAGCCTGCCCTGGATGGAGAAACAGCATGAACCTTGATAATTACGACGTCGGATACGACATCCCCGCCAAACCCGGCATGGACGAGGCCGATATTCAAACCCCCTGCCTTGTGCTGGACCTCGACGCGCTGGAGCGCAACATCAGAAAGATGGGTGATCTGTGCGGGGAGATGGGCGTGCGCCACCGCGCGCATGGCAAGATGCACAAATCGGTTGATGTGCTGAAGTTGCAGGAAAGCCTTGGCGGGGCAGTGGGCGTATGCTGCCAGAAGGTAAGCGAGGCCGAGGTCTTTGTGCACGGCGGTGTAAAGGATGTCATGGTGTCAAACCAGGTGCGCGACCCCGCCAAGATCGACCGGCTGGCGCGGATACCGAAACTTGGCGCGCGGATTTTGGTATGTGTGGACGACCCCGGGAATGTGGCCGATCTTGCGGCTGCCGCCCAAAAGCATGGCACCGAGCTTGAATGCCTTGTCGAGATCGACGTAGGCGCGGGGCGGTGCGGGGTCGGCACCAGTCAGGATGTGGTGAATATCGCCAGGCTGATTGACAGTGCCGACAACCTGAAATTCGCCGGCCTTCAGGCCTATCAGGGCGCGATGCAGCATATGGAGCTGTATGCGGACCGCAAGGAAAAGGTGGATATCGCCATTGATATGGTGCGCGATGCCGTGACGGCATTGCAGGCCCAGGGGCTGGAATGCGACATCGTTGGCGGGGCCGGCACCGGATCGTATTATTTCGAGGGCAACTCCGGCGTTTACAACGAAATGCAATGTGGTTCCTATGCCTTTATGGATGCCGATTACGGTCGGATTCTGGACAAGGATGGCAAGCGGATTGACCGGGGGGAATGGGAAAACGCCCTGTTCATCCTGACCAGCGTGATGAGCCACACAAAGGCCGACAAGGCGATTGTCGATGCCGGCCTCAAGGCGCAGTCGGTCGATAGCGGCCTGCCCGTGGTTTACGGGCGTGATGATGTCACCTATATCAAATGCTCGGACGAGCACGGCGTGGTGGAAGATCCGAACGGCGCGCTGGAGATAAACGAAAAGCTGCGACTGGTGCCGGGCCACTGCGACCCGACCTGCAATGTGCATGACTGGTATGTGGGCGTGCGAAACGGCAAGGTCGAAACCGTCTGGCCGGTATCTGCACGCGGGCGGGCCTACTGATGATTATTGTTCCCGAAAAAGAAATCGCCGGGCTGATAGACCGCAAAACCTCTTTCGATGCGGTCGAGGCGGTGTTTGCTGCCATGGCCAGCAAGGACGCCTATAATTTTCCGGTGATCCGCGAGGCCATCGGCCATGCCGATGCGCTCTATGGTTTCAAGTCCGGTTTTGACCGAAAATCACTGGCTTTGGGGTTGAAATCCGGCGGCTACTGGCCGGGAAACGAGGCCAGAGGGCTGACCAACCACCAAAGCACGGTGATCCTGTTTGACGCCGATACCGGCAAGGTGAAGGCCCTGGTTGGCGGCAATCTGCTGACCGCCCTGCGCACGGCCGCGGCCTCGGCTGTGTCGATCAGGCATTTGGCCCCCAAGGGCGCAAAGGTGCTGGGCATGATCGGGGCGGGTCATCAATCGGCTTTCCAGATGCGCGCCGCGGTGGAACAGCGGGATTTCGAAAAGGTGATCGGCTGGAACGTCCACCCCGAAATGCTGGGCCGGCTGGCAGATACCGCCGTCGAACTGGGCTTGCCTTTTGAAGAAGTCGGCCTGGAACGGATTGGCCGCGAGGCGGATGTGATTATCTCCATCACCTCCAGCCATGATCCGATTTTGCTGGACGCGCAGGTAACCGGCGGCACCCATATTGCCTGCATGGGCACCGATACCAAAGGCAAGCAGGAGGTCGAGGCCGCCCTTGTTGCCCGCGCCACGGTGTTTACAGACGAGATTGCCCAGGCCGTAACCATTGGTGAGTGCCAGCACGCCATTGGCAGCGGAATCCTGAAAGAAGCAGACATCACCGAACTGGGGGCCGTGATCAACGGCAGTCACCAGGGGCGGAAATTGGACGATGAACTGACCCTGTTTGACGGCACCGGCGTTGGCCTGCAGGATCTAGCTGTCGCATCGGCAGCGGTTGATCTGGCCATTCGGAAAGGCGTGGCGACAGAAATGGATTTCTAGCGCCACACATCATGTTGGTGACCAACCGTCATTTCAATTTGTCGGCGATATTACCAACCAAAAAACGGCACAACGCCGAGATTATGTTCACGGGAGGAACACATGAAAAATCTACTACTTACAACCGCAGCAAGCCTTGCGCTTATCAGCAGCGGGGCATCCGCGCAAACATCGCTTGAAATGACATCGGCTTTTGGGCAAAACCTGCCAATTCTGGGCACCGCAGCGACCGATTTTGTGGAAAAGATAAACAGTATTTCATCTGATGTGGAGTTTGAACACTTTGACCCGGGCAAGCTGGTGCCAACACTGGAAGCGCTTGACGCAGTTTCCAATGGTTCGGTAGATGCCGCCTTTGCAACATCGGGGTATTGGCAGGGTAAAATCAACGCGGCTTCGCTATTTGCGGCTGTTCCGTTTGGTCCCGAAGCAGGTGAATTCCTTGGCTGGATTCTTTATGATGACGGTGCCGAGCTTTGGCAGCGCATGTATGATGAAAATGGCTACAATGTACACGTTACCCCATGTGGTGTGATTGCCCCAGAAACCTCTGGTTGGTTCAAGAATGAAATCAATACCGTTGCGGACCTCGAGGGGTTGAATATGCGTTTCTTTGGTTTGGGGGCATTGGCGATGGAAAAACTTGGCGTTTCTACTTCGTTGCTTGGTGCGTCCGATATTTTCCCAGCACTTGAGCGCGGGGCCATTGACGCAACCGAGTTTTCTATGCCCCGCATTGATGCACGTCTTGGTTTCCACAAAATCGCCAAATACAATTACTTCCCCGGCTGGCATCAGCCTTCAACATTGTTTGAACTTCTGATCAATGGCGATGTTTGGGAAGACTTGGGTGAAACCGCGCAAAACCAGATCGAAATTGCGTGTTTGGCCAACATCACCACGAACCTTGCCGAGGGTGAAGCAACGAACTATGCCGCGATGGTTTCCAATACCGAAGAAAATGGTGTGATCATCAAACAGTGGAGCCCCGAAATGCTTGATGCGTTCCAAGGTGCCTGGGACGAAGTGGTGGTTGAGCTGGCCAAGGATGACCCGTTCTTCCAGGAAGTATGGGCTGACCTGCAAGACTATCGGGAAGGCTATGCCATCTGGTCAACCAACATATATTTGCCGCGCAACCGCTAAGGTAAGTGGTAAATGAAAAGTGATGGCTGGTTTCCGGCCATCACATAGTAAGCAACTCGGGGGCGAATAGATGCCGGAAACCTATGATGAGACACTCCATCACGTTGCGTCTGATACGATTGATCATGTCGCGGTAATTTCCGATCCGGGAAACCGGAATCGTGAAAACCACCTATGGGGTGATCGGGTCGTCATCGGAGTTGGCAATCTCGCCGCTTGGCTGTTCCCGATTCTTATGGTTGCGATTGTTGCACAGGTTTTCCTGCGCAAGGCAGGAATGAACCAAGCGTGGCTTGATGACGCACAATGGTGGATTTACGGCACGGCCCTCCTTACAGGTTTTGGTTATGCAATAACCACCGATAGCCATGTCCGGGTGGACATATTCCACGAGCGTTTCTCGAATGAGAAAAAGGCACGGATCGAGATCATTGGGCTTGGGTGGCTTCTGCTCCCGTTTTTGGCGATGATGACAGATATTCTCCTTCATTATGCATGGTCTTCCTTTGTATCCCGGGAAGGCTCGGATAGCCCAAATGGCCTGCATATGCTTTATTTGCTAAAAGCCATGTTACCGCTCCTGTTTGGCGTTGCAATACTGGCAGCATGGTTTGCGCTCAAACGCAATGTCATGACCCTGACCTCACCCAAGCTCTGGCACATGCTTTTGGCTGCTTTTCCAGCCGTCTGGTTTGTGGCCGAACGCAGCATTTATTATGTACTTTGGTGGTTTGTGCGCATGACAAATGCAGATGTGATTACGCGAAAGATAAGTCGGGATCCACTGCTGGATTATACGGTCTGGTATGGTCTGGCTATTGTGATTGCCCTTTTTGCCATCAGTTTTTTGTTGGCCCGCCAGCATCCGAAAAAGGTATAAGTAATGGAAATTCTCTCTTATCTCGGGGCATGGATGGACCTGAACCAGTGGCTGGTTTTGGCAATGTTCGTAACCTTCATCATCATGCTGTTTCGCGGCATCCCTGTCGTCTACGCGCTTGTTGGTATCAGCCTTATATTTGTTTTTCTTGGTGAGGTCGTCCTAGATCCGAACCGCCACTTGATCAACGAGTATATTGAGTTTTCAAAAACGGGAATTACCTATCAAAAACTGGCAGTAAATGGCGGTCGTTTCTTTGGTGGCATCATCAAAAACCCGGTTTTAGTTGCTTTGCCAATGTTTATCTATATGGGGCTGATGCTGGACCAATCCGGAGTGGCCCAAAAAATGATGCGCTCCATGCAGGTGCTGTTTGGGGCGCTCAAAGGCGGGCTGGCATTGTCGGTCATGCTTATTGGTATTATTCTCGCGGCCTCCACAGGTGTGATCGGCGCTTCTGTCGTGTTGCTTGGCGTAATGGGTATTCCGGCAATGATGGAGCAAGGATATGCCAAACCGGTCGCAACAGGGACGATTGCAGCCTCGGGCACTCTGGGAATCCTTATTCCGCCTTCGATAATGTTAGTAATTATGTCAGATCAGTTGGCAATCAGCCTTGGGGATCTGTTCATGGGCGCACTGTTTCCCGGGCTGTTGCTTGGGGCACTCTATATTATTTTCATTGTCATCTACGGCCTCGTTTCACCAAAATCCATGCCCGTTCCCAAAGACTATGAAGCCATCACAATAAAGGCATTTATAGAGGTTCTAAAATCTGTCATTCCCCCAATGGGGCTTATCCTCCTTGTGCTTGGCTCTATCTTTTTCGGCCTTGCCACACCAACAGAAGCATCTGGGCTTGGGGCCCTCGGGGCCACCGTTTTGGCGCTGGCCGCTCGAAATTTGAATTTAATAGTATTCAAAGATGTGATGCGCCAAACACTCAATACGGCGGGATATATTGTCGGTATATTTATTGCTGCAAACTTCTTTGCACTTGTCTTGCGGCGCTATGGCGGTGACGAGATCATTGAGAACCTGGTGCTCGGCTCGTTCGACAATCCCTATATGGTTATCGGATTTATCCTGTTCATAATCTTCCTGCTCGGATTTCTACTCGATTGGATCGAAATCACCCTGATCATAATGCCACTTATGCTGCCTGTTGTTCTTGGCCTTAACATTCCAGTGGAAGGTTACGGCGTTGTGGATGACCCTTCCGTTGTATGGTTTGCAATTCTGGTAGCCGTTACGCTGCAGACCTCGTTCTTAACCCCGCCCGTCGGGTTTGCTTTGTTCTACCTAAAAGGCGTGTGCCCTCCAAATGTGACCTTGCTGCACATTTATAAAGGTGTAATCCCGTTCGTACTCCTACAAATCCTTGGCTTGATGATTGTTTTCTTTTTCCCGGAAATGACAACCTGGCTGCCTGCAATTGCTTATGGGAAATGACCTGCCCCGGGATTTTTCCTCCATATGGGGTTAGAGTCCGGCCCAAGGAAGGGACGGACAATGAAGCGAACGAGATATTCTGAAGAGCAGATCATCGGCATTCTGGCCGAGCACAAGGCGGGATCGAAGTGCACCGACCTTTGCCGCAAGCACGGGATGTCGGAAGGGACATTCTACAACTGGAAAGCCAAGTATGGCGGGATGACGGTTTCGGACGCAAAGCGGCTGAAGGCACTGGAAGACGAGAATGCCCGCCTGAAGAAGCTGCTGGCCGAACAGATGCCGGATGGTGAGGCGGAAAAACAAATGATCCAGTGAATCATTTGCCCGCCGAACGCGATGAAGGAGCTGTTGTCAAAAAAATGGTAGGGCCCGCCGTGAAGCGCGAAGCCGTCGCGCATCTGAAGGCCAGGATGGGCCTGTCGGAACGGCGGGCCTGCAGGATCGTCGGGGCGGATCGCAAGATGATCCGGTATCGGTCGCGCAGGGCGCCGGACACGGAATTGCGCCAACGCCTGCGCGATCTGGCCAACGAACCGCGCCGGTTCGGGTATCGGCGGTTGTTCGTGTTGCTCAGGCGCGAGGGCGAGACCTCGGGCATCAACCGCATCTACCGGCTCTATCGCGAAGAGGGGCTGACGGTGCGCAAGCGCAGGGCCAGGCGCAAGGCTGTTGGCAGCCGTGCCCCGATCCTGGTCGAGGCGCGGCCCAATGCCCGTTGGTCGCTGGATTTTGTCCATGATCAGCTCGCCTGCGGCTGACGCTTTCGCATCCTGAATGTGGTCGATGACGTAACCCGGGAATGCCTCGCGGCTATCCCCGATACGTCGATCTCGGGCAAGCGCGTGGCGCGGGGACTGGACAAACTGATCGAGCGGCGCGGCAAGCCGGGCATGATTGTTTCGGATAACGGCACGGAACTGACCAGTAACGCGATCCTGCGGGTAAAGCAGGATAAATAGGTCTTAACTCCCATTCACCGAAGGTTGCGTTTGCCTTTTGGGCGTATTGCCCATTAGGACAACAAAACTGTTTTGCGAGACCGCTTGCAAAGAATTGCACCAAACAAAAACCACCGGTTATCAGGTATTCAAGAAATAGGTGAGAGGTGGTTATAGAAGGCCTGCATGCCTCGAAGGCCTGCGCCCTATCTGTTTTTCCACGCTTGCGTGCGTTTCAACAGCCCCTTTGACAGGATCAGATGCAGGATTTTCGCCGCCGCCGTGGTGTAAAAGATCATCATCCCCATTGCTGCCGCCGGTGCAATATCGCCCGCGTCATCCATATTCAGCACCGCGACCGAGGCCAGCGTGGTTTTGGG
>Ga0256840_1004495_pt1 | contig 10433 bp, 10 predicted proteins | sample 355202metaG_FD_185969 | JGI IMG/M metagenome (GOLD analysis project Ga0256840, IMG submission 185969) | Hydrothermal vent microbial communities from Mid Atlantic Ridge, Atlantic Ocean - 355-202 | ecosystem: Environmental > Aquatic > Marine > Hydrothermal vents | place: Atlantic Ocean: Mid...
CTGCGCCAACAGTTTTTCTTTTACCCTTACGAGTTCTAGCATTTGTTTTGGTTTTTTGACCTCTACATGGAAGACCACGTCTATGTCTTAAACCTCTGTATGAACCTAAGTCCATAAGTGCTTTAATATCAAGAGTAACTTTCTTACGAAGATCTCCCTCAACCATAAAGTTTGCTTGAATTTCGTTACGGATTAAAGCTACTTGTGCATCTGTCAATTCGAAAACTCTGGTGTTATAATCAACACCTGTTGCATCAAGAATTTTTCTTGAAGTATGAAGACCAATACCATAAATGTAGGTAAGTCCGTACTCAATTCTCTTTTTCTTTGGTAAATCAACACCTGATATACGTGCCATGCTTATCCTTGTCTTTGTTTATGCTTTGGATTTTTGCAAATAATTCTAACGATACCTTTTCGTTTGATTATTTTACAATCATCACACATTTTTTTTACTGATGGTCTAACCTTCATGGGTTACTCCTAAGTGTGTTTTTGCACCTGTACGCGTTTTATGGGAAGAGGAGAAAGTCGAAAAACGACTTTTATCTAACCAACTCTTATATAATCGGTGCGAATTATATAAAAATTCTTCACGTAGATTTACACTAAAATTTAATTTAGGTCGCGAATGGTAACAAAAAGAAACTTAAAAGATGGGGTTTTTAGTGGTTTTTAAAGAAAATTTAGCCTAAAAGTTCAATAACTCGCTCAACAGGACGACCAATAACAGCATTATTACCTTTAATCACGATGGGTCTTTCTATGAGCTTAGGGTTTTCAACCATAGCTTGAAGCAGTTTCTCTTCAGATGTTTCATCTTTAAGATTTAATTCTTTATAGATACTCTCTTTTTTTCTCATGAGTTCTTGTGCTGAAGTCATACCTAACATTTTAAGCATATTTTGAAGCTCTTCAACAGAAGGAGTTTCTTCTAAATACTTCACCACTTTAGGTGCCAAACCTTTTTCTTCTAAAAGCTTAAATGAATCTCTTGACTTTGAACATCGAGGGTTATGCCATATCGTAATTTTTTCCATTATAAATCCTATATTTTTTTAGAATTTTAGCTAAATAGCTTTAATATCAAAAATAAGGCGTGCAGGATTGGGCAAATCAAAAATTTTTACTTTGGCATCTTGGCGTAACTTAATATGAAATTTAAAGCTACTATCATCAAGATATTTTTCCAAATAAATTTTTTCTATAATTGAATCGTGAGAAAAAGAGGGTAAGGATTTTGTAAACTTTCGATAAGCACTTAATACCACAGTAATATCTTGCTTTTGACGATTATACTTAGCTTCATAATGTCCAAAACTATTACTAGGCTTGCCATTTTCATAGATGTCAAAAACTAAACGTGTATATCCTTCGTGTTTTCCTTCTCTTATTTTGTGGACTTCTAATCCGTCCATTTCTCTACCACCAGAAAAAGAAGTAATTGTTTCTACTTGCTCCCTATTGTCATAATAGGGTTCACTCTCTAAGTTCTTTTCATCATCATCGAGTAAGGCTTCAATGTCTTCACTTTTAACCAAGTTACGAGGGGCTACTTCTTGAGTAACTTGCTTTTTAGTTGTATTTGTATCATAACGTGTACCTGTCTCACAAGCTACAAAAAAGAGCATAAAGAGAAGTAGCAAAATATTTTTTTTCATTATAAAGCCTCCAATAATATTGTTTATTATAGCACAAAAAATAACTACTTTTCAATCCTTATCATGGCAATCTCACCATTCACACAGTTAAGCTTTTTTAACGCTATCATCGCCTCTTGAATTTTCTCTTCTTGACAAGCATGCGTTGTAAAAAGAAGTTTTACTAATTCATCATCTCTATGTGGCTTTTGTAACATAGACTCTATTGATATATTAAAGGTCTCTAACGCTTTGGTAATTTTGGCTAAAACACCTGATTGGTCAATCACACTCATGCGTAAATAGTAGTTGGTTACGATTTCAGATTCAAAGAGTAAGTCCATACCTGCTTCTAGTGGCTTTTTATATCCGAGCATTGGGTCTTGATTTCCACGAACAATATCAACAATATCAGCAATAACAGCCGAAGCTGTTGCCTCTCCACCTGCTCCTGCTCCATAATACATGGTCTCTCCCACTCTATCCCCAATAACCGATACAGCATTCATCACCCCATCAACTTTTGCAATCATGCTTGATGCTGGTATCATTGTTGGGTGAACTCTAAGCTCTACACCCTCTTTTACTTTTTTGGCAATTCCTAGTAGTTTAATCTCATATCCAAACTCTTTGGCAAAAGCCACATCGGTTTGATTTATATTTTCAATACCTTCAATTAAAATATCTTCTGGTTTAGCATCAATTCCATAAGCGATACTTGCCAAGATAAGAAGTTTATGAGAAGCATCAAAGCCACCAACATCAAATGTGGGGTCTGCTTCAGCATAACCTAACTCTTGAGCCTCTTTTAAAATATCATCATATAACGCACCCTCATTTATCATCTTGGTTAGCATATAGTTGGTAGTACCATTCATAATTCCTTGAATAGACTCTATGTGGTTCGCCGTCAAACCATTTCTCAATGCTCCAATAATAGGAATTCCACCTGCAGTACTTGCTTCATACATTAGTGGAGTATTGCCTGCTATCTCTTGAAGTTCATAGCGATGATAGGCAAGAAGTGCTTTGTTGGCTGTTACAACTGCTTTGCCTTTTTCTAATGCTTGTTTTACTAATTTATAAGGCTCTTCAACCCCACCCATAAGCTCAACCACAATATCAATTTCAGGGTCATCAATAATATCAGCAGGATTATCAGAGAGTTTAAGCGAAACCCCTCTATCTTTTGATAAATTTTTAACTATCCCTGCTTTAGCAACGATTTTTTTACCTGCTCTTGCCTCCAAAATATCTGCATTCTCTTCTAAAATATTGGCAACACTTGCTCCCACTGTTCCTACCCCAAGTATTCCTATTTTTACCATTTTATTTTCCTTTTTTTCTTACTTACTTTGCATTTTCAGCATCAACTACTTTTAAAAACTTCTTTATGTTTCTTGCAGCTTGACGGATTCTATTTTCATTTTCAATTAAGGCAATACGCACATAATCATCACCATATTTACCAAAACCAATCCCTGGGCTTACGGCTACCCCAGCTTCAGTTAATAATCTTTTTGAAAATTCTAATGAACCCATCGCCCTACAATTTTCAGGAATTTTACCCCAAATAAACATAGAAGCATTTGGTTTTCCCATATGCCAACCTGCATTTTCAAATGCTTTTAACATTACATCACGTCTCTTTTCATAAAGAGGAATAATCTGCTCATCTGGAACATAATGATGGTCATCTAATGCCACTGTCGCTGCTACTTGAATAGGAGTAAACATTCCATAATCTAACCAAGATTTAATGCTTTGTAATGCCCCAATAAGTTTTTTATTACCACAAACAAACCCAACACGCCAACCTGCCATATTGTAAGACTTAGACATAGTATAAGCTTCAACAGCAACCTCTTTTGCCCCTTCTACTTCTAAAATAGATGGTGTTGTATAGCCATCAAATGTAATATCAGCATAAGCTATATCGGAAATAATATAAAAACGTTTCTCTTTTGCCAATGCTACTATTTTTTCATAAAATTCAGGGGTAACCGTGGCTGTTGTTGGATTATGAGGAAAGTTTAGAACCAAAAATTTTGCTTTAGGCAAAGAGTTATCAAGCGCATTATTTAAATCGGTAAAAAACTGCTCCTCATCTACCTCAAAATTCTCTTCATCAAATTTAAGCTCCATTTTTTCGACATTTGCACCAGCTAAAATGAATGCTTGCGAGTGAATAGGATAAGTAGGGTCAGGAACAATGGCAACATCACCTGGGTTTGTAATGGCTTGAACCAAGTGAACATACCCCTCTTTACTCCCCATAGTTGCAACTACTTCTGTATTGGGGTCAAGTTCTACCTTGTACTTTCTTTTGTACCAATTAGACATGGCAAGTCGAAGTTTATAGATACCTTTACTTGCACTATATCCATGTGTTTTATCACGCTGTGCTGTTTCACAAAGTTTATCAATAATAGGTTGAGGAGTTCGTGCATCTGGGTTTCCCATAGAAAAATCTATAATATCTTTCCCCTCATGTCTTGCTGCCATCTTTAGGTCATTAATCTCAGCAAAAATATACTTTGGTAATCTATTTATCTTCTCAAATTGAATTTCATCAAACATTGTTTATCCTCTCTTATCGTGTAGAAGCTACCAGCCTCTGTTCCCATTTAATTCTCTAAACTCTTTTCTATCAATTTCTCTTATTTCTGAACTATCTATATAGAAATAATGTTTTTTACTATCTGCTATTTCTACTGTTTTATCATTTGCAACAATATCAAGAAAACCATGCCCTGTCACTAAAAGCCATCGACTATTTGCAATGTTAAACGGTGTTGAACTTTTTTTCATAAACTCTCTACGTTTTTTATTGTCTAAATTAATAAAACCATACCATAACATGCCTCGTGTAGGATTAATGTTTACCGTAGAGACAACAGATTCTTCTGTGGCAATTGCTTTTTCGTCCTCTTTAGCTACTGTTATAGAAGCATTTTCCTCTTTGGCTAAAAAGGCTTGTCCCACCTCTTTTACCACAGCTTCAACTGATGGATTCTCTTCTTTTTTTTCACTGCTATCTAAGCTCTTTTCATTTTTAGAAACTTTTTCTTTAGAAATATTCTTGTCATCATTTAAGCTAACGACTTCCTCTTTTGGAGCAACAGGCGTTTCAATGCTAATTGACTCCTTGCTGGACTTTCCCACAACAACCTTGTTCGCTTCGTCATTACTTACATTGTTTTCCAATGCTTTTTTATCATCAAAAAACTCTTCTTTCTCTCCTATTTGATTAAATAAAGAATCCAATTTACCTTCACTGTAAAGATAATACCCTCCACCTAAAATTGCCAAAAAAATAAAAGTTTTAAAAAATGAAAATCCACTCTCTTCTGAATCTAGTGCTACCATCACCACTTTATCATCTGTAGGGCTACTGTCATAGTGTAATTTAATGCTTTCTCTTAACTTAGCGACATCAATATCTTTATACTCCCGTTCAAGAATCAACAAAAACCCCAAGGCCTTTACACGATTAAGCTTTTCAAAGTTTTCATTTTGTAAATATTCTAAATTCACAGCAGAGATATTGGTTGTTTCTGCAACACTTTCTATGCTTTCTTTTTTTATAAGTTCATTAAATAACATTTTTCATCCTATCAATTAATATTGCTGCTGCGGCACTTACATTGAGTGAGTCAAACGCGTGTTTCATTTCAATTGAAACCATTGTGTCTATTTTTGATTTTGCCCTTTTTGACAAACCCTCACCCTCTGAACCTAAAACCAGTACTCTTTTTTGTGAAAATTGACATCTATCAACAACTTCACCCTCTGCTGAAGCTCCATAAATTGTAAAATCAACTTGTTTGAGTTCATTTAAAACATCTAAAATATTAGGAATAATGGTAAAAGGCATATCAAGTAATGCTCCTGAACTGGTACGGACAAGTGCAGGAATATGTAAGTTTTTAACCCCTGTTGCCACAATGCCATCAACGCCTAAAGCATAAGCTGAGCGTATAATAGCACCTATATTTCCCGTATCTGTTAAGCCATCAAGTACTAAAATAAAATGCTCTTTTTTCAAGGTGTTTAAGTCACTATGCTCCAAAGGTTCCATCTCAAGTAAAATACCTTGATGATTGCCCCCTTTAGCCATTTTTTGAGCCCATCTCTCTTCTAAAAACTTTATTCTATCTCTATTTGCTTCAAAAAGATTTTGAGGTAAAATTCCCTTTTTTGCAATGTAAACTGTTTTAATCTTTGCTTCATGCTTTTGCAAAGCATGAAGACAGACTTGTTTTCCATAAATAATCATAAAAAGATTTTACCCTTTTTTTGCTGTATTTCTATTAGCCGAGCTTATTTATTGTGAGATAAGTTGCTTATACCACTCTTTTACCGACTTATCTGTCAATTTTGCCAGTAACTTTGCTTTAACCTTAGGTTGTAAATCAAAAGATAAAATATCATCTACATATAAGGCTTTTGACTCCTCTTGCTTAGCAGCAATCACCACAACCCACTCCCCTTTGGGATTAATCGTTCCATTTTGAAATTTTTCTAAAATCCCTTCGGCAGAAGCTCGATAATAGTTTTGAAATTTTTTAGTCAGTTCTTTGGCAAAAAAGAGTTCTCGGTAGGCATCAATTTCTACAATTTCAGCCACAAGTTTTTCTATTCTATGGGGTGCTTCATAGAGTACCCCTGCTGTTTTTCCATTCATTATCTCAATTAGAGAAGCTGTCCGTTCAGAACCTTTTTGTGGTAAAAAAGCATAAAACGTAAATGCTCCCTCTTCAAAACCTGACGCTGCGTATGCTGTTGCCACTGCCGTTCCACCAGGAAGTACGTCGTACGCTATATTGTTGGCTTGACAATGAGCCACCAAAACTTGCCCAGGATCAGAGATGATAGGCATTCCAGCATCTGAAACATAGACCACCTCTTCTTTTTCTAAGCGTAACGCTATCTCTTGAAGTCGTGCTTCGCCATTGTGTTCATGAAAAGATAAAAATTCGACCATCTCACAAGGATAAGTAAATTCAAAACGCGTTTCTAAAATACGTAATAATCTTTTGGTCTCACGGGTATCTTCACACAAAAACAGTGTCGCTTTTTCAAAAGCTTTTAATGCACGAATGGTAATGTCTTGGGGGTTTCCAATAGGAGTGGGGATAAAGGTTAGCATCTATTTAGTAGATTTAAGTAAAGGGCCGACACGGAGGTCGCCCCTACATCATTAAAGATTGTATTTTTTCTTAAATTTATCAATTCTTCCAGCAGCATCAACGCTTCTTTCAGAACCTGTAAAGAATGGGTGACATTCGTTACAAATATCAATGGTCATCTCTGCTTTGTTTGTTCTAACTTCAAACTCGTTTCCACAAGCACATTTAACTTTACACTCTTTGTAATCTGGGTGAATATCTTTTCTCATTATAAGACCTTTTAGTAATTTTTATGTCAGGTCACTAACCTGCTCTAGCATTCGCTCTTCTATCTTACAAAATTAATTCAGATAGGTCATTTCCGTAAAACTCTTGGCAATACGCAAAATTTCGTGCGAATTATAGCCAAAAGTGCTTTAGAGAAGTTTTAAAAATATTTTCTTAATAAGCTTTTTATAGGCTTCCAGCACTTCTTCTTCAAGTTCATCTGCTTTACGCAGTTTCAGATGCAATTTTTCCAAACCTTTACGGTTTTCACCCTCCATCAATTCTTGTGTAAAGGTACTGTCTTCTAAATCTAAGTTTCCACGAACAGCGTGAGAACGTTTGGCTACCATACAGGCATGATATAAAGAACGTCCCAATAAAACATAAGGAAAATTTAGGTTTTGCATCGGACCAATGGTCAGTTCCCGTCTGCCCAAACTCTTTCCTAGTACTTTTACTTCATAGAGGTTGTCAAATCCAAACATTGCCCCTACCCCACCAACCACACCACCAACCAATGCACCCAAAAGCATGGTATGTCCAACGGCAAGAAGGTCAATGGTTGCTCCAGCTGTTGCTCCTGTGGCTACTGAACTTACAATAAGTTCTTTTTGTGTCAAACCAAAAATAGAAGCCGACTCCTTCGAAAAAAGTCCTACTCGCTCAAGTGCTAAAGTTGCTTCATTTTTTTCAATCTCACTATGGTTCCAAATTTTCTCTATGCTTTTACGCTCTTTTTTTTCAAGTTGTAAAATTTTTTTACGATAATCTAACTTCGCTTCTTCTTTCTCCTCTGGTGAAGCCTCTTCCTTTTTAATCTTCTGCTTATGCACCAAGGAGAGAACTTCAACCATATAATTAACAAGGGTATCAATACTCTCATCTACTTTTTTATCGTAAAGTTCATCTAATACAATAATGGCTTTTTTAATAGGCTTTGTCCACTCCTCTTTGAGTTGTGCCATGCTCTCTAAAAGTTCTATATGCTCATTATGTCGTGCTGTCATCGGATTATAAGTGCGTACCATTCTAAAATACTGCCCTAAAGCTCTTGTCCAATCTTCCCTATAATCTTCTTCACCAATAAGATTTAAAATTGCCATAGAGGGTTGCCCACACCAACGCAAAATTTCCATCTCTATTTCATATTCAGCCCCATAAGGCTTTGAAGCATCTACCACATAGATAATTCCTGCTCCATTTAAAATGGGTTCAAGTAGCTCTACCTCATCTCTAAACTGTTCATTCTCTTTGTGTTTAAAGACAAATTCACTGACCACATCAGCTCTTTTATCAGCAGGAACATCATCATGCTCTTGCAAGCACGCAAACACGCGTCTAGCCCGTTGAAAACCAGGGGTATCAAATAACTCATAGATAATTTCACCATCTACTTTTAGGGGAAATCCTCGTTTTACTTGGGTTGTTCCAGGCGTATTACCAATTTGAATAGAGCTGTCTAAAGACAAAGAAGCCACAATACTACTTTTACCTTTGTTGGGGTGACCAACAACGGCAAATTTAGGGTAATTAGACATCTATTACCTCCAATTTTTCTGAATGAATAGTCTCTAGTTTTTGAAGCCACATTTTCATATCTGATGCATTAGAGCTATAATTTTCATTGGCTGTTCCCAAAGGACAAACTTCAACAGAGTTCACGCTACCTTTAGCCAATACCTCTTCTAAAAAATCCATAAAATCCATCGTTGGAGGCTCCCACGCTTTGACATAGATAAGTACTTTACCTTGTAATCCATCGACAATGGCTTTGTCCTGTGCAAAGGAGTTTTTGCCTCCTACCACATAGCTCTTAGTTGCTGTTATTTTATTGGTATCTTGAAGTAATAGTAATGTTTTTTCATCATAATTCCATGCTAACAAGGAAGCATACTTATCAGAAAATATTTCCGTCGCCAAAAATGTACTTTCATTTTTTACTTCTAAATGTTGTTCAGGTTTGAGTGATGCCGTCGAGACAAAAGGAGTATAAAATTCTTTCAACAGCTTCTTCACCCCCTCTAATCTTAAAACCTCTTTTTTAAGTTGCTGATTAAATCCCAGCTTCATCATAAACCAAAAAACAAGCCGTAAAAGTAAAGCATACGTTAAAGTAGCCATAGCTAAAAACTTCCACCACGCACCTAGTTTATCGGCATTTTGCACCATGTTGGCATCAAGCTTATCACCCAATCTAAAGTAGTGAGAAACTTCAATAAGCTCCAAACTAGGAACTGATGAAGGAAAAAAGTTCTGCCAAGGGCTTGCTAAAAAGGAGAGAACATGTTGAAATGCCACAGGGTCAATGGCTAAAGTCGAACTCCAAGCGAACGCAATATCTTTGGAGACAACGGTAAACACTAAGGCTAAAAAAAGCCCTAAAGCAAAAAGAAAAGAGAAGAGTTGTAAACGTTTTAAAAATATCCATTTGCTAAGTGTTGAAGAAAAAGGCAGGGCTGAAAAGTCTATTTGCTTAGCAAATGGAAAAAAGTTTATGACTTTTTCCAAATAGTAAAGAGGTGAAAAGTGACTAAAAATTTTTGCCCCAATGTTCCCTGTAAACAACGAGAGCAAAGAGAGAAACATTGAGAAAAGAGGAAAACCCACCATTACTAAAAGCAAATAAATAACATTAACAGGCTGACTTCCAGAGTAAGAGAGCAGTGCCACTCCTGTGAAAAAGCCTAAAAGCAATAGCGTAAAGCCAAAAAGAGAGGTAAAAAGGGTTAAATAATGAAGATACTTAAAAGAGTCAAGTTCATCAAGCACTCTATGTAGATTTTTATCTTTCCATAAAGAGAGAAGTTTTAAGCCTTGTTCTTTTTGACTTAAAGCAAATGCTCTATTCTCTTCATGCGTTCCTCTATATTTGGTTAAAAGTTGTGCTAAATCCAAATAGGATTTAAGGCTAAAGTTAGCAGTATTGTTTTTCATTAGAAGCTTTTTATTTTTAAGTCCATTATACGATTTTTGAACTTAAAAGTGAAGCCCTCATCGATGCATCATAGATTTAGCCATGCCCATGGGACTTAGTTTCCCAACCCCTTTGTTCATATCTTTTTGCATAGAAGTTATATCATGACTCATCTGTTTAACTGAATGACTCATAGAATTAATATCACGTGCCATATTGGATTGAATGTTTTTTACATGGATATTCATCTCACCCATATAGACATTCATTGCCTCCATGCCTTCACTCATTTTATCAACTTTTTTATTCATAGATACAATTTCTTGCGACATAATTCCCACATAAGAGGTCATATCATACAGCATCTTGGCAAAAAACAGTACAATCACTACACCAAATGCTGTCACTAACATCATTAAGATACTGGTCTCTTTCTTAACTACTTCATGCTTTAAAACTTCATGCATTACTACTTCCTTT
>Ga0256840_1004496_pt1 | contig 10433 bp, 6 predicted proteins | sample 355202metaG_FD_185969 | JGI IMG/M metagenome (GOLD analysis project Ga0256840, IMG submission 185969) | Hydrothermal vent microbial communities from Mid Atlantic Ridge, Atlantic Ocean - 355-202 | ecosystem: Environmental > Aquatic > Marine > Hydrothermal vents | place: Atlantic Ocean: Mid...
AGTAGGTAACTTTGTTGCTTTGGCAAAAGGAGAATTAGAAAACACTGCAAAACCACAAGGAACACCTTATTATAACGGACTTAAATTTCATAGAGTAATACCAGATTTTATGATTCAAGGTGGTTGTCCGCTTGGAACAGGTACAGGAAATCCTGGCTATCAGTTTGAAGATGAGTTTCACCCTGATTTAAAACATGATAAACCAGGAGTAATTTCTATGGCAAACTCTGGACCAGGAACTAATGGAAGCCAGTTTTTTATTACGCATACACCAACCTCTTGGTTAGATGGTAAACATACCGTATTTGGACACGTAGTTGAAGGTCAAGATGTCGTTGATAGTATTGCTCAAGGAGATGAAATAACTACGGTAGAAATTATTGCTGTTGGTGATCAAGCTGAAAAATTCAATGCTATAGAGGCTTTTAGAGTATTTGAAGGAGCAAGAGAAAAACGCATAGAAGAAGCAAAAAAACAAGCAGAAGCAGCTTTAGAAGAAGTAGCAGCAGGTTTTAACAAAACAGATTCGGGTTTACGATATCAAATTCTTCAAAAAGGAAATGGTCAACAAGCTGCAAAAGGAAAAGGTGTTTCTGTACACTATAAAGGTATGCTAACAGATGGAACAGTATTTGATTCTTCCTATCAACGCAAACAACCTATCGATTTTACTTTAGGTGTAGGACAAGTAATTGCTGGTTGGGATGAAGGAATACAATTGTTAAAAGTTGGTGATAAAGCTCGTTTTGTTATTCCGTCTCATTTAGCTTACGGAAGTCAAGGAGCTGGTGGAGTTATTCCTCCAAATGCTATCTTAATTTTTGATGTAGAATTGATGGATGTGAAATAATAAAACACATAAACAAGGCTCAACTTGTAAATTGCGTTGATGTGAATTTATTAACCACAAAGACCACAAAGTTTCTACACAAGGTACACAAAGCTGTATGTGAATTATTAAGATTAAACAACAAGTCCAAAAAAATATTAAAGATATGTTTGTATATATGGAACAATTTTCTCGAACAGCTTTGTGAACTTAGTGCCTTCTTAGTATCCCTTGTGGTTAATTTAACAACGCAATTTTAAACTAGAGTCATAAACAACAAGGCATCTGTGCTTAATTAAAAGTCTAGTGTCTTTTACAAAATCCAAGATATTTACAATTTTTCGTTAATATCAAAAAAAACAAAAAAGAGATTGTCATTACAACAATCTCTTTTTTTAGTAGCGAAGACGGGAATTGAACCCGTGACCTCCGGGTTATGAATCCGACGCTCTAACCAACTGAGCTACCTCGCCATAAGAATATCACTTTCTAAGCGGTTGCAAATATAAAAACATATTTATAACTACAAACAAAAAAATGGTGAAAAAATAATAAAAAAAATATTTTTTTATTTTCAATTATTATCTATATTGGCAACCTATATATAAAAGATTAAAATGACTAAAAAAATTAAATTTGAAATGGAGTTTCCTATACACGCTTCTCCAGATTTCCTATCGCATTACCTATCATCACCAGACGGTTTAAGTGAATGGTTTGCAGACAATGTAAACTCTAGAGGTAAAGTATATACTTTTTTTTGGGATGGCTCAGAAGAACAAGCAACTCAAAAAATATTTAGTAGAGAAGATAAAGTGCAATACAGATGGTTTGAAGATCAAAATGAAAAAGAGGACTATTATTTTGAATTTAATATTGTTGTAGATGCGCTTACCAATGATGTTTCTTTAATGGTTTCAGATTTTGCTGAAGAAGATGAAATTGAAGAGGCAAAAATGTTTTGGGAAAACGCTATTGAAAATCTAAAAAACACCATAGGAGCGTAATAAATTTTTCAGTTAATGTTTACTAAACACTTAATTTAAGTGATTTAGATTTAAAATCAATTTTTATGTTGAATTATAATGGAACAATAATTCCAAAATCAGATTTTACTTTATCGTATAACAACAGAGGATTTACTTATGGAGATTCTATATTTGATACCTCAAAATTTATCAATAATAAAATTGAATTTTTAGAAGACCATTATTTTAGACTTTTAGCATCTATGCGAATGTTGCGCATGGAGATTCCATTAAGTTTTACTTTAGATTTTTTTGAAAATGAAATTAGAAAAACACTTTTAGCTTGTAACCTAACACAAACTTCAAGAGTTAAATTTACGGTATTCAGAAACGCTGGAGGCTTATTTACACCAAAAACAAATGCTATTAGTTACCTCATAGAAGCCACTCCTTTAAATTTAACGACTAAAAAGACCTATAAAGTTGATTTGTTTAAAGATTATACTGTTTCGACTGATTTATTAAGTACGCTTAAAACAAATAATAGCCTAATTAATGTATTATCTAGTATCTACGCAAAAGAAAATTCATTAGATAATTGTTTACTCATTAATCAAAATAAAAACATTACCGAAGCTTCTAATGCAAATGTCTTTTTAATTTTTGGAAATAAAATTTACACACCACCGCTTACCGATGGTTGTCTAAAAGGAATTATGCGTAAGAAAGTTATAGAGTCAATTCAGCAAATAGGAGAATTTGTATTTGAAGAAAAATCACTCTCTCCATTTGATATTCAAAAAGCAGATAGTTTGTTTTTAACAAATTCCATTTTTGGTATTCAAACAGTAACAAATTATCGTAAAAAAGAATTTAATTCTTATTTAGTTGATATGGTTAAGGAAGGGTTTGCTGATTTTACTAGTTAATTATCTTAAATTACACTTTTTGTTTTAACTTTGTAACAAAACAAAAATTTGCAAACTCCAATCACATATCTCAAAGGCGTTGGTCCTTCAAAAGCAACACTATTCCAAAAGGAATTAGGGATAAAAACCTATGCAGATTTAGCGAACTTTTTCCCTTTTAGATATATTGACAGAACTCAGTTTTTTAAAACAAATCAACTTCAGCCTAACGCAAGTGAAGTACAAATTATTGGAAAAATCACCAATCTAAGAGAAGTTAAGCAGAAAAGAGGTAGTCGTTTAACCGCTCAATTTTCTGATGAGTTTGGCAGTATTGAACTCGTTTGGTTTAAAGGTGTAAAATGGATTAAAGATAATTTAAAACCAAATACACCTTACGTATGTTATGGGAAAATTACTGTTTTTAATGGTAAATTTACCATTACACATCCAGAGTTAGAATTACTTAGTGAGTATAAAAAAAGTTTAAGAACCTCTATGCAAGCTGTATATCCGTCAACGGAAATACTGGCAAAAAAGAATGTGAGCAATAGAGTGGTTTTTAAAATTATGCAAAACTTATTTTTTGAAATAAAAGGAAAGTTTATTGAAACCTTATCGGATGATATTATTCAAAAATTACAGCTTGTTTCTAAGAATGAAGCGATGTTCAATATCCATTTTCCAAGTTCTCAAGAAGCCTTGTCTAAGGCACAATTCAGATTGAAATTTGAAGAATTATTTTATATTCAATTACAATTAATTCGGAAAAATTTATTGCATAAATCAAAATTTAAAAGCTATAAGTTTGAAAAAGTAGGCGCTTATTTTAATGATTTTTATACAAAACATCTCCCTTTTGAACTCACTAATGCACAAAAAAAAGTATTAAAAGAAATAAGAAAAGACCTCAATACTGGTGTGCACATGAACCGACTTTTACAAGGTGATGTTGGCTCTGGAAAAACTATTGTAGCATTACTCAGTATGCTTATTGCTTTAGATAATAATTTTCAAGCGGCACTTATTGCTCCTACCTCTATTTTAGCTACGCAACATTTTGAATCTATTTCTGAATTGCTTAAAAACACCAATATAAAAGTTGCTTTATTGCAAGGAAGTACAAAAACCAAAGCACGTAGAATAATTCATGAAGGCTTAGAAAATGGTAAAATTCAAATACTTATTGGAACACATGCCATTTTAGAAAATAAAGTAAAATTCCAGAATTTAGGAATTGCCTTAATAGATGAGCAACATCGTTTTGGAGTAAAACAACGTGCTAAAATGTGGTTAAAGAATAAATTTCCTCCGCATATTTTAGTGATGACGGCAACTCCAATTCCACGTACTTTGGCAATGAGTGTATATGGTGATTTAGATATTTCAGTAATTGATGAATTGCCTCCTGGCAGAAAAGAAATTAAAACCGTTCATAGGTATGATAAAAACAGATTGGCTGTTTGGAAATTTTTAAAAGATGAAATTGCTAAAGGAAGGCAAATTTATATTGTTTATCCATTAATAGAAGAATCTGAAGCAATGGATTATAAAGATTTAATGGATGGTTTTGAAAGTATTTCTCGTGATTTCCCTAAGCCTCAATATCAAATTAGTATTGTACATGGCAAAATGAAACCTGATGCAAAAGCCTATGAAATGGAACGTTTTGTTAAAGGAGAAACCCAAATAATGGTGGCAACAACCGTTATTGAAGTTGGAGTAAACGTGCCTAATGCAAGTGTAATGGTTATTGAAAGTGCGGAGCGTTTTGGTTTATCACAACTTCATCAATTGCGAGGGCGAGTTGGTCGTGGTGCATCACAGAGTTATTGTATTTTAATGAGTAGCTTTAAATTAAGTGCAGAAGCAAAACTTAGATTAGAAACTATGGTTCAAACCAATGACGGTTTTAAAATAGCTGAAGTAGATTTAAAACTCCGCGGACCTGGAAACATCATGGGAACACAGCAATCAGGTGTTTTAAACCTTAAAATAGCTAATGTAGTTAAAGATGGTCAAATTTTAAAATTGGCAAGAGAAACGGCAAAGCAAATTTTAACTAAAGACCCTAATTTACAATTACCTATTCACAAAAACATACATTCAACATACGCTAATATTGTAAAAAAACAAGGTATATGGATGAACATTAGTTGAATTAGATTACTCACACCGCGACTCAGAGTCACGGTGTGAGTTGATTTAATTGTAATTTAAAAAAAGCCTTTAAAGTAATTATACTTTAAAGGCTTACATTTTTATAAGTTAATTTATTTATTGTTGTAAATAAACCCAACCTCTATCAGTTAATTCTTGTTCATCGTTTAACTTAAGAATATAGAAATATGACCCTACTGGTAATAAAACTCCCTCATTATTTATTTTACCATTCCAATTGTCTGTATTAGCGTCACCTTCATAAACCAATCTGCCAAATCGATTATAAATATACAATTTAAAATCAGGATACCTATAATGTAAACTACTAACATCAAATGTTTGGTTTTCTTCAATACTACTATTTGGTGAAAAACCACTAGGTAATACAGTGTAACAATTTTCTATTATCAAAGAAACTTCTACAATACTAACACAACCAAAAGTATTTTCAACTCTTGCAAATACATTGCCATCAACTCTTGCAGAAGGGATGGTATTAATCATATTTGTATTATCTTCAGCATCTTGATATGTTGGATGATAAGATATAAGAACATTCTGATTACCAACAATCTCATCTTCGATAGCCGTTAAATCAAAGTTAGCTGTACCGTCTCCATTATCACATTCGGTTAATATGGATGGTGTATTAGCAATAGGTGATTCGCGTACTGTAACATTTTGTGAAGTTAAACTAGTACAAAAGCCTGTTAAGAATCCATAAGTAATTTCATAAGTAGTTCCTGGTGTAGTTGTTGTTAAATCTAACACACCATTATTATCAATACTTGCTCCATTATTTACACTAAATACTCCTCCAGTTGTTACAACATCAAAAGCTTGAGGATTAGCATCATAAAAACAAACGTCTGTTGAAAAACTAAAACTTGCATCTTCACGTATTATTATAGTTAATGGTAAAATAGTTGTATTAGGACAGTTTCCAGAAGTGGTATAGCTTATTTCAAAATTACCTGTACCATCTACTCCTAAGGCAGATGTTGTTAAATCAACCTCACCTGTTAATGAATCAATTAACACACCTCCATTATTAATACTATACGTACCTCCAGAAGTTACTGCTGTTGGTAACGGATTGGTATCATCATTACAATACATTGAATTAGGATAAGTAAATGACGCATCGTCTTCCTCAAAAATGGTAATGTTTTGAGTTGAAGAACTTGGACAATTACCATTTGCATTCATTTCATAAGTAATCTCATAAACACCAGCTGCTGTGTTTGTCAAATCTATTTCTCCTGTAATACTATCTATCACTCCTCCGTTATTTATGGTAAAAACACCTCCAGTATTAAATTGTAAAGGAGCAGGGTTATTGTCTGACAAACAAGCTGTAGTTGGATAAGTAAAATCTGTAATACCTATAACCTCAAGGCTTATTGTAACTTCTGTACTACCAATACATTCTGTTAGTAAATTATTATCTTGATCATAAGTTGAAACTGTAATACTATATGTAATGTTAAAAATACCAGTACTATCATCACCAGCATCAGAAGCTGTAATATCAACTTGTCCTGTCAATGGGTTAATAATACCACCATTATCAATACTGTATTCGCCTCCAATAGTAAGTGCAGTAGGAGTAGGATCATCATCAACACTACAATAAATACTTTGATCATAATTAAAAGTAGTGTCAGCTAATGAAGTTACATGCAATATAAATTCACGATATACATCAAAACAATTAATGGTACCGTCATCATATTCAATTGCAATATAAATAGTAGTATTATCTGATGTATTAAAATCTGTAGTAACATCTATAGGACTGTTGCCATTCTCTCTATCATCTGCAAAAGCATAATAGCTTACCGTAAAATTACTCATATCCCAAGTTTGAGATGTAGAGTTAATGTATTCTGTTAATAGCTCATCAAATTGATCTATATCAAAATCTGCTGTACCAACTCCAAAGGAAGTTTCACATGAATATAAATCAACTGGACTTTGTACATTCTCTTGGTCTGGAGCATCTACAATTAAAGTTTGTTCTAGCACTATCTGGTCAAAAGAACATTCTGTTTGATACCTTAAAACAGCTTTATATTCAGTTTGTGTAGCAGGGTTTACCTCTACAGAAGGAGGATCTATGGGTTGATTAGGGAATAGTTGTTCATAACCATTTCCTTGTCCATAATCTGCATACCATTTAAATTCATAACCTAAATCGTTTCCGTCTGGTATAAAGCGCCATAACTCTTGTTCAGCTGGATTTCCGCCGTGAGCAGGGTCTCCATTAACCCACCAACCACCATCGGCATTTCTTCTTCCCGGTACAACTGTTGCTAAGGTTGCAGATTTATTTTGAATACCTACAATACCTGTACTATTTTCCCAACCATCACATCTTCCTTTTTCTAAAATTTCAACATCAATTATATTAGAAGTTTCATATAATTTAATAAAGGAATGTAAATATTCACTTGAACATGAATACATAGGCACATCATATTCTATTACAAAAACTCTATTACCAGGTTGATCTTGGTTTAATAAATCAAATTTAATTGTTTCAGTAGGTATTGGAGCTGTAGCAGGATTTGGATCAGTATATGGTCCGAATATAGCATTTGGAGCTAGATTAATATCTGGTAAATCAAGTGACGCATCTGTATTCCAAACATGAAAAGGACCATTTCCATTAGGGTTTGTTGCTATATAATCTTGAACTTCTGCAATATCAAAACTAACCACTCCGTTTCCTGAAATAACTACTTGATCATAGGTGTTTCCATAAAAACAAAAGTTAAATCCTAGATTAAATATTACAGGAGCCCAGGCGTCATCTGGTGAAATATTAGCAGTAGTAGGTTGCGCATACTGAGGTGGACAAGGAGTATCCCCATTTACAATGTAAACATCGGCTGTCTTATATCCAGAATTTAAGAATTCAGCATTTAAAGTGGTTATAGGAAACGCACAACCTATTTCAGTTTTAGTAATAGCTAAATTTTCACATTGAGAATCTTGCGCTTTAACACTTATGGTTGCTACTATTAAAGCGAATAACAAGTATATTTTTTTATTCATTTTGGTTAGTTTTATTTATAAATAAGGTTTATAAAAGTATAATAAAAACCAAATATACTATAATATTTTAAATTTAAAAGAAAAGAGTTGAGAAAAATGTTATTTTTTGTAATTGTTTACTTATTTTTTCTTGCAAAGGTGCAAAGACGCCAAGTTGTATGTAAGAACTAGAGATAACGATATTCTGATGCAGTAAACGTCATTCTGAACTCGTTTCAGAATCTGTCTATAAATGAAAAGATACTTAAACGTCATTCTGAATTTATTTCAGTATCAGCATGATGATATAAGGTAAACGGTAGAATACGTCATTCTGATACCACAACTGTCATTCTGAACTCGTTTCAGAATCTGTCTATAAATGGAAAGATGCTGAAACAAGTTCAGCATGACGTAAAGACTGAAGACTACCAACTGAAGACTGCCTACTGCCAACTGAAGACTAAAGACTACCAACGGAATACTAAAACAACTAATAAAAAACATCCAAAGCCTTATTATAAGCACTTTCAAAACTCATAGTACTCAAATTAGTATCTGCTTTTTGTTGTGTAAAATAAGAGAGTAATTTTTCTGTTGGCATATTGCCTGTAAGTTCATCTTTTGCCATAGGACAACCTCCAAAACCTTTAATTGCACCATCAAACCTAAGACAGCCTGCCGTAAACGCAGCATCTACCTTTTCGTGCCAAGTGGTTGGCGTAGTGTGTAGGTGTGCTCCAAATTCAATTTTAGGGTAAAGTGGAATTAAGTTTTTAAATAAGTAATGAATTGTTTCTCCGTTTGCAACGCCAATAGTATCTGATAGAGAGAGTATTTCAACTCCCATTTTTGACAGTTTTTCTGTCCATTTTGAAACTACATCAACATTCCAAAGATCACCATACGGATTTCCAAAACCCATAGAGAGATAGGCTACCACTTTTTTATTGGTTTTAACAGCTATATTTAATATTTCATCTAAAGCAATAACAGATTGTGCTATTGTTTTTCCTGTATTTCGCATTTGAAAATTTTCTGAAATTGAAAAAGGAAAACCTAAATAATCAATTTCTTCAAAATGACTTGCATCATTTGCGCCTCTTGTATTAGCCACAATAGCTAGCAATTTACTTTGAGTAGCACTCAAATCTAATTTTTCTAAAACAGCCGCTGTATCACGCATTTGCGGAATAGCTTTTGGAGAAACAAAACTACCAAAATCAATAGTATCAAAACCTACTTTAAGCAAAGAATTAATGTATGTCGCCTTTGCATCAGTAGGAATAAAATGTGATTTTATTCCTTGCATTGCATCACGAGGACATTCAATAATTTTAACTTTTTTTGTCATTCTTTTTACCCAATTGGCAGAAAAGCAAATTTACATTAATTAAATCAAAATCAACAATCCAATTCCAATAAATAATATGACCTGTATTATTTTTATTCTTTTGTCAAAGGAAGGGTTATTTCGTAACATCAAGGTCATTTTATCAGCTACAATGGACACTACAGAAAAGACAAAGAATGCTTGAACCATAAAAACAAAACCTAATAAATAAATTTGTTGCACAGTATTTGGTGAAGAAGTATTGATAAATGCAGGAAAAAAAGCTAAAAAGAAAATACTTACTTTAGGATTTAAAACATTCATAAAGAATCCTTTTTTAAATAAACCCATTAAAGGTAATTTTTCAACCTTATTGTTTATTGAAATAGTTGCTGATGATTGATGTACTTTATAGGCTAAATAAAACAGGTAACAGGCTCCAAATATTTTAATCAATAAAAAAAGCTTTTCATTTTGTTTTAATAATTCCGAAACACCAAAAGCAACAAGAGTAGTGTGTATAATGATACCTGTTACTAAACCTAACGCCGTTACTATTCCGTATTTCTTACCATTGCTTACGCTTTGAATCAACACATAAATAATATCTGGACCAGGCATTAAAGTAAGTAAAACCGAAGTTGCTATAAAGCTAAACAAAGTTTCTAGTTGCATACTGCAAATAACGGAAAGATTTTTTAATTTTGCGAAAAATAAATTGATTATTGGTCTTTGGTCATTAGTCTTTAGGTTTTAAATTTTAAAAAAATCGTCATGCTTAATTTATTTCAGCATCTCTCTAATAATCGACAGTTTCTGAAACAAGTTCAGAATGACGGACAGGAATAACGAACAGGAATGACGAGTAAAAACAACATTAAGAATTAATTATAAAACCAATAAAAATGTCAAAAATAAAAATCTATCACAATCCTAGATGTAGTAAGAGTAGAATTGGAGTTCAACTTTTAGAATCAGCTAAAGTTGATTTTGAAATTGTAAAGTACTTAGAAGAAATACCTTCAAAAAAAGAAATAAAAGAAATTATTAAAATGCTAGGGATTTCTCCAATAAATCTAGTGAGAAAAGGAGAGAAAATTTGGAAAGAAAACTTTAAAGGTAAAGATTTATCTGATGATGAAATTATTACTGCTATGGCTGAAAATCCAAAGCTAATTGAACGTCCAATTGTT
>Ga0256840_1004497_pt1 | contig 10432 bp, 7 predicted proteins | sample 355202metaG_FD_185969 | JGI IMG/M metagenome (GOLD analysis project Ga0256840, IMG submission 185969) | Hydrothermal vent microbial communities from Mid Atlantic Ridge, Atlantic Ocean - 355-202 | ecosystem: Environmental > Aquatic > Marine > Hydrothermal vents | place: Atlantic Ocean: Mid...
CTTTCATTAGCTCCATACCCAAATACAGTCGACTCAAGTAATTTAGAACTACTGCCACTATTTAAAAAGTCCTGTGCATTATTTACTTTACCTATAATTTGTGTTGGACATGCCTCTCCCGTACACATAGCACTAGCACCACCTTCACTATCGGTATATAGATTACCTTCTTCTTCTAAACTCCATAGATGTGATGCATTTGTTAATGTGGGTAAGGATACATCTATACTAAATTCTGGTATTTCTAACCATTCTGATATATTCCCAGCGTTATCGGTTACACGTACTTTACAATCTCCATAAGACATACCATCATTTAGTAGCCCAAATGTAATAGTATTACGTCCAGAAGTTGCGAGAAGAGGTGTAACTTCCCCACATGAACCACTCATCTCAATACTTCCTGATTCATTTGAATTAAATATATAACTTGGTGTTCTATTTGAGGTTACACTTCTAATAGGTGTTACTTCTGTCAATGTTGGGGCAACATTATCAGTACCAGACTGACTAGAGTAATGACTACTTATCTCTGTTGGAGAAAGTACCCCATTATAAATTGCTACTTCGTCTAAAGATCCTTCATATGAGTATTGTGTATTATTACTATAGTAAGCTCCAAGACGTAATAAAGCTTCTGAACTATTATCATACAAAGCACCATTTCTTGTATCCTTTAATTCTCCATTAATATAAATTTTTATATTTTGTGATTGTATGCTTGCATTTTTTGTTAATACCACATGTGTCCATATATTATTTGATATTCTTGCACGTGTTGTTACATTTTCTCCACGTATCAAGTCATACCTTATCGCACCATTTTCAACGCCTATCCAAGTCTGACCAAGACGTAACATTACTTGTAATGAACTCGCCCCATTACTTTTCATCCAAAACTCTATAGAATAACTTTCATTAGCTCCATACCCAAATACAGTCGACTCAAGTAATTTAGAACTACTGCCACTATTTAAAAAGTCCTGTGCATTATTTACTTTACCTATAATTTGTGTTGGACATGCCTCTCCCGTACACACAGCACTAGCACCACCTTCACTATCTGCATATAGATTGCCTGCTTCTTCTAAACTCCATAGGTGTGATGCGTTTGTACTTCCAGAAGGATTTAACCATCCTGAATTTATCAATGCATTAAACCATTTAACACCCATTTTATCAAAGCCATCACTATCAGGATGATAATCTGGAGCATTATTTTCTTCTGCGTGATTGGGTTGCATATCTATACCAGCAGGACTATAAACAAGTCCAGCTCCATTTTGCATATCAACTATTTTAATACTATCACTTTGTGCATGATTATTTATCATTTCTACAATTTTATCATTGAAAGTTGTGGTATTCGTATTTCCTGATACCTCAGCACGACTATTCTGTATAATCCTTGCAACAAATATTTTTGCATTTGGATTATTGTTAAATATCGCATCTATAATATGCCTCATATTATTTACGCTTGTATTTGCATTTAGATTACTATCATTATAATTTCCTATTGGAACACTGTGACCTGGATCATTAGTACCTAGATGTATCATAATAATATCGGGATTACTTAAATTTAAAAGTGAAGTGATTTTTAGTCTTATATCATATGATGTCTGTCCACCCCATCCTTCATGATCTGTATCGAATAATGTTGAGTATGCACCTCCACTTTTTCTACTCCCTACAAAATCGATATCTGCAGTTGATGTACCAATCGTATAGCCTGCTTCTTTCAAAAGTTCCCATAGTTTAGCACGAAAAGTTGGATTATCTCCATTTGATAATTGACCACTATATCTACTTATGTTAACATCCTGTTGGTTAGGTATACCCATCTTACCTTCTACTATTGAATCACCTAGCAACATCAGTTTAATTGGTGCAGCAAATGATAAACTCGACATCATAAGACAATATATTAATAAATTTTTCAATTTTCATTCCTTATATTATTTTATCGCCATGATACATATTGTTACCTTAGTGTTACCTTAGTGTTATCCTTGTATTACTATAATTTAAGTTGAGGAGGATTTCATGTGGCTATTTCACCCTATTCCCCAAGAAATAGACTATCTACATTCCTAAATAAATCCTTAAGTATAGAGAAAGATCAAATATCTAAATGATTTGTTGTTTAGGAGAATTTGAAATAAATACAATCATTGGACAAAGAAAGCTAAGTAAAATCCATATACGTAAAAAGCTTTGCTACCATTTACACAAGATGATGATCATTCCATAGAAGATAAAATCAATCATACACCTTTGTTTAATACTTAGTTTGTATTTCAGATTTAACTTTTGTATTGGTTTCTAGTTTTATTTTTTCTGGATCCATCATACTTTCCAAATCTGCATTTGCAAAAATAGTTTGAAGTAACATAGCTTTATCAAGATTGAGTGCTTCGAAAGTATGGTCTTCTAAAAGTTCAGTAAATTCAAAAATTTCTTTGTTTATATCAAATATTCCCTCAGAAACTTTTAGCTTTTTAAAATGATTTAAAATTGCTTGTACATTTTGATTTTTACTTTGTTCTATATCATGGTAGCCAAAAGCTATGACATAAACGCCTGCATGGTATGCTGACTCAACAAAGTTTTGTATACGTCTTAATTCTATTTCGTTTGTAGGAAAATTTTTCAAATTAATAAGTACTAAATGATACGTTTCTTTAAGTTTTGATTTTTGGTTATGCTCTGTGATGCTAGGTCTATTACAACATAATAGTTCAGTATGTCGAGCTATAATTGTCTTTTCTATGCTCTCAAAAAGTGATGACATCATCTCTACAGTGTATGCCGTTTCAAAGAGTTGGAAGTTTTGCAAAGGTGAAAGTGAATAGAACTTCTTTTTCCCAAAGTCAAACATCTCTACTTTTAAAGAACCATGTGGCATTTTTGACAGTAATTCTAAACAAAGACTTTCTAGTAATGCGTCTGCTTTTGCTTCAGATACTTTGTCATACAGTAAACAAAAACCACCCTCATTTGTACCAGTATACAAAGGTATGCTTTCATTTGCATTGCATAAATTACCTAGATTAAACCCCCAAGGGAATGCATAATTTTTTTCTTTTTCAGCCATAGTCTATCTACTCACTTCTCTATTTATTATTATTTATGCTAAAAACTCAGGTGTAGCAAGCTCTACTTTTTTTCCTTTTTGCTCCATCACCACTACTGTAATGGCATCACCTTCATCATAACGTTCAGAAAGGTTATTTGCACGTTCTTTTGCTACTTTAGATACATGCAGTAAGGCATCAAAACCATCTGGCATTTCTACAAATAGTCCAAAGTCTACAATGCGTTTTACTTTTCCATTATAACTCTCCCCTACTTTATACTCCATCTGTTTTTTTACAGGTGTTGAAGCAAGGTCTTCTATATGTGCTTTGGCTGCTGCTACTTTTTCTTTATCTCCACCTGAGAGTTTTACACCACCTACATCACGGTCAAGATCAATGCTTACTTCAAACTTTTCGATGATTTCACGGATAGTGGCCCCTGCTTTACCTATAATATCCACTATTTTAGAAGGATGAATGGAGAAATTTTCTGTACTTGGTAGTGCTTCACTTGTTTCTATCTCTTTTGCTGCATCTTCCATGAGTGAAAGAATATGATTTTTCCCTTTACTCGCTTTGAGCAGTGCATCTTTAAGTACAGCCATATCTATGCCACCTAGCTTGATATCCATTTGAAGCGCGGTGATACCTCGAGTGGTTCCTGCTATTTTAAAGTCCATATCACCATCATGGTCTTCAAGTCCCATAATATCTGTCAGTACCGAATATTTACTACCATCTGTAACAAGACCCATAGCAATACCTGCAACCAATGCTGATGTTTGTACCTCAGCAGCACGTAAAGCCAAAGAGCCCCCACAAATCGTAGCCATGGACGAAGAACCATTGGACTCTAAGATTTCAGATACTATTCTAATACTACCCTCATGATTTAAAGGAATAGTAGGTTCCATCGCACGTTTTCCAAGGTTTCCATGACCTAACTCTCTTCTACCAGGTGCACCGATATATTTAGCTTCTCCTACAGAGTAGCCAGGGAAATTATAGTGCACCATAAATTTCTCAGATTGAGAGGCATTTTTCGTGATGAGTTCATACATCTGTGCATCTTTTTTATCTCCAAGTGTCACCGTCACAAGTGCCTGCGTTTGGCCACGTGTAAAGAGACATGAACCATGTACAGAAGGAAGTAGATTTGTTTCGATGCTTATAGGTCTGACTTCATCTAATGCTCTACCATCTGCTCGAATATTTTTTTCAAGTATCATACTTCGCACTACGCTTGCTTTATATCGCTCAAGTACCTTTGTTACTACATTTTTATTTACCTCTTTACCTTCTTTTTCTAAACTTTCTAAAATAGTAGTACGTAGTTTTTTAAGCTCAGATGAACGCTCAGATTTAGCCATATGGGCAATGGCTTTTGCTACTTCTTGTTCATACTTAGCTTCAATCATAGTATAAAGGGCATCATCTATTTTATCTTCAGTCATTTCTAGAGCTAAAGGTTTTCTAGCCATAGGCGTAAATTGTTTTTCAAATGCAGATGTAGCTTCTTCTATAGACTCTACTGCCATAGCAATAACATCTACAAGTGCTTCTTCTGAAAATTCATTTGCAGACTGACCTTCTTCTAGTTTAGAGCTTAATGTACGCATTTCTATCATGACTACATCTGAACCAGAACCTACCACAAGTAAATCTAGTTCAGATTTTTCTTGTTGCTTAAGTGTTGGGTTAATGACCAAGTCATCACCCTCAGTCCCAACACGCACGGCAGCAATGGATTTAGATACAGGAATATCAGATACAAAGAGTGCGGCATTTGCCGCGTGAAGTGCAGAAACTTGTAAGTCTACACTGTCATCAGCACTTACAACCATCACGGTAATCGTCACAGGGTAGTGAAACCCTTGTGGGAAAAGTGGACGTAAAGAACGGTCAATAATACGAGAAGTCAGTGTCTCAAAATCTCCTGGTTTTGTCTCTCTTTTAATAAACCCACCAGGGATTTTAGCTGCGGCATAAGATTTTTCCATATACTGTACAGTTAAAGGTAAAAAGTCTTCATTTACTGCTTTTTCATCTATTGCAACTGCCGCGATAAGTACTGCCTTACCTTGTTTGTACATCACTGCACCAGAAGCCTGTTTTGCTACTTTGTTAAATATATACTGTTCATCAAGGTTATTGCTACGTATCTCTATTATTGTTTCATTGGTCTTGTTTTGCATCTACTTCACTGTCCTTATGGGGTGTTTTTAATTTTTTATCTTTTTGCATTTGTGCGTCAACAATCTTTATAATTTCTTCAAAAGGAAGTGGCTCAAAATTTTTATAATAGTATTCTATCGAAATATAGTCTTGTATCTTATGAGGGCAAAATACACCATCACAAACAGTCAAAAGGTTTTGATACACTGTTTTATCTAAAATGGGTGTTGCTATATAAATATTTTTTGCGCCTCTGACTATGACTGACTTCAGTGCTACCATCATCGTAAGTCCCGTTTCTATACACTCATCCGCAAGTAAAACATATTTACCTTCCAAAGAAACCAAATCACTTCCTTTTCGGTATTTATATACATACGCCAATACTTCATCTTCGTATTTTCTTTGTGCTTCACTATAGACATAGTCTTCTGAAATGTCAAAAGCATCTACAAGTGCTTCATGCATTACCACTTCATCGGTCTCTGATATCATCGCTATGGCCAACTCAGGATTGTTCGGAGCAAAAATAGCTTCTGTGAGGAGTATATCCATTTGGGCATCTATTTTTTTAGCAATTTTATCTGCAAAATATACACCTCCTTCACTCACGCCTATAACCACTGTTTCATTTTTTGAAAGTAATTCAAGAGGTAGTGTCTCAATAAGCTGGGTAGCTGCATCTTGACGGTCTTCAAAATAACTATGTCTATCTGTATCTTTGGGCATGGTCTGCTCCTGGGAATTGTTTAGAAATTTCTTCTTCATCAAAAGTATAACGAAACTCTTCTATATACTTCATCACTAAGCCATAAGCAGCATTGAGTTGTTCCATTTCCATGGCATCTCCTCCTACATCAGGATGCTTCTTTTTTGCCAAAAAATGGTACTGCTTTTTTATATCTTCTCTTGTAATGAGCTTTGGTAAACCCAAAGTATCTAACGCTTTATCAATCTCTTCACTAGGGCTTGGCATTATTGATTATCTCCTGTACTTACCCCACTAAAAGGAATAAATTGAAACTGTAAATAATATGTGTTGTCTTTTGTAAATCCTGATGGTCTTGGTGTAATGTCTTGTCGTATAGATGCATCTACACGCCAGCAATCACGATGATAAGAACCACCAAAACGCCACTGTTTACTTGAAGCTTCATCTATATTATATGTAAAGCCTCCATGCAATGCAATTTGTTCATTGTAGGTATAGCCAAAAGAAAAGTCAATGTCATTGGCTTCACTTACATTGGGTAAATCTGGTAAAATCTGTTTATACGTATGCCCTAACGAAAAATTATATTCAGACTTTCTCAAGCTAATCCGTGCTGATGACTCACGAATCTTGTCAAATTCATGCGAATATACAAGATTGCTGTAGGCACTCCACTGTTTCCAGTTGTACTGCATTTCATTACTCATATCTGTTAATTTATGTTTTCTATTTCTATAATATTTTTGTGAAAACCTTTGATAAAATTTTAACTTCATCGTATGATCATAAAAGTACTGGCTCAATGAAAGGTCATACTGTTCTTCAGGTAAACCTACTGCAAAAAGTTCTTTTTGTTCATTGTTAAGTACGTTAAAATTCACTGGTGATTGTGTTTGGCTTCCTGGTTTTACATACGATAGTGATGGCTGGAGTACATGTATATAGGTATCATACTTTTTTACTAAATCTGTAAATATTTTTACCTTATGAATATTACTATAGTACTCAAAGGCGTCATGTACAAATGTACCATTGTTAAAAAAGTATTTACTATACAGAAACTCTTCACCCAATGATACATTTAAAAAATCATCAAAGAACGATGTTGTGAACTCTAAAGGGATACATAGCTCTGCCTGACGCATAGTCATACCTTCTTCTCTTTGTACATTATTCATTTTTAAGTCAACACTATATGTCAAGTTGTCTAAAAGAAAATGCGTTAAATATTTATGTGCTTGTATGGCAGGCAAAATTTGTAACGTTTTATCTTTATCAACTCCAGCTCTTGTATCGATAAAATATTTTGCATTTAAACCAAAATAATACGCATCGCTATATGCAAAATAGTTCAAACGTGATTCTTGTAAAGGGGTCAGTCCAAAATGACTTAACTTGTCTTTTTGTAAGTTTAAATAATCAATGTCATTTAAAAAAGTAGTATTGACATAAAGACCATCTTTAAAGCCTTTTGGTAGCCTATGACTAAAGAGATTTGAGGATACATAATTAAATTCTAAACCGTAGTGGCTGTCATTTGGGAGTTTGTGCGTAGTGGCATACTTTTGGCTATCTTTAAAATACCCCATGCGTAGTTCCCCCGATGAATACACAGAGTCTGCAAAACGAAATGTAGAATATAGTCCTATAGAACGTGAAGTACGTAACTGTGGATTAAACTCTATATCCATACTGTCTGAAATCACCCAAAATACAGGCTGCTCGTATACAAATCCCTCTAATTCTGAATACCCTAATGCAGGAAAAAGTAATCCTGAACTTCTTTTATTATGTGTAGAAAACGCTAAATATGGCGTGTAAAAAAATGGCACATCTAAAAATGATACTTTAGCATCATATACTTTCATATATTTTTCTTTACTATCGTATATTGCATGGTCAAATACCATCGTCCACAAGGGATCATTCACTTCACAAGAAGAGAAAATACTTCTTCCGAACGTATAGTTACCATCAAGTCTATGTGCATGGTCAGTAAAAAGCCAAACATCATTCCCACTGGTAAAAAAAAGTTTTTCAAAACGTATTTCTTTATTATGCGTATAGATTTCCATATGAGAAGAATGCTCTTTTGTGCCTTGGTATCCTATCATCTCAATATTGCCATCTAGTTTCAATAGTTTTGTTTTTTTATTATACGTAGCAGTTGAAGCTTTAATAACTGAGTCATCATAATAAACCACTACACCCTCTGTAGCAGTAACCGTATCTTTTGTTGACTGTAGGGTTTTTGCGGTTACTTCTATTTTTTTACTTTGTGCTTGTAATAGAGAAGTACCTAAACAAAGTGAAAAAATAAAAAAGAATCTACGCATCTACCACAACACATTGGGATAATTTATCATGTAAGGTTTGATTTAAAGGTAAAAAGAATGCCAAAAGAAAACCTAAATAAAACACTACCTCACTTACAATACGAAGAAGTGCCCGTAAAAAAGCTTTATATAAAGATAAATTTTCTTCTGTCTCTAAGGATATTACCCTTATTTTCATAAAGTACTTTCCTAATGTCATACCATTTTGCCAGATAAAAACAGTATGATAGAGTACTTTAAGTGCAAGAATAAGTAAAAGGTTATTCACAGAAAATTGTTGCATTTCATTTTGAAATATTTCGACAGATTCTGCTGTCATAGTCCCAGATAAAGGGGAGGCAATTTGTATGAGTTGCTCATAAAAAATAACAAGCAATAAAAATGCAATCACTAAATCATCAATCACAAACGATAAAACTCTTTTTTGTGTACTTGCAATAGGCAGCATATTCAACTGTCCTATAGTGCTTGATAGGCAATATCTGTACGACACTGCTTACCTACAAAATGTACTTGCCCAACAAGCATATAGGCACGTTTTTGTGCTTGTGCTATGCTGTCGCCAATGCCTACGCAGACCAGTACTCTTCCACCACTAGCATATAGTTTTCCATCATCTCCACGCGTAACGCCAGCATAAGCAATATGTGCATTTTCTGTAAGCTCCTCATGATAGATGTCATCAATGATGATTTCTGCCATAGGTGAACTTTTATAGGGGTAGCCTTTTGATGCCATCACTACTCCTACAGCATATTTATCATGAAATTCTATCTTGGCATTTTTTAAGTCACCTGTAGCTGCTTTATAAAATAGTTCTGAGGCTGGTGACTTAAGCAAAGGCATAATCTCCTCACATTCAGGGTCACCAAAACGTACATTGTATTCTAATATAATAGGTTCATCGTTTACGACCATCACCCCTATAAAAAGTACCCCTGTAAAAGGCATACCTTCTTCTTTCATTCCCTTAAGTGTTGGCTCAATCACCCTTTCATTAAGTTTACGATAAATCTCGTCATTTACTAGTGGGGTGGGTGCATAAGCTCCCATACCACCTGTGTTTGGACCTTCATCCCCATTGAGAAGTTTTTTATGGTCTTGTGCTGCGGGTAAAACCACATAGTCTTTACCATCACAGATAGCAAAGACAGAAAGTTCATAACCATCTAAAAATTCTTCTACCACTATGCTCGTCCCCGCTTCACCAAAAGCATTTCCAGAAAGCATCTCTCCTGCAGCTTTTTTTGCTGCATCTCGGCTTGGAGCAATGATCACACCCTTACCTCCGCAAAGTCCATCTGCTTTAACTACGATAGGAGCCACTAACCTTTCTATAAATTTATACGCATCTTGTAAAGAGTCTGTTTCGATGTAGGCTGCTGTAGGAACATTATGTCGTGCAAGAAAGTTTTTCATAAAAATTTTAGAACCTTCAAGCTGTGCGGCTTTTGCACTAGGACCAAAAATAGTCAAACCTCTAGCTTCAAAAACATCTACCACTCCATCAACCAAAGGTCCCTCTGGTCCAACAATTGTTAAATCAACCTCATTGTCTTCTACAAAATCTGCCAATTTAGAAAAATCAGAAATATCCAAATTTTCACCCAATGCATCTGTTCCACCATTTCCAGGAGAAAAATAAATTTTTTCTACATTTTCATCTTTACTTAATGCCAAACCTATAGAATATTCTCTACCACCTGCACCTAAAATCAATACGTTCATTAAACTCTCCAAAATAAAATACAACCCAAAAGGGCTCGTTTAGTAGTGGTTATAATTGTGCGTAGAGGATTTTCCAAAATGCTTGAAGGCGAACTCCCCGTTCGTCGATAGCATTTTGGGAAAGCCTATGCGTGCAAAGATTGCCGCTAATAAATGAGCCCGGGTGAGCGTTCTGTTCATGTTAGCCCATATAAAGCCAACGGTGTAGGAGGGAGTCTCTCTTTAGGGGCTTATTTCTCGCCTAAATACATAGACTCAATTGAAACCTGCCGCACACCAAGAGACTACATGTCCCACTAAGATTAATGTTGGACCCAAAATACAGTAGTCGCATCACCTAGGTTAAGTAAATTATAGCCTATTTGAAATTATAGCTAGGCTTAAATGAGGGATTTTGC
>Ga0256840_1004498_pt1 | contig 10429 bp, 12 predicted proteins | sample 355202metaG_FD_185969 | JGI IMG/M metagenome (GOLD analysis project Ga0256840, IMG submission 185969) | Hydrothermal vent microbial communities from Mid Atlantic Ridge, Atlantic Ocean - 355-202 | ecosystem: Environmental > Aquatic > Marine > Hydrothermal vents | place: Atlantic Ocean: Mid...
ACAACCTATGATTTTAAAATTTTATCAAAATGATATAAAAAGAGAAGCCCAAATTTTAGTCGATAAAAAAAATCAAGAGAGAAAAAAAATATTTGAAAATATTTATGCTAATAATCTAAAAGAACTTAAAACTCAAAAGATCGAATTGATAAATCAAATCAACAACAAGAGAGGGATTCTTAATAACGCTGAAACTGATTTTAAACAAGAAATGGATGGCACTGGAGGAACAAGAGCAAGAGGCTATAATATTGTATCTAAAAGGAAAGAAAGAATCCTAATTCTTCATCAAAATGAATTTAATGCGCTCTCCAGAGATTTACAACCTAAAATTGACAAAATTCAAAAAAACATTGATAAAATTAATGATAAGGTAGCCTCAGATTTTGAAACCTATAAAAATGACAACACAGTATACGGTACTTTAGTACAAGTAGAGGCGTTAAACTCATTAATAAAAAAAGATAAATCAGGAAGTTTAAGCTTAAGATACTATTTATTATCGATTATACTATCCCTCATTGAATTATCCGCATTAATAGCAAAGTTATTATTTAAAACAAAAAGCTATAATAGCAAGATTAATTTTATTATTGAAGAAGAGGTACAACATTCAGAAAACGATAAAGAAATCTCACTTGGCAAACTTGAAGAATATAAAAATAGAGCATTAGAAAGTGAATTAGAATTAATAAAACGATTCTTTAAAGAAAGTAAAGTTTTAAATAATAAAAAACTTGATGAGTTAATGAAAAAATGGAGAAACAAAACGGATGGCACTTATAAAGAACTATATGAGCTTTTCAAAACTAATTTTAGTATTCATAATTAAAATAAAACATCAATAACAAATAAAAAAACAAATCATGGGATTATTAGAAGGTTACAGTAACAGAAAAAAAGAAGAATCAAGACAAAAAGCAGAAAAATTCTGGAAAGATCAAAGAAAAAGTGGTTGTATGCTTTCCTTATTATTTATACTGATTGGATTTATAACTATAACATTAATATAATTAAAAAAAAACATAATTATGAGACGAGCATTAATAATAGGAATAAACAAATATGAACATGTTGGCTGTTTAGGTGGCTGCATTAATGATGCAAATAATGTTAAAAAAGTTTTGGAAAGACACTCCAATAATGAAGATAAGGAAAAGAACTTTGATATAGACTTAATAACAGAAGATAAAAATCCAATCACCAGAAAATCTCTTAAAGACAGAATTAGAGAATTGTTTAGAGACAAAAGAGAAGTATCCTTACTGTATTTTTCAGGGCACGGCTACATTGAATCTTCTGGAGGTTATTTAATAACTTCAGAATGTAAAGATGGTGATGATGGTATTAGCATGAATGATATTTTAACAATGGTTAATGAATCTCCTGCAAACAATAAAATAGTTATCTTAGATTGCTGTCATGCAGGAGGCTTTGGTACGGATACATTAAATAAAGGAATGGCAAGTATTAAAGAAGGTGTTACTATTATGGCCGCATCTGCATCAAATCAATATTCGATAGAAAAAAATGGTTCTGGAGTTTTTACAAAACTACTAATCCATGCATTAGAAGGCGGTGCAGCTAGTATACTAGGAGATATTACACCTGGTAATGTATATGGATATATAGATAAAGCAATGGGTAGCAAAGGGCAAAGACCTATTTTTATGACAAACGTAAGAAGATATACAAATTTACGAAAAGTTCCCTCTCAAATTGGGGCTAAGCAATTGAAAGAACTAACTAATTTATTTAAAAATCCAAATGAAGAATTTAAGTTAGATCCATCTTTTGAACCTGAAAGTGAAAATCCAAATGAAGACAATTGTAAAAAGTTTGCAATACTTCAAAAATACAATCGCGTAAATCTATTAATACCAGTTGATGCGCCGCATATGTATCATGCAGCAATGGCATCAAAATCTTGTAAACTTACAAATCAAGGAAAATCTTATTGGGAAATGGTTAAGAATAATATTATTTAATGATTTTATTATATAGCAGAAGGATATTTGTGAGATAAGTAGTATGAAATATTTAAAAAATAAATTATGTCAAAATGTACAAAATGTAATGGTCTAGGAGAAATAGTAAATAGTTGGCAGTGTCTTCAATGTGACACGTGGAATACATATAATCCTGATTACATCAACACAGATGGAAATATAACTTGTGATAATTGCGAAAAATTTTGGAATTTACACAATTCAGAATCGAAAGCAAGAATTGATATAAATAGTAGTACTTGCACAAATTGTGATGGTTATGGCTATATATCAGATAGTACATCAGAAAAAAAAGGATGTTTGAGTATTCTTTGGAAAATTATAAAATGGATTTTTATAATTATTGTCATTATAGTCGTCTTTGCATTGATATTCGGTGATTGATTTTAAACCCATTTATTATTATAAAATTAGAGAACCCAAGAAAAATTTTACACACTTTTTAGGACAGTGTCTAAATTTTTATTTCATTTCTCTTCCAAAACAAAAACGAGTTTGCTTAAGCAAACTCGTTTTTGTTTTATTCAATCCTTGACCTCTACTCTACCCTTTCAAAACACTCCTAGAAATCACAATTTTTTGAATTTCGGAAGTACCTTCATAGATTTGAGTAATTTTTGCATCACGCATATGACGTTCTACATGGTATTCTTTTACAAAACCATAACCACCATGTATCTGTACAGCCTCTACAGTTACACGCATTGCCATTTCGGCAGCATATAATTTTGCCATAGCTCCAGACAAATCGTAATTATTATGTTGGTCTTTATCCCAAGCAGCTTTTATACATAAGTGTCTTGCACATTCAATTTCTGTAGCCATATCAGCTAACTTAAACGCAATGGCTTGGTGTCTGCTAATTTCTTTACCAAAAGCCTTACGCTCTTTGGAATACTTTAATGCCAGTTCGTATGCTCCAGATGCGATACCTAATGCTTGTGAAGCAATACCAATACGACCACCTGCAAGTGTTTTCATAGCAAACTTAAATCCAAAACCATCTTCACCAATACGATTCTCTTTTGGTACTTTTACATCGTTAAACATTAAGGAGTGTGTATCTGACCCTCTAATTCCTAATTTATTCTCTTTTGGACCTACAACAAAACCTTCTGCTCCTTTTTCTATTATTAAAGCATTAATACCGTGATGTCCTTTTTCGGCATTTGTTTGTGCAATAACAATATATACACTTGCTGTACCTCCATTAGTAATCCAGTTCTTTGTACCGTTAACAATGTAATGATCACCTTTATCAACTGCTGTTGTACGTTGTGATGTTGCATCTGACCCAGCTTCTGGCTCGCTCAAACAAAATGCACCTATTATTTCTCCTGTTGCTAAACGCGTTAAATATTTTTGTTTTTGCTCTTCTGTCCCATAAGTTTCTATCCCCCAACATACCAAAGAATTATTTACGGACATTACTACCGATGCTGATGCGTCTATCTTTGAGATTTCCTCCATAGCTAATACATAAGATACTGCATCCATACCTCCTCCGCCATACTTTGGATCAACCATCATCCCTAACAAACCTAATTCTCCCATTTTTTTGATTTGCTCGTGTGGGAACTCTTGTTTTTCATCACGTTCAATTACACCTGGTAATAATTCTGTTTGCGCAAAATCACGTGCTGCATCGCGTATCATTATTTGTTCTTCGCTTAGGTTAAAGTCCATTTTCTATTTGTGTTTTTTTTATTGATTTATTTTTTTGTTGATTCGCTTCATTGCTCTATAATCAGCTTTTTAATTTCGTCCTCAAATATAAAGATAATTTAGTATTATTTTTTAATTTAGCAGAACTATTTATTAACTATTAACATGACTAAAACTACCTTTTGTATCGGTTTAATGAGCGGCACCTCGCTTGATGGTGTTGATTTGGTTTATACCAAATTTGATTTTGTGAATTCATATTCGTTTCAAATTATTAATAGTACGACCATTCCTTATCCTAAAAAGTGGCTTGCTTTATTAAAAGAAGCTTTTTATTTTAATAAAAAGCAATTACAAGAGTTAGACATAGTTTATGGTAAGTATTTAGCTACTTTAATTCTAGACTTTATTAAATCTAATGCTATTACGGAACTAGATTTTATTGCTTCACACGGGCATACAATTCATCATAAACCAAACGAAGGTTATACTTTACAAATTGGTGATGGACAAACTATTGCTAGTATCACAGGTTTTAAAACTATTTGCGATTTTAGATCACAAGATGTTGCTCTTGGTGGGCAAGGCGCTCCTCTAGTACCTATTGGTGATAAACTATTATTTGCTAACTACAAATATTGCTTAAATCTTGGCGGTTTTGCTAATATTTCTTTTGAAACTAATAACATACAAATTGCTTTTGATATTGGTGCTGTTAATACTGTTTTAAATCATTATGCATTTAAACTTGGTTTTACCTATGATGATAATGGTGTTATTGCAAAGAGCGGAAATTTAATTCCCACTTTATTGAATGAATTGAATGCTTTAAAATTTTATAAAACTAAATATCCTAAATCTTTAGGCTTTGAATATGTTACTACTGTTTTATTGCCTTTAATTGACAAATACAATAGTACTGAAAAAGATATTTTACGTACTTATGTAGAGCATATTGCTTTTCAGATTGCCATACAAATAATAGAAACTGGTTCTGTTTTAGTTACTGGTGGTGGTGTTTTTAATTCTTTTTTAATGGAACGGATTAAACATTTCTCTAAAAACAAAATTATTATTCCAAATAAGGATATTATTGATTTTAAAGAAGCTTTAATTTTTGCTTTTTTAGGTTTACTGAAAACTGAAAATAAAATTAATTGCCTAAAAAGTGTTACTGGTGCTAGTAAAGATCATTGCTCTGGTGTTGTCTTTATATAACTAAAAGTATTGTTTAATTAAAGGCGTAAGATCTTTTCTTTGAAATACTTAAGAATCAAGATTTATTTTTAGATATCTGATAGGCGATAAAAGTCAAAACTTACTTTTTAATAAATTTCTTTTTAATTATTGTTTTATTATCTAGATGTACATTAATTATATACGTCCCAGATGAAAAATTAACTAATTCTATACTATTATCTGCTGTTATTTTTGCTTGTATTTTTTTTCCATGAACATCAAAAATTTCAATTTTAGTTATTGACTTTTCTGAATTTACCTGAATATAATTTACAAATGGATTTGGATAAATTACTATTTCCGACTGTGTAAAATCATCTACATCTAAAGCATATAAACTTGAAAATGCATATACTTTTGGAGTAAAAGATTGGATTTTTTCACGAGACAAAAAATAACGTTCATTACCTAAATCTGTAATTCCTTCCAATTGGCTCCCTTGACCTATTAATGAAGTAATATCTGTTTTAACTACATTCCCTCCAAAAATTGAATTTCCTACAGCTCCATCAATATAAACTAAAAACGGTTGTAATAAGTTACTATAACCTGTTAACAAAAAACTTGTATCTGACTCATTATATGTTGCACCAGTAACTAAACCTTGTACATCATAAGTATCTATTTTAGTTGCTGTATGTGTACCTACTGTTTTTGGAAAAATGTATGCGTTAGTTTTAAAATCACCATTGTTTTTTGTAAATATCAATATATTACCATTATAAACTACCATTGCTTCTGCATTGAAGTTGGTTTGGTTATTAGTTGTGAAATCTGTTTGATCATCGTAAGAAAAGTTAATTACATCTGCCATTACCGTTGTATTACTTTGGTAACTTGTTTTTTCTATTCTATAAATTTTTAAGTCCGTTCTGTTACCATTATTATTTCCAAAATCCCCTATGTAAATATAAGTATCATCTTGGTCAATATCTTCCCAATCAATATTAGTTGCATTTGATATTATAATAGTTCTATCAATTGTACCAGTGATTGTATCTAGTTCATATAAATTAGGATTATTACCAGAATCGTTATGACTTATTAATTTATTGTTGTAAAAAATTAATCCTGAACTTTCTTCTAGCGTTGCTGGTAAGTTAAATTTCTCTACTAAATTGTCTATTTGTGTGTGCATTTTAATACTAACAAATATTAAAACTACTGTGTAAATGATTACTCTCATGATTTTTCCCTTTCCGCGAAAGTAAATCTTTTATATTACATATACTTCGATTTATTTAACAAATTTAATTGACGATGTATTTACACAATAACGCATCCCTGTAGTATCTGCTGGACCATCATCAAAAACGTGTCCAAGATGCCCATCACATTTTGCACAAATAATCTCGGTTCTTTCTCTACCTAATGAGCTATCTTTTTTGTAAATAATAGTTCCGTCAATTGCATCGTCAAAAGACGGCCAACCACAGTGTGACTTGTATTTTGAGTTTGATTCAAAAAGTTGTGAATTACAAGCTCTACACACATAAGTTCCTTTTTCAAAATGTAACGTATAACCTGCTTCACTTGGTCTATCTGTACCTGCTTCCCTCAGTACATGATATTCTTGTTCGGTTAACTCCGCTTTCCACTCTGCATCTGTTTTTTTTATTTTATCTGACATTTTTACTTTCGTTTTATTCATTTTTACTATTTTATCTTGCGCTTGACTTTTGCAAGATATCAATCCCAAAAATAATATTAAAATCCATGTTTTTTTCATAATTACTCTATAAATTAATTTCTTATTAAAAATGCTGTAATTCAATTTACAATTTTAGGAATTCCTAAAATACGCATGTCCATTACCATGTATAACTAAAAGTTTTCCATTTTCCAAACTCTGTCGTATTTTATAAGCACTCCTTACATTTCTAGACATAATTATTACTATCATAAATATTAATCGAACCTTTAGATTTGTTTTTTAAATAAATTTACAACAAAAACAACAGTTAACTTTTTTGATAAAACTTGTAATATTCTACCAAAAAATAAAATTCTTTCAGGTATAAAACTAACTGCTTTTTTTGGTGTCATTTTTGATTTTTTTTTCATAAAACTACAAAGTTAATATTATTTAATATCTTTGTATGGCAATTAGTTTTTTAATGATTTTATAAGATAAAATACTAATTATAATTTTCTAACAATAAAAATAAATTTAAAATGAAAAACAAAAGTTTATCAAAATCAATTTTTAAAATAATTATAAATAAACAATTTATTGCTCTTGCATTAGTTAGTTTAATGATTTACAGTTGTAGTACCGTACCTATTACTGGAAGAAAAAGAGTAAATTTTGTAAGTGATGCAAAAATTTTGCCAACCAGTTTTGCGCAATACACAGGCTTTTTAGCACAGAACACTTTATCATCAGATGTTGCAAAAACAAACCAAATTAAAGACGTTGGAGCCAGAATATCTAAAGCAGTTGACAGATATATGCGTGCAAATGGCATGGTAAGTGAGGCTGATAGTTACCGCTGGGAATTTAATTTAGTTGAAGATAAAACCATTAATGCTTGGTGTATGCCTGGTGGAAAAGTAGTATTTTATACTGGTATTTTACCAATTGCAGCTAATGAAGATGGTATTGCAGCTATAATGGGGCATGAGGTTGCGCATGCCTTTGCAAAACATGGTCAAGAACGTATGTCAACTGGTACAATTGCTCAATTGGGTGGTGTAGCTACTCAAATTGCAACTGGTATGGCAATTAATGATCCTAAAAAAGCACAAATGTGGAACATGGCGTATGGTATTACTTCACAACTAGGACAATTAAAATTTAGCAGAACACATGAAACTGAAGCAGATCGTTTAGGTCAAATTTTTATGATTATGGCAGGTTATAATGGAGAAGAAGCTTCTAAAGTTTGGGTTAGAATGAGCCAAAGAGGAGGACAAGCACCACCAGAGTTTATGAGTACACACCCATCTAATCAAAGTCGTATTGCTGATTTAGCTGCTTTTTTACCTAAAGCTAAAGTATATGCAAAAAAGTTTAACGCACAAGGAAGATAATAATTTGTTTTGTTTCAAGAATTATGAGACTTAATAAAAAATAGTATATTGTAAGCCGTTTCAAATTAATTTGAAACGGTTTATTTTTTAATCAAACTTAATATATATGTTAAAAAAAGGTGATAAAAAATTAATTGGAGCTTGGGCTTTTTACGATTGGGCAAACTCTGCTTATCCACTTGTAATTACAACAGCTGTTTTTCCAATATTTTATGGAATGATGACTGGTGGTAAAGGAGCAAAAGTACACTTTTTAGCTTCGGAGTGGAACAATACCGAGCTATACACATATTCCTTATCATTTTCATTTTTAATTGTTGCATTTATTTCGCCAATGCTATCAAGTATCGCCGATTATATGGGAAACAAAAAACGTTTTATGCAATTTTTCTGCTATCTTGGAGCTTCTTCGGTAATGGCTCTCTCCCTTTTTAAAGGGGTAGAAACCCTTTGGATTGGCTTAACATTTTCTGTTTTAGCAAGTATTGGTTTTTGGGGAAGTCTGGTTTTTTACAATGCCTATTTAACCGAAGTAGCACATCCAGAACAGCACGATACTGTTTCTGCCAAAGGTTTTATTCATGGCTATATTGGTTCTGTAATACTATTAGTATTTATATTAACAATGATTATGTTCCCTAATTGGTATGGTTTTATTGACCATCCACTTGCAAAAGGAGAGGAACCACCTATAAAAGTTTTTCATTACGCTTTTATTTTAGTTGGTCTTTGGTGGGTTGGTTTTGCACAATACACCTTTTATCATTTACCAAATAATAGCTTTAAAAGAAAACCTGAAAAAGACTTTATTTTTAAAGGTTTTAAAGAATTACGTAAAGTATTTAAAGAAATAAGACAGCACCCTACCATTTATATTTTCTTATGGTCATTCTTTTTATTTAGCGCAGGGATTCAAACTATTATTGTATTAGCAGCAAAATTTGGAGCTGATGAATTAGGTTTACCAACCTTAAATTTAATAGTAACCATATTATTAATACAACTTGTAGCCATTATTGGCGCAACACTTTTTGCCCGTATTTCTGGTAAATTAGGTAATATTAAAACTTTAAAAATAACAATTGCAATTTGGATTGTTGTTTGTTTTTCTGCATACTTACTTCCTGGTGAAAGCCCAAATGTTGACACCTATTTCTACGGACTTGGTGGCTTTTTAGGCTTAGTACTTGGTGCTACACAAACACTTGCTCGTTCTACATATTCTAAATTAATTCCTGAAGACACGTATGATAATGCTACCTATTTTAGTTTTTATGACGTTACTGAAAAATTAGCTATTGTTTTAGGAACTCTATCATTTGGTCTTGCTATGCGCTTTACAAATTATTCTATGCGAACCTCTGTATTAGTTTTAGCAATCTATTTCTTTTTAGGATTGGTTGTTATGAATTTTATGAAGAAAACGAAGTATGTAAAGTAAACATTAAGCTTGAGTAAGAAAAATACGCAAAGAATACTAATAACCTCCATACTAAACTGTTCTAAACTCTTTCCAATCAAGAGCTTTTTTGAGTTTTCTATTAACCTGAGTTCGACTAATAATTCGTTTACAGTTTAGATTATTTTTTTTATAGTCGAAGATAAATTTTAGAAGGATTATCTAGATAATTCAAAGAAATTTAGCGAGATTATGAAAAAAATAATCAAACCCGAAGGGAAAACAAATAAAAGGCAATCTTTTTTGAATAAATTTTAAGAAATAACAGGTTATTCCTTAAAATTTATTCTTCAAATCTCACCATTTCTTCATTTTCTGTAAATAGAAGTCTTAGTCGAACTCAGGTTATTAGAGAATTCCAAATGAATTACACGTCTTTGCATTTCATTTTTTGTTCTACTTGAATCGTGCAATATCAAAGGTTTCATTAACATACATTCTCCTTTTTTTATTTCACAAATAATTTCATCATCAACTTTTATGTTATACCAATTCTATTTCAAAATGCGCTAAATAAATTTGAAATATTTTTTGTTTTACAATCTTCAAATTTCAAGCATAGCAATAGCTATGATTTAAATTTTAAGTGCAGTAAAACGGGAAAAGATAAATAATTTATAGCGTATTTTGATGTTGAATTGGTATTACCACTAGCAGTTCTAATTATTCCTTTTAAATGTGATATTGGTATTATTTTTAACGCTCCATTATTTCTATCAGTATCATCTAAATGTATTATGACGGTAAATATGTTTTCAAGAACTTCTATTGGCGGCTGAACTCCTATTTGATTTCTTTTATTTGTCCAATTTATATATATTTTTGAATCAACTTTTTCGCTTACATTAATACTCAAATCTTGATGATAAGGAACAAACCAATTATACCAATTTGAAAACAAAACACCCGATATAAATCGTTTCTATTTCCTTTTTTCTGCGTTAAAAAAATATTCCATAGCAAAGGCTATCAAAGATTTTTTTGCTTTGAAACAAGAAAATATATTCCAATTTATTTATCAGCA
>Ga0256840_1004499_pt1 | contig 10428 bp, 12 predicted proteins | sample 355202metaG_FD_185969 | JGI IMG/M metagenome (GOLD analysis project Ga0256840, IMG submission 185969) | Hydrothermal vent microbial communities from Mid Atlantic Ridge, Atlantic Ocean - 355-202 | ecosystem: Environmental > Aquatic > Marine > Hydrothermal vents | place: Atlantic Ocean: Mid...
GTTTACCTGCTGTTCTTTTTAGTGGAGAAGACTACTCTTCAACAATAAAGTATGACCCTGCTTGTATGGGTTTGATAAATGAGAATAATACTACTTGTATCTCTTCTGTCTCTATGTCAGTTATAAATGGGAATACAAACTTTAACTTTTCAGACAACCGTCAAAAAAAAATATATGAACGCTATAAATTAGCATGGTCAGCTTACGCTTTAGTCCCTAAAGAGATTATGAAAAATGGCGTAGGTACTGGTCTATTTGACCTTAACCTATGGTACAACTATCAACCATGGAATGGAGAAAAATACACAGATGGAAAACATAGTCTTCTTATAAAAAATCTATCTGTTTTTAAATTTACCGAAAATGGTGGGGTAATCCAACTCAAACTTTGTGCCACAGAAAACATTGGAGCTGACTATAACATTAGCTCATGTAAAGAGAAAGCGATTATAAAATGATAAAAGTTAAAAGTAAAAAAGCATTTTCAATGATTACAGCTATTTTTGTAATTGTCATCATGGCAACAGTAACTTCACTTGTAATGAATGTTACAGGTAAAACAGTTAAAGCCACTACTCAACAGTACCAAAAAGAACAAGCCCAACTTTTAGCTAGAAGCTATACAGAGTTAGCCATACTTTATGCCATACATTATGACAGAACAACTACACCTAGTTGTCTTGAAAAGATTATTGACCATTTTGGAGCAACTACTAATGGAGGAGATGATGGATATAATATTACTGTTAATATAAAATATTTGGGAAATGATACACTCCTAAATGGCTGTGCTAAGACTATTTTATCCAATGGAACAATAGGTAGTATAGGAACATGGACAAATGATGCTAGTGCCAAGGGAAGCATTAACAGTACTATTTCTTTAATCATCGACACTTACATCACCTACAAAGATTTTGATGACCCAAGTAACCGAGACATTACTTTCCACCGTAGAACTTTACAGAAACTTTAATATATAAACTAATTTTTACTACTATTTACTATTTATTTACCTATATAGGGTATAATGCATCTACAAAACATTCACAACAATAAAATGTGCTATGTTGTTTGTAAAAAATACAAAAGGACGCATTATGAGTAAAAATATAGTGGGAAGACGTTTTGACCTATCAGAATCTATTAGAGATCATATCTCAACAAGTATTGATGGTTTGGACATGTACAATTTAGAAATCATTTCAAGCAACACCATTGTAACAGCTAACAACAAGTCAAGAGAGGGAGTATCAGTTGAACTTGTTATTAACTTAAAAGACAAAAACACCATTGTCATTACTCAAAAGGACAAAGACGTTTACACTGCAACAGACTCAGCCATCGACAGAGCTAAAAAAGCACTAAGAAGACATGCTGATAAGATTAAAAATCATAAAGTTATGTCATTTAAAGATTTAGGACTTGATGCTGAAGCTGTACTTGATCTAGAGACTGAAGAAGAAGTGGAGTTGGTACCAATGGATTTAGAACTTCATAAACCACTAGATTTTGATGAAGCAATCGACGCACTAAAAGCTGAGAAAAAACGACAATTTATTGTATTTAATGACCATGATGGTTTAATGAGAGTTATGTATAAAAGAGCTGATGGGAAATTCGGTCTCTATTAATCTCTAATCTGGTGCGTTGTGAAACGCACCCTATCCAGCCAAAATCTACCAAAAACAAATCCAATAAACTACATACTTACCCTAATTCTCAACCTATTTAGATAAAATAACAGCAATTGAAAAACAAGGGATCATAATGTTTGGAATGGGTTTTACTGAAATACTCCTAATTGCCATAGTTGCCATACTATTTTTAGGACCAGATAAACTACCAGGAGCCATGGTAGAGATTGCAAAGTTTATTAAAGGTGCAAAAAAAGCAATTACCTCTGCTAAAGACTCTTTAGAGAGTGAAATTAATATTGCCGAACTAAAAGAAGAGGCACTAAATTACAAAGCAAAACTTGACTCTGCCACAGAAGAGCTACAAGGTTTTAAAAATCTTAATCCTATGGGTGAACGTTCAGTTAAAGAGAAGTTTGCCTCATTAACACAGCTTGAAGATGAACCCATAGCAACCCAAGTTGAACCAAAACAAAAAGAGATAGAGTTTAAGAAAAAAACAGTGACAGAGAGTACACTTAAAAAAGAGAGTGGTGACAAATAATGTTTGCAGATATTAAACCTCATTTAGCAGATTTAAGAAAACGATTGGCTATTTCTGTTGCAGTTATTATCGTCTTTGCTTTTATAGCCTTTGGTTTTAACCAACAGATTATTGCTTTTGCAAAAGCTCCGTTAATAGGTGTTGTTCAAGGGGATCCTTTTATTGGTGGTATTGGTATATTTTTTACTGCTCTGAAAATCTCTATATTTACGGGTTTTCTTTTTGCCTTACCTGTTGTATTTTTTCAGCTTTGGGGTTTTATAGCTCCAGGACTCTATGACAATGAAAAGAAATATGTTATCCCTTTTGTAGCAGTCTCCACCTTTATGTTTTTACTTGGTGCTGCCTTTGCTTATTGGGTTGTTATACCTTTAGGTTTTGAATTTTTATGGATGTTTGCTGGGAACTTGGTAAACTTTTTACAAACTCTTGATGAATATGTAGGTATTTTCACTAAAATTCTTTTTGGATTTGGTGTGGCATTTGAGCTTCCTGTTATTCTTTTTTTCCTTGGAGTATTGGGTCTAATTACCGACAAAACACTACGTGATTTCTTTGGTTATGCCGTACTAATTATTTTTGTTTTTGCTGCACTTTTAACACCTCCAGATGTTATTACTCAGCTACTTATGGCCGGTCCACTTATTTTACTCTATGGTCTCTCTATTATTATTGTTCGTATGGTGAACCCACATAAAGAAGAGCCTGAAGATGATGATGAAGATTTAGATGTTGATGACGTTAATATAAAATCATAACATGAATAAAGAAGAACTTTTAACCTCCAGCTATGACTATGAGTTGCCACCCCATCTCATAGCCTCTACGCCTGTCCACCCAAGAGACCATGCAAAACTCTTAATCTATAACCGTGAGACCAAAAGCATTATCCACACGACCTTTAAGCACATACTAGAGTTTTTACCCAAAGGTTGTGATATTTTTTTAAACGATACCAAGGTCATAAAGGCTAGAATTTTTGGACATAAAAAATCTGAAAATGACCAAGGTGGTGGAAAAGTAGAGCTCCTATTTAACAAACCCCTTTCTGCCCATGAATATTTGGTCATGACACGTGGAAAAGTAAAAGTAGGAACGGAAATATTTTTTGATGACAACTTGGTCGCTACCGTGATTAAACTTAATGTTGATGGTTCACGTGTGGTAACCTTTAAACATTATGAGAAAGAGATTCGTTTTGAAGCGTTGGTTTTAGTTTTAGATACCATAGGACACATTCCCCTGCCCCCATACATACAGCGTGAAGACAACAAAGAAGATGAAACAGACTACCAAACACTCTTTGCCAAAAATTCAGGAGCCGTTGCTGCTCCTACTGCCTCTTTACACTTTACTCCTGAACTCTTTAAAACATTTGAAGAGCAGTATAAAACACATAAAATCACCCTTCATGTAGGAGCTGGAACTTTTAAGCCTGTAGAGGTTGAACATATTTTAGACCATCCTATGCATTCTGAGTATTTTGATATACCAAAAGAGAGTGCTGACACTTTAAACTCAGAACGAAAAATACTTGCCATAGGAACCACCGTAACACGAACCGTTGAGTACTTTGCAAGAACAAAAAAAACAGCTGGAGAGTGTGACCTCTTTTTAAACCCAAACAACAAACCCAAACGGGTCAACTATCTTCTGACCAATTTCCACCTGCCAAAGAGTACCCTTATTATGTTGGTCTCTGCTTTTATAGGTCGTAAAAAAACACTTGAACTCTACCATGAAGCCATAGAAAAAGAGTATAGATTCTTCTCTTATGGCGATGCCATGTTAATTATTTAGTGATATTGATATTATGCAAACGATCAATGAATTAAAAGCCTATTTAGACGCTAAAGAGAACAATGATATCCACCCCTCAGAACTGGTTAAAGTATTAAAAGAGTTAGATGAATACAACTTTGCTGATGCCATTCAACTGATACCCAAAGAGTTTATTGGTGATATTGCACTAAGTCTACCTGACCGATACTTTGGTGATATTATTGAGTCTTTAGAGCTTGAAGATTTAACCGAAGCTCTAAAAGAACTGGAGTCTGATGACCAAACAGACTTTATGCAAGAGCTTCATGAGCATGATGAACAGGTTGCATCTAAACTCTTTGAAACCTTAGACAAAGAGGATCAAGTTGACATTATTAAGCTTAAGAACTATGAAGAGTCCGAAGCTGGTTCTTATATGCAAACAGAGGTTTTTACAGCCCATAGAGATGAGACAGTTCAAGATGTTGTCAATAACTTTGCACAACTTAAAAAATCTCATGAGTTAGAAAATGTACATACCCTATTTATTACCAAACGAAATAATGAGCTTTGGTACAGTATTGCTTTAGAAAACCTACTTATTTTTGACTTTTCTAAAACCTTACGTGAAAATATTACCAACAGTACCGAAAGCTTTGAACCAAAAGTAGCACATGAGAGAGAAGATATAAAAGAGGTTGTTCACTACTTTGAAGAGTATGACCTCACAGTTATTCCCGTTGTTGACCATCATAACATTTTATTAGGACGAATTACCTCTGATGATATTTATGATATTATCAATGAACATGCAACCGAACAGATGTACCACTTAGCTGGAGTAAATGATGAAGCTGAAGAGGATGAAGAGATTTTAAAAGCAGGTAAAAAAAGGGCCTCGTGGTTGGGGGTCAATTTGGTAACAGCCATTTTAGCTTCTCTCATTATTGGTCTCTTTGCTGAAACCATAGAGAGTATCGTTGCTCTTGCTATTTTAATGCCCATCGTGGCCTCCATGGGTGGTAACGCAGGAACACAAACTTTAACCGTTGTGGTTAGACAATTGGCACTCAGAGACATCTCTCAGAGAGATGCAACACGAATTATTAAAAAAGAGTTAGGAATCTCTTTTTTAAATGGTCTTCTCTTTGCTATAATCATGGGTACAATTGCCTCTTTCTGGTTTGAGAAGGGTCTACTTTTAGGTGTGGTTATTGCCCTCTCCATGCTTATTAACTTAATTATGGCTGGTCTATTTGGAGCCACCATTCCTCTCTTTCTAAAAAAGATGAATGTTGATCCTGCTATTGGTAGCACCGTCATTTTAACAACTGTAACTGATATCGTAGGATTTTTCAGTTTTTTAGGTCTTGCGACCATTATTTTACTTTAAAGGTTTATTACCCCGTATGGAACTATTAATTATTTTCTTTTTTGCTTCAGTGACAATTTCATTTGTCTGTTCTGTTCTTGAATCAGTACTATTGTCTGTCAATATGTCGTACATCTCTGTCTTAGAGAAAGAGAATCCTAAAACAGGTAAACTACTACGATGGCATAAAGAAAACATCAACAAATCAATCGCTTCTATTTTAATTTTAAATACCATAGCCAACACTTTAGGTGCTGCTGCTGTAGGTGCCCAAGCAGCTACTATTTTTGGAAATGATGCTGTCTTTTATGTTTCAGTTGTTTTAACTTTTGCTATTTTATACTTCTCAGAGATTATTCCAAAAACCATAGGTGCCATCTACTGGAAACAGTTGGCTCCCCTCTCTGCAAAGGTGATACAACTCTTTATATGGATTACCTACCCTATCATTCTTACCACCCTTTTTGTAACCGATAAAATATCAAAAGGTCAAGATGATGCCAATACGCTAACAAAAGATGAACTTTTAGAGAGTATGCTTATGGGTGAGGATGAAGGTGTTATCGATGAAAAAGAGTCTGACTACATAGAAAACGTTCTTAAACTCGATGAGATGAAAGTACTCGATATTTTGACACCACGCTCGGTGGTTTTTGCCTTAGACCAAAACATGACCGTTAAAGAAGTACTTGAAACAAAACCTGAAATTTTTAAATTTTCAAGAATTCCCGTTTATGAGGGTTCCATTGACAATGTTACAGGAATCATTCTTATTAAAAAGCTCTTTAAGCAAGGTCTACTCAAAGATGACTCTGTCACACTTGAAAAAATAAAGTTTGACATCTTTTCTGTTAATGAGAACATACCTGTAGCCAAAGCTTTAGACCTCTTTATCTCTAAAAAAGAACATATGTTTTTAGTGCTTGATAACTATGATCAAACAGAAGGTATTGTTACTTTAGAAGATTGTGTCGAGACTATTTTGGGTGTAGAAATTGTAGATGAGAGTGATACCACTGAAGATATGAGAGCATTGGCAAAACTAAAAATGAAACAAAAAAGAAGAGAGAAACTCTCTTCTAGTAATTAACTATTTATTAAAACTTTGTATATAAGCATTGGCATTAATAACCCTTCTTACGGTGGTTAATGCTTGTGTGGCTTCTCCACTGCTTGCAAAAGGACCAATATAGACCCTTCTGAGTACAGTCTCATTTTGTTTTGCTCTTTGAACCATATAAGCAAACCCATTGTTTGTAATCTTAGAGAGATACCCACTGTCAATCGTTCCAAAAAAACTACCTGCTTTAATATAGTATTGCTTCTCTCCCACAAGATTAGGCACAACCGATGTTGCAACAGGTTCAGCAGCCAATACTTCTGGTATCGTAGCATTTAACTCTTCAATTGGTTTCGGTTTTGGAAATACTGTATGTTTTAAATTTTTAAGTGCAGAGACTTTAAAGGTATTGCCCACAGGAAGTAGACGCAGTTTTTGAATATCTTTTCCTGACTCCTCTTCATCTCTAGATTTTAACTTCCATCGCACGGTAGTCTGAACATCAATATACTTCTCACTACGTTTCAAAATCTTCATATGGGTCAACCGATAGTGACGTCGTGACCACTGTTTATAATAATCCACTTTCTGAGAACGTAACTGCATCAACGAAACATTTTTCTTTCTAAAATATTGTTGCATAGGAAAAGAGTAAAAGACTTGTAGTTTATCTAAAAAGTTCTCTTCATCTGCCATATAATAGTTGGTTAAAAAGTTTGAAATATGTAGCTTTGAAGTCGTGTTTTCTTTCATTGGTTCAAGAAAGTAACGGTTCACCCATCCTTCCAAATGGTAACCACCAAGTGGATAAGTAATGTAACACCACTCATCACCTGACTCATTGTATTTACAATGTTTTATCCGAATACCCGTTCCATTGGCAGGAATTTTTCCAACAATCGTTGAAGAGTTCACTACCGGTACTTCACGAACATTAAGGGTTCCATCTTTTTTTAAATGCACCAACTGATACTCTGTTGCCTCTGCCAATCCCATAAGTGTTACACTTAATATTATAATTTTCTTCATAACAATTATTATACAACTAATGATTAAAAATAATGTTAAAAATTAAAATTACTTAACCAATTCTAATCGTGCTTTTAATCCCAAAGTGGTACTGTAGCCAACTTCTGAAAACTTCAATGAACCCTCTCCATCATAAATAAGCGTTGTTGGATAAGCCTCAATATTAAACTTCTCTGCCAAAGCTCCACTTTGATCATTAATGACGCTGTAACTTAAATCGTGCTCTTTCATATAACTGTTGATCTCTTCGTTTGAACCCGAATTAACAGCGATGGTAATTACATTATATTTAGAAGCTATGCTCTCTATATTCGAGGCTTCAAATTTACAAGTAGGACACCATGTTGCCCAAAAGTGAACGACCAAGGGTTCATGTTGTAACTCATAAACGTGAATTTTTTTGTTATACGTATCACTAAGCTCTAGTCTATAGATATCTTCATTGATATCAGGTTGACGAATATAATTAATCACCATAGCAATAACAAACAGCATCACAACTGTTATCGCGACCTCTTTAATGATGTTTTTTAAACTCCATTTACTACTCACAACCAACGCTCCAAAATTATTTTTGCTGCAATAGAATCTATTTTCCCATCTCGCTTATGACGAAAAACTCCTTGAGTCAACTCTTTTGCTTCAACAGAGGAGCCCTGTTCATCTTGATAAACAATGCTTATCTTTTCAAGTTCAAGTAGTCCAACAAAGTGTTTAATACGTCGCTCCATCTCCTCTTCACTAGCGCCACCTTTAGGTAGCCCCACCACCAAGGTTTCTATTTCCCACTCTTCTAAAAAATTCTTAACATCTCGTGCAGCTTGGTTTCTATTTTTTCGTAAAATGGCATCTTGAGGGAAAACAATTTTTCCATCAAGACAAATCGCCACACCTATCCGTTTTAATCCTACATCTATACTTGCTATTTTCATAACAAAAGCATACACTATTTAACTAAAACAACACTAATACTCCACAAATATAGTCTATTATTAATATAATATTAAAGGATTTACTATGAAAAAAATTTTATTTATTAGTTCATTTTTACTCTCTTCACTCGTTGCTGATAACAGTTTAGGAAAACCTATACCCTCTACTGGGGTTGTAACTCAACCCGTTCCTATTGAAAAACAGACGATAGAACAACAGACTCCCTCTCAAAGCTATACAAAAAATTATACCAAAACTGTTGTAAACTCATCACAAACAGTTACCAATACCCATACTTTTAAAGAAGACCATCACCGTTATGACAAACGCTATGCCGATTTTGATTATGACAACAACGCTTACTATAATGACGATGGATATTACTACGGATATTATGATCAATCTGGTTACTTTTTTAACAATATTTTTTTCGTCTATAGTGATTTATATACCTATAACGACAGACGATACCGTCGAGGTTACTTTATACCAAGGCATCACCATCATCGAACTTACCGTCACCATAGAGTAAACGACTGGAACAGAATACACTGCTATCGTGAACCAAACCATATCGTTTATGGAGACTATTATGACCGTTCATACTATCCTCGTAACCGTTCAAATTATAACTCTTCTTATAGAAGCAACACCAGAATGCATACCCCCACACAATATTATAATACCAACCAAATCAATAATAGAAATAATAATTCAAGTATTAGGAACAGTCATCTGCACCAATACACCAACCGTAGTTACAACAACAGAAATTACAACGATAACCACAACAGAAGAGACTATTCAAATAGAAACTACTACCAACGTAGTGGAGCAAGGATGACTGCTCCTCGAAGTAGTTCATCAACTCGACCAAAAAATTCAACAAATAGAGACTCAAGAAGCCGAAGCAGTGCACCTAAGCAGGAACGCTCAAGTACGGGTCACATGCAAATGTCTCGATAATTCATTGGCCTAACTCCGTAGAAGAGTTAAGCCAAAATTCACATTCAATTCATCTTCAACCACTATAATTATCCTATAATTCATAATCATTACAAGGATAAAATCTATGAAACTAACAAAATCACTTATTTTAATATCATCACTTTTTGCACTAAGTAGCACAGCTCAAGCTGCACAAAGTGGAGAGAAATTGGTAAAAGCCAACTGTGCCTCGTGTCATACTTTAGATATGCCATCTCCTGAGAGCATGCCAACATTTAAAGCCCCTGCCATGGAAGCTGTACTTTTTCATCTTAAAGATGCCATGAACAATGACCCTAAAAAAGTAAAAGATTTTATTATAGATTATGCACAACATCCTGTGGTGTCAAAATCGGTGTGTGAATCAGACAAAGTTCAAAAGTTTGGTCTTATGCCGTCGTTAAAAGGTAAAGTCTCTTCTGAAGATTTAGCAATTATTGCTGACTACCTTATAGAAGTTTATCCTACTAAAGGCTTTGTAAAGATGCTTACCGAGATGTTAACCAACGGAAAAATGAATGCCCTTAAAACGTCACCATTTTTAATGAATCAAGATGCCCTGCCTCACTTAACAAAAATGCTCATAGAGAATTGGGACAAAGGAACACTAAACTTAAGTGCTGAACAAAAAACCAAGTTACTTGTAGTAAGAAGAGAAACCATGACTGGTGTTAAACGAGTTAAAAAAGCTTTAAGTGCCTTAGAGACAGAAGTTATTGAGATGACAGTTGATGATGAAGCGTTTACAGATATTCAACCAAAAGTTGAAGAGGTTGCAAAACTTAAAGCAGAAGCTACCATGATTCACCTTAAGTGTCTTAGAGACAGCATTAAAATTTTAAATGACGAACAAGTAGAACTTCTATTGCCATTTTGGGGCGTATAGAGCAGTGCTAAAGGCTTAAAAAAATGGCACAACAAAACATTCTTCTACTAGAAGATGACCTACAACTTAGCGATACGGTTAAACAGTTTTTAGAGTACTCTGGCTATGCTCTTTTTCCTGCCTATGATGCCTTAGAAGCCAAAGATATTCTCTATGAGCAAAATATAGATTTGATGCTTTTAGATATTAAAGTGCCTCATCAAAATGGATTTGATTTTC
>Ga0256840_1004500_pt1 | contig 10428 bp, 10 predicted proteins | sample 355202metaG_FD_185969 | JGI IMG/M metagenome (GOLD analysis project Ga0256840, IMG submission 185969) | Hydrothermal vent microbial communities from Mid Atlantic Ridge, Atlantic Ocean - 355-202 | ecosystem: Environmental > Aquatic > Marine > Hydrothermal vents | place: Atlantic Ocean: Mid...
CTGAAACGGGAAACCTTCCCCATTTTTCCAGCCCCTAAAGATAGATTTTTTTCTTAAATTAACAACCCTGAAAGCACTTTAGCATTTTATTTTTTTATTTATTGACAAAAAACTAAAATACATTTACACTTAGAAAAAAACAGCTCTTCAGGAGAATGCGATGAACACAAAAAAATTAAGACAGCTTATTCAATTCTCTTTCTTGATACTTACATTCTACGGTATCTACAAATTTGCAATGTTTGTTTACTACGGAAAGCCTCGCCCCGATTTTATGGATGGATTCTGTCCCATTTCAGGAGTTTACGACATAATAATGCAGATTCGAAGCGGAATCACAGACCCTTTTCACCCTGCAGCAATGGCAATAATGTTAGCTGCTATTTTCACCACACTTCTATTTGGAAAGGCTTTTTGTAGTTTTATCTGCCCTATCGGAACTTTCCAAGATATTCTAACCGCCATACGAAACAAACTTCCTTTGGCAAAATCTCTCGATAAAATAGGAGAAAAAATCAAAAACCATACACTTTACTTCCTCCTCGATTATCCGTTACGAACAATAAAATTCCTGCTTCTTGGCTGGATTATCTACATAATTCTTCAGATTCCACCTCAAATGATGTCAATGATGAATCAAAATATAAACGCAGCAGCCGATATTGAACTTTTCAGGTTCTGGATAGAGCTTTTCAAAGGAGGAAGACCTTTAATAGCATCCATAATTCTGGCTATAGTAGCATTGTCTTTCTTAATCCCAAGATTCTGGTGTAAGTACCTGTGCCCTCTTGGGGCGTTTTATGGAATATTTAACCTTTTCTCTTTAACTCATTTAAGGAGATGTCCAGCGAACTGCAATAGTTGCAACCTATGTTCAAAATGTATAATCGGCCTGAAACCCCATAAAAGTATAGAGTTTAATAATACTGAGTGCACAATGTGCCTTGAATGTAAAGAATCATGTAACAGAAACGGAATAAAACTTCAAATACTCGGAAGGGAAATTCCTCCATTTGTTTATCCAATTCTTGCTGTAGGTACTTTTATGGGAATCATCTTCCTGTTTATGCAGGCTGGATTATGGCACTCAAGGCTTTCTATACAAAACCAAGCTTATCTTGTACTAAAACAGGGATTTAACGTTGAATGGGCAAAAGAGATTTTGGGGCAAAGATAAGCTCACAATTTGCTAAAACTTTATTGTAGCATAGATTATAAATTTGATAAACATCCTCATAAACTATGGGGGTGACTGGTTTCGACGGGGATGCAACGGTACGGATAGCGGCACGCCGAGGCACCTACCTCGTAAAAAAGGTACAGTATATAATTGCCGACGAAAATTTAGCTCTCGCTGCCTAATAACGCGGCGACGCCCCCTGTAGCTCATCTCTCCGGCTACAGGTAAGGCGACAGAGAGGAGAGATAGGTTACCACCCTTTCCCCGGGGGTGATAACCGAAACTCTACGGGGATAGCTTCGGAGCGCCTGCCTGTGGGCTAACTCCGAAGCGAAAAGCCAAAACACAGGCTAAGCGTGTAGATGCTGTCCGGACCGCATCTCCGGACGCGGGTTCGAATCCCGCCACCTCCACCATTTGAAAAAAGACAAACAGTCTCTCCCGCAAATTTCTCCGAGACGGCGGGTTTTCTATTTCCCATTGTTTTCAAAGGGTTTGCGCCAGTTTCACATCTTCCCAAACCCGTTCTCCAGCCGCCTGATTCTCCCTCTTTTCTTAGCCTTAATTCTCTGTTTGCCCACAGATTCTCTGGCATCAAAGGGCGAAGTCCAAAGCTCGTCCGGTTGGGCAATCCCTTTTATATCAATGGATTGAGCCAGCCAGCCGTTTCCGCAAGTTTGGAAACACGCCTGTGGTGTGAAAAATCACCCGAATTCTTGAATCAAAAGTCCGTCGCAGGATTTGGGAAGTGGGATTAATGCGAATTCCCCGGCGATAAGTCTCAATAATCTTCGGCGCTCTCGGACAGGATACGGTATATGGTTTTGATAACGCTACGGCTCAGAGGCGACAAACATGCGGGGCAAGAAGCCTGAATATACCACCAACCGTTTTGCGGGACAATGCGCTTAAAAATACCGCCGAGCTGTTTGCCGTCCCATGCAGCGGATTGTTAGCCGATATTTTCTTCTTGTGTCAGCCCTATTCCTCGAAAATCTACAATTGCTAAAAATATAAAAGTTATGGAAAAAGATGCTATTGTGATGCATGTATGAATATAGCCATAAACATATGTTCTTTTTGCTTCCAATATTCTCTCAAAGATCTATTTTCATGCTCGTAATTGAAACTCCCTATTGATTTATACGAAAGAAATGTAGAGATACAGCTGTTAAGAAAAAGAAGGCAGATATCCAAAGCACCCAGAAGAGAATCGGATTATCATCCCGTTCAAGGCGTTTATAAATCCATCCAAGCCGGATATACAGGAAGCCAGTCTTTACACACCAAAAAAGGTATATATAAGCAACAATACAGAAGGTATATGCGAAGATTTTGGGAATTAAGATTTTTATATTGGACATGGCAATCCCTTTCTATATTGAGAATCAAAAAAGCTAACGACCAAGCTCACCTGCCGCTATGGAGCGCAACGGAATAGCGGTCAGATAGAGCGATTTGTTAGCAGTTTATGAGTTTTTAATTTTCCAGTCTTTGTACTTGTGCAAATCTGTTTCAACCATTGCCAAACAAGTTGCTACAACTAAAGCATCATCGACATAGCCTATAACTGGTATGAAATCAGGAATTAAGTCCATTGGGTTTAGGACATATAATAAGGCAGCAATGATGGCTGCGATAGACCACCATGGAATTTTTCTATAATCGCCGTTAACATAATCTTTGATAATTGCAAACATAAGTTTAATGTCTTCGATAAATCGACCAAGTGGACCGTTACCTTTGAATTTGTCTTCTATCTCTTTTTGCTTGTCAAGCACCTTTTGCAGGTCATCTTCCGTGACATTTTTTGCACCGTTCTTCAATGCATCTTCTGCTTGCTGTTTTGATACTTTTGCCATTTGTGTTCTCCTTTTCATTGGACTGCTAACAATGATTCTACCCAATCTCCATCACTCCGGCAAGCGGTTCTTGCCAATTATTTGATATCTTAGTCTGCAAATACGGCTTTATCAAATAAATACAAGGAAAAATCGTATAAATTAAGCCATGAAGAATTCACTAAGAAAGCGCTAACTCAACCGCTTTTTCAGCGTGAACGACCGTAGTATCGAATAATTTTACTTCGGTATCACTTTGGCTTACTAACATTCCGATTTCGGTACAACCAAGAATTACTGCCTCAGCCCCTTGCTTGGCAAGCATATCAATAATGCGCAAATATTTAATTTTTGAAGCGGTTTCTATCTTCCCTAAACAAAGCTCTTGATAAATTACTCCGTGAACAGTTTGTCTGTCCCTTTCATTTGGAACAATCACATTTAGTCCATGATTTTTGCTTAACCGAACCTTATAGAAATCTTGCTCCATGGTAAAAGCCGTACCTAATAAACCGACTGTTTTAATACCTTCACGTATAAGTGCTTCCGCTGTAGCATCCGCTATATGAAGCAAAGGTATTTTTATCGATTTTTCAATTTCCGAAGCAATCTTGTGCATCGTATTTGTGCAAATGAGAAGGAAATCAGCTCCGGCAGATTCAATGCTTTGAGCCTCTCGAGAAAGAATTACTGCCATTTCTTCCCAATCGCCTTTATGCTGCAACTGTTCTATAGGTGCGAAATCAATACTGTTAAGGATTATCTTTGCGGAATGTAATCCTCCCAGAACCTTACTAACATTTTGGTTTATAAGCCTATAATACTCCAAACTACTTTCCCAGCTCATACCGCCCAAAAGTCCTATTGTTTTCACCGCTTTTTCCTCAATTCATTCATCATCTTTATCGTTTCCATATCCTTCTCGGTTCCCCTATTTTCAAGATAATTCAATATTTTCTTAAATCTTTCTTCCGGTAGATTCTGCCCGAATTTCAGCTTAAGGCTTAAATTTTTTGGAATTAGGGTAAAAACAGTTGTTAACTCAACCATTTCACGATGTTTTTCAAAAGGATCATATTTTCCTTCCGGCTGATACTTATCCATAAACCCTTCCAGGATACTTATCTTCTCATAAACATCTTTAACGAAGGTAATCTTTCCGTCTATGATAACAGAAGCAAAAAATTGAGTGGCTTTACACGCTATCTTGTCATCGGAACTAAAATAGGAAGGGATTAAAGAAAACTCTTTTACAACGGAAAGAGACACAACGCTGTTTTTTTTGAGAAAAGTTATTTTCTTTCCGGATTCTCCTGTGTGAAAACAGATAAGGTTCCCAATTCTGACAAAATTTATAGGAACACTATACGGAATATTTTTTGTACACATCGCCAACGTTCCATAATCAACATTATCAAGAACATAAATTGCAAAATCTTTATTTTTTAATTCAAATATCAACTTCCATCTCCTTTAGGTTTTCAAAATTATCAAACATAAAATCAATGGAAAAGAGCACCCCTTTTACCGTCAATTCTTCACAAAGATGCGGCGGATTATCAGGTTTAAAACCTTGCGGACGAAGTGTAGAGCAAAGAAGACTGCCGAATTCCTTTTCAAACTTTTCCGCAAACTTATAGCATAAAGCTATAATCTCTCTGTCAGTTAACCGTTTTTCATTACCGAAAATCCCAAGAAACATCAATGTTCCTTCTACCAGGCCACACTGTGCCCCAAACTCACCGGCACCATGCATTCCTACGGCAGAAGCTATTAATTGACTATCCAAATCGATATGAAAAATCTCCGATAGTATTTTTAAAACGGTCGTAGCACAGTTAATATCGTCTTTCCAGTAATACTTTCTTACCCTATCTTTAACAAAACTTTCCGTATCCATATATTTCTCCGGCTTTTCTGCCATAACCTCCAGTCTTTGCATAACAACTTCTATTCTTTCATCCTTTTTCGGAGGGAATTTTTCAGTATAGCGTTCTGCAATCATTGAAATGAAAAGCTCTCTCTTTTCATCGGGAACACGATTTATATAAGGAAACCAGGTTGTTTCTATCCATCCTTTAAACTCATCAATATTTTTATGAATCATAAGTTTAGGTTTTAGTTCAATCGTGTGAATAGTAAATCCCGCTTCTTTTAACCATGGTTCATATTCACAAGGAGAATAAAAACCGTAGGGGAAAGTAAAATCGGAAAAAAAGTTTTTCCAATTATCACTTTCTATTAAACCGTTTAAAACTGCAAATACATCTTTAGCATTACCTTTTCCACCCATCTGAACAACAAGCTTACCGCCGGGCTTTAGCGCTTTAAATATCTTTTTCAACAAAGTTCCATGGTCAATAATCCAGTGAAGAGCCGCATTTGAAAAAATCAGATCAAACTCCCCGGAAAACACTTTATCTACATCCATTGCATCAAGGTGCATAAATTTCAGGTTTGCATATATGTTTTCCGGAAATGATTTAGATGCAAAATCTATCATCTTTTTGGAACTATCAATACCTATAACAGAAGCACCAGGGAAAGTTTCCGCCAGTTTTGCAGTTACTTTTCCATCTCCACAACCAATGTCAAGTAGCTTTTCCTTGTTACTTATGGCCAGACCGGCTATCAACTCTATAGCCCACTTATACTGATTTTGGGAATGTTTTTTATATTTTCCCGGATCCCATTTAGGACTACTCAATCTCTTATTCCCCCTTTTTCATTCTGTTTTCTCTCAAGCATCTCCCTTATTTTTACACTCTCCTCAGCTATCTTTACAAGAGAGACCATTCCCTCAATGGTAACTCTTGTTCCTATAAGAACAACAGGTAAAATCAAAACAACCAGCATAAAAGTGAAAACAAAAGCGACTCCCCCAGACTTTAAGGATGAAACCAGAACACCGAGAGCAACGAGAGATTCGAATAAATACACTACTATTAGCCAGATTCCGGCTATTTTTGGGGTAATAAACTTTGAAAACGAAAAATCAAAAAGTGCATCAATAAAACCGTTTTTTTCTTTCATAAATCCTCCTCCATTAACACTTAAATTTTTACCCTGAAGTAGCTTTATTTTTTCCGAAATGTTTAGTCACATATTCCTCAATTGTTTTTTAAAGAAACTCTTTTCTACTATTTCTTATTCCGACCAACTCCCGCATTTACGGTAATTTTCGCCTCTTTTTCCTTACAAAAAATCTGATTTTCAACTTTCTTCTACCTACACACGACACTAAAAGGGTTGTCCTGAACGACACAAGTTATCAGGAAAATATTATCCACTATCCCTACAAGCTGTAGTGTAAGTATAAACCCTCCCGAATAAAACACCTCTCTCAGAATTATACTTCAAATTTATTTTCATTTGCTATACTCTAAAAATCATGAAAAAGCTAACTTTAAGAATACTAAAAGCATTAGGATACGCAATTGAAGGACTTATGGCCGCCTTAAAAATAGACCTTCACTTTAGAATAAACTTTTTTCTCTGGTTTTCCCTTGCCTTCCTTTCTCTTTACCTTCTAAAAGAAAACAAACTCCTGATTTTCACAATAAACTACTTTGTTATAATAGTAGAATTGATAAACACCTCCATAGAAAAAGCGGTTGACACAGCAACAAAAGAATGGAAACTAACCGCAAAACATGCAAAAGATATAGCATGTACAGCCACGCTGTTTGCCGGAGGATTTGCAGGAGTAGTTGATATTATTTTTATTCTCCCGGAACTACTGAAAATACTCAAATAGCAACCTAAAATCTCCCTCCCCATAGTTGACTTTTCCTTTTTCTTCAATATAATTTCAACCTTATCCTAATCGGTAAATTGAATACGGAGGTTTTAGATATGGCTGGAATGGACGAACTTTTAAACGCGGTAAAAGATAAATACTCCGCTAAAGTCCCGCTTCCTGATTTCAGACCTGGAGATACGGTAAAAGTTTATGTAAAAGTAAAAGAAGGTGATAAAGAAAGAATCCAGGCTTTTGAAGGTGTAGTTATCAGAAAAAGAGGAAACGGAACAGACGGAACATTTACCGTAAGGAAAGTATCTTACGGAATCGGCATTGAAAGAATTTTTCCGTTCAACGCTACTGTTATCGAAAAAGTTGAAGTACTTAAAAGAGGTATCGTAAGAAGAGCGAGACTCTACTACCTCAGAGAACGTAGAGGTAAAGCCGCCAGAATTAAAGAGAAAAAGGCGTGGATGACCAAAAAGAAATAACATTTCATGAAAATAAACTGTGGCAGTCAGAAATTAAACCGGTTGCCGGTATAGATGAAGCGGGACGGGGCCCCCTTGCAGGTCCCGTTGTTGCTGCCGCAGTTGTTTTCCCCAAAAATATCAGCCCCTTCATAAAGAAAGATTCGAAAAAATTAACACCGAAGAAGCGTATGGAATTTTTCTTTAAAATTTTTGGAGAAGCTACAGCTATTGGTATAGGATTCGCAGACAGTATCGAAATAGATGAAATCAACATACTTAACGCCACAAAACTTGCTACTATAAGAGCTCTGGAATCTCTCCACATTAAACCGCAATTCCTAATAACAGATGCCCTATTTATCCCGGAATACGGAGACAAACAATTAAACCTCATAAAAGGGGATGAAAAAAGCATATCCTGTGCTGCGGCAAGCATTATTGCCAAAGTAACAAGAGACTTTATAATGAAAGAACTTGATATAATGTTTCCCGAATACAATTTTAAGAAACACAAGGGGTATCCCACAAAAGAACACATAAATCTTCTTAAAGAAAACGGGGCTTCACCAATTCATAGGAGGAGTTTTGGGCGGGTTAAAGAGTGTAAATCGCGGAATAGAGGGAGAAAAAATAGCTTCCCGCTATCTGCTAAAGAAAGGTTACTCCATTATGAAAAGAAATTTCAGAAGTTGCTCAGGAGAAATAGATATAGTGGCTTTTGACCCTAATAGTAAAACCGTGATTTTCGTCGAAGTAAAACTCAGAAAGAAAAACTCTTTAACATCTCCGGAAGAAACAATAACCGAGAGAAAAATGAGCAAAATAAGAACCACCGCACTAAAATTCTTAGGAGAATTGACCATAAAATACGAAAACGTAAGATTTGATTTTATAGGAATAGATTACTCCAACGAAAAAACAGCAGTCACTCATATAGAAAACGCCTTTTAAAAGTTGATATAATTGGCGAGATATTTATATTTAAGGCGTAAAGATTTCTGGAGGTAACAGTTTTGGCTAAAACGAGAATATATCAGCTTGCTAAAGAACTTGGAATGAGTTCTAAAGAGTTGATCGGAAAACTTAGAAACGAACTTGATATTCAGGTCAAAAACGCTCAATCAGGACTTGACGAAAAACAGGTTATGCTTGTAAAGGAATTTATCAAACCACCTGAAAAAATCGAACCGAAAAAAGAGAAAAAAGTTAGAAAGTTAGAAATAAAGGAAACGAAAGAGGAACAGACAACAGAAGAAACCAAGCCTGCAATTAAAGCAAATATTAAAAAAGAAACAGAAGAAAAGCCCGTTAAAGAAGAGAAACAAAAACTTTCCCCTCTAAAGCCAAATGTTCCTCCTGAAAAACCCGAAGCGCAAAAAGAGAACAGGAAACCTGAAAGAGAAGATTCGAAAACCAGAAGAAAAAAAGATGTGCGAATTCTTTCTCCTGAAGAAGTCGCAAGAAGACGAAAAAGAAGACGCCCCGTAGGAAAAAGAGAAGAAAAGCCGGAAAGAAAAGATAGAAGACAATCTTTCAAAGAGAGAGACAGAAAACCTCTTAATATAAAGCCGAAACCGAATATAAAGCCAAAAGAAGAAGAGAAAATAACAAGAGAGCAACTGGAGAAACTTGTTACTTCCACAAAAGAGCAAAGAGACAAAGAAAAACCGAAAACAGAAGAAGCAATAATTGCCGAAAAGAAACGAGAAGAGAAAGAGAAAGAGAGTGAAAAGCACTTCAAAGAGCTAATGAGGAAAATAGAAGAGAAAAACCGAGCGAAAGCCAGAAAAAGAAAGAAAAAGAAAAAACAGCAGGAAGTTGTTGAAGAAGTCCCTTTTGAAGAACTATCAGAAGAGGAACAACTTCAAAAATTGATAGAAGAAGAAGAGCAAGCTAAAATAGTTGTTGTTCCGGAAATTATCTCCGTCAGAGAACTGGCGGAAAAGATGGACGAAGATCCGAACAAACTGATAACCGATCTAATATCTCTCGGAAAATTTGTAACGATAAATCAAGCAATAGATTTTGAAACCGTAAGCAAGCTTGTTGAAAAATATGAGAAAGTTGCAGAACTTGAAGGAGCGAAAAAAGAAACGGAAAAACTCCTTGAAAAAGAACTCGAAGAAACCGCAGACAAACCGGAAGAACTCAAATCAAGACCTCCCGTTGTTACAGTAATGGGACACGTTGACCACGGAAAAACAACACTACTTGATTACATAAGAAACACAAAAATTGCCGAAAGAGAAGCCGGCGGAATAACTCAACACATCGGTGCATCCGTAGTTGAAATTAAAAGTCCCGAAGGGAAGAAAAAAATAACATTCCTCGACACTCCCGGACATGAAGCATTTACCGCCATGAGAGCAAGAGGAGCACAGATAACAGATATAGCTATCCTTGTCGTCGCTGCCGATGACGGAGTAATGCCACAAACGGTTGAAGCGATAAATCACGCACAAGCGGCCAATGTTCCGATAATAGTTGCCATAAACAAAACAGACAAACCCGGAGCAAACCCGGATAAAGTTAAGCAGGAACTCAGCCAACACGGACTCCTACCCGAAGACTGGGGAGGAACGGCAATCATGGTTCCCGTTTCCGCCAAAACAGGAGAAGGTGTTGATGAGCTCCTTGAAATGATAGCCCTTCAAGCGGAACTTATGGAACTCAAAGCCAACCCGAATAAAAAAGCAAAAGGAATTGTCCTTGAAGCCAAACTTGACAAGCAGAGAGGCCCTGTAGCAACACTACTTATACAATCCGGAACTCTTGAAATCGGAGCTCCGATAGTTGCTGGACTTTATTCCGGAAAAATAAGAGCGATGCTTGACGACAAAGGAAAACAGATAAAAAAAGCTGGGCCATCTATGGCCGTTGAAATTCTCGGTCTTGAAGCCGCACCTCTCGCCGGTGATAAATTCTATATTGTCAAAGATGAAAAAACAGCAAGAAAAATTGCTGAAAAACGGCAGGAACTTGCCAGAGAATCAGCCCTTGAAAAAGAAAAAAGAGTGTCCCTTGACGACCTATTCGCACAAATCAAAGAGGGAGAAGTTAAAGAACTTAACATAGTCATTAAAGCCGACGCGCAAGGTTCCATAGAAGCGATAAGGAAATCTATCGAAGAGCTTTCGACCGAAGAAGTAAAAGTAAAAATTATACACGCAGGTGTCGGACCTATAACGGAAA
>Ga0256840_1004501_pt1 | contig 10427 bp, 7 predicted proteins | sample 355202metaG_FD_185969 | JGI IMG/M metagenome (GOLD analysis project Ga0256840, IMG submission 185969) | Hydrothermal vent microbial communities from Mid Atlantic Ridge, Atlantic Ocean - 355-202 | ecosystem: Environmental > Aquatic > Marine > Hydrothermal vents | place: Atlantic Ocean: Mid...
GCCCTTCTCCACAGGCAGCCGGACAGGGATGTCCGGATCATGGGGCCTCCTGCAAAGGTGGCCTTTGACCAGGATGGAAAACCCACCAGGGCTGCTGAGGGGTTTGCCAGGAAGAATGGCGTTACTCTGGAAGATCTCAAGGTGGAGAAGACCGATAGGGGAGATTATCTCGTTATTGAGAAGACCGTACAGGGCAGATCTGCCATCCATATTCTCCAGGAGGTCCTGCCTGAACTGATTGCAAGGATCCCCTTTCCCAAGACCATGCGCTGGGGCAGCTATGATTTCCGTTTTGCCAGGCCCATCCGCTGGATTGTAGCCCTGATGGGCGAGGATATCATTCCCTTTGAGATAGCTGGTATCTCTTCAGGGCGTATCACTATGGGACACAGGTTCATGTCCCATGGAACCATCACCCTTGAGAACGCATCCTTTGCTCACTATTATGCCCTGCTTCATGATGCATCTGTAATAGTCCGTTATCGCCAGAGGATGAACCAGCTCACCAGGTCAGCAACCGATGCGGTCAAGGGTGTATCCGGCATTCTTGTTGAAGATCAGGAACTGGTGGAGTTGAACACCAATCTCACCGAGTTTCCAACTGCTGTTTGCGGCAGCTTTGATTCCAGGTTTCTCCAGCTTCCTGAGTGTGTGCTTATCACCTGTATGAAGGAGCACCAGAAATACTTTGGTGTAAAGGACAGCTCCGGCAGACTGATGCCCAATTTCGTAGCCATCAATAACACCCTTTCTCCCCGGCCGGATCTTGTGAGACAGGGGCATGAAAGGGTACTCTCTGCCAGGCTGAGTGATGCGGATTTCTTCTTCCGGGAGGATACTTCCAGAAGGCTCCATGAATTTGTGCCAGAACTTGCAGGCATGATATTTCATCAGAAACTTGGGACCTTGCTGGATAAGACCAACCGCATCACAGCCCTTGCGGAATATCTTGCAGACAGTGTTGCACCCAATGAGAGGGATACCCTGAAGCGCTCCGCCTATCTCTGCAAGGCAGATCTCTGTACCGAGATGGTTGGAGAGTTCCCTACACTTCAGGGGATAATGGGCCGGGAATATGCCCTGCTGTCCGGGGAACCTGAACCGGTTGCCCAGGCTATCATGGAACATTACATGCCGGTGCGTTCCGGTGGAGAGCTCCCGTCAACCACGGCAGGCAGGCTCCTTGCCGTTGCCGACAAGATAGATACCATAACTGCCACCTTTGCCATTGGTCTCAAGCCTTCCGGTACCCAGGATCCCTATGCCCTTCGGCGTCAGGCCCTGGGCATCATCCGTATAGTGATGGATGCCGGTTTGGATATCTCCCTGGAGGCCCTGGTCAGCGAGGCATTGGCCCAGCTTGCGGACAAGCTGCCATCCATCACCGCTGATACTGCCGCCGAGGTGATCCTCTTCATCCAGAACCGGTTTGCCAACCATCTGCGTTCTCTCGGCATGGAACAGGATGTGATAGAGGCCGGCATCAAGGCAGGGTTTGATTCAATAGATGACTGTTACCAGAGGATTCAGGCCATAGGGGCTGTAAGGCCAAGGCCGGAGTTTGAACCAATTAGTGTGGCCTTTAAGAGGGTTATGAATATCCTGAAGGATTTTCATGGCGGTTCAGTTGAGCCGGCACTCTTCGAATATCAGGAAGAGAAACAGCTTTATGATGCCTTTGTCACAGTGAAGGAGCAGGTTGCCGAGATATTGAAAGGGGAGGATGGGAGGCATTCTGATGCAGAAGATTATCAGGATGTCCTACTGAGACTCCTCTCCCTGAAACCGCACATAGATGGTTTTTTCGATAACGTCATGGTTATGGTGGAAGATGAACAGGTCAGAAATAACAGGCTGGGTCTGTTGTGGGTTATATCCAGGCTCTTTCTCACCATTGGCGATTTTTCTGCAATAGTGACTGAAGGAGACAGTGAGTAGAAGCTGCCAGCGGTCCCGGTTTTCTCATGGATGTCTGGCATGATTGCAGGAGGTGAACTCGTGGAGCGGATACCTGAGCCGGAGTTGATGGATCAATGGGAGCAGGCACGGGCCTATGCCAAGGCGGATTTCTCTGCTCCCCATGAGATGTTTGTTGATATATTGACAGACCGGTTTGGCACAGGGCTGTCAGGTGTATTCCTGGATCTCGGATGCGGGGCTGCCGATGTGACCATTCGCACCGCAATCCGGATCCCGGATATCTCATTTCATGCTGTTGATGGCTCAGAGGCCATGCTCTTCTTCGCAAAGAGGGCCGTGGAGCAGGCAGGACTGCAGGAGAGGATTCTTCTCTTTCAGGGCACCATACCTGACTTTGTTCCTCCTCTTGCCTCTTGCAGTAACGGAAGAGACAGGGGAATCCAGTTAGGCAGTCACTCCTCTGAGCCGGATACGGTTGCTGAAAGGGTATATGATGGGGCAATCATAAACAGTCTTCTTCACCATCTCCCATCTCCTGAGATCCTTTGGAAATACCTTTTGCGATTTGTACGGCCAGGAGGCTGCATATTCCTGATGGACCTGATGCGCCCAAAGGATCGAGAGGCTGCAACTGCCCTGGTGGACAGATATTGCAGTGGAGAACCCCTTGTCCTCCGCAGGGACTTCTACAACTCCCTCCTTGCCTCCTATACCCTGGAAGAGGTGCGGCAGCATCTGGAGCATGCCGGTCTCAGCCATCTCAGCCTGGATAGTGTCAGTGACCGGCATCTATCAGTATGGGGGAGGATCTGACGGTTACTTTGCAACTGTTTCTCTGTAGCAGATCTGTTGTAGAAAGATGTCTCGCCGCCTGCTGCAGCAGAGCTGTTCCTGTATCCGGTCTGTATCTGGAAAGATTGGCAGATGCCCCAGCCAGTTCCGCCTCCTTTTAACGCTGCAATGGGGATATCACCTGGTCTGCTTTGTTATCAAGCAGTTGAACTGCCCGAATATGTTAGCATCTTCTCACATCTCTTCCAGGGTAAACCTGTAAACTGAATGAATTACGCTTCTCAGGAGAATTCCCCCCTGACAATGCTGCCTTCCACGAGATAGATCACCTCTTCAGCAATATTGGTGGAGCGGTCTGCAATCCGTTCCAGGTGGCGGGCAAGTATGTAGCAGTCGATGAGGTATTTGGCCGCCTCAGGCTGCTTCTGGATCTCCTGGATTACCAGGTCGTAATGTCTGTCCCTCTCCTTGTCCACATCATCGTCCAGGATGAATATCCTGTGAGCCAGGTCAGAATCCTGGTATGTTACAGAATCCAGGGCCAGCTTGAACATCTTCAGTACATAATCAATCATCTTGCTGTAGTCCGGCTGATAGTTCATGGTCTTGCACTGGGCTATGTGGCCGGCACGTTTTGCCATGTTTACCGCATAGTCACCGATGCGCTCCAGTTCGTTGTTTATCTTGATGATTGCGATTACTACCCGAAGGTCCTTGGCAACAGGCTGATAAAGGGCCAGGATCTTGAGGCACTCCTCCTCTATGTCTATCTCCATCTCATCGATCTCATAGTCTGAACTGGCCACATACTTGATGAGCTGCGGATCCTGTGTCCTGACGGCCTCACACGCCTTCCTGATCCTGTCCTCCACCAGGGTGCCGAGTTTAAGGAATTTTTCAAAAAGCGCATCCAGCTGCCTGTGAAATGTGTAATGATGCATTGATAACTATCCTCCATTGTATAAAATATACAGTCAGTTATAGTGCTGCTGCAGGGAAATCCCTGCCTGAAACCGGCCCTGTAAACCATCTCCGTTTGGCAGGGCCCTGCTGTTTTGTGGCGGTTTTAAATTGAATTCAAAGAACATTATATGAAAAAGATTAGCTTAGTGTTAGGTTTTCTTTAAATTTGTTTTAGGATTATCTTATGAGTATTGCAATGACTGGAAAAAATTAACAGAATAATATCGATTTTTTCCCTGGCCCGGGCCTTCAATATTAGTTTTTCCATGCGGTGTCAAGAAACAGGGACCGCCTAAAACTCGGAATTTCGGAAAATCCAATGCCAAACAAAACCATTCTGGTTGTGGAAGACGAACAGGATATTCAGCAACTTGTAACGTATCATCTTATCCGGGAGAACTATTCTGTAGTCTGTGCAGATACGGGCGAAGATGCCCTGGAGAAGTTTGAACAGGAGGATGTAGATCTGGTAGTGCTTGATCTCATGCTCCCTGGAATAAGCGGCATCCAGGTCTGTCGAACCATCAAGAAATCGGAAAAGGGTAAGAATATTCCGGTTATAATGTTGACAGCCCTCAGTGAGGAGGAGGATGTTGTTGACGGCCTGGAGAAGGGAGCAGATGACTATATCACCAAACCATTCAGCCCAAAGGTGCTGGTGGCAAGGGTCAAGGCCCATCTCAGGCGTAATGAGCTCATGGGGGAGGCCATGGTCTTCAAGGAGAAGGTCTCTCTTCCTTTTGGTCTGGTGATAGACAACGGTCTCCATCAGGTCTATATCAATGATGAGCCCCTGGACCTCACAGTGAGCGAGTTCAAGGTGCTCCGTTTCTTTGCTGCCAGGCCTGGCAGGGTCTTCTCCAGGCAGCAGATCATCGAGGCGATCAGGGGGCAGGGATATGAGGTCACAAGCAGGGCAGTGGATGTGCTTATACATGGTCTCAGGCGCAAGCTCGGGCCTGCAGGCACCCTGATAGAGACTGTCCGGGGGATTGGATACCGGTTCAAGGTGGATTAGTTGTCCGGTCTTCTTGATGCACTGAAAAAGAGATGCAAAATCCCCTGGGACCTGGTGTTTCTCCTCTACCCCACCCTGTTTTTCCCTTTTCTCCTGGCCTTCCTGGCCATTTTTCTCTTTCTGCACAGCTATCACAACATTCCTTTTCATGAGATTCCATGGGATATGTTGGCCCTGCTGGTACTGCTCATTGCAGGGGTCTCCATTATCGTAACTGTATTCGTGGCCTGCCGTATATCATCTCCGCTCAGGGATATCCAGACCATCCTTGATGATATAGCCAGTAAAGGGAACCTTTCTGGACATGGTCTTTCCCGCCATGCCTGGAGTTTTGACATGGAACGGGATCTGAAGAAATCCCTCTGGTCTGTGCTCAGGGAACTGCTCCGCCGCATAGCCAGGACCGAGACCGATCTTGCCAGGCTTCGTCTGCTGTTCATCAACATGAAGCAGGCGGTGGTTATGCTGGATTCCAAGAAACGGGTAGTTACAATGAACAGGGCTGCAGAAGAGGTCTTTGGCGTGAGTGAGCAGGTGGCCAAGGGCAAACCCCTGTCAACGGTTTTCCGGGATATCTACCTGCAGGATTTTCTCGATAATGTGTTTCAGGACTTTTCCGACAAGGAGGCGGAACTGGTGCTCCACACAGGCAGTCACGGACTTGAAAAGAGGATATTTTTTGTCAGGGCTGCCGTGCTCAAACCCTCCTCAACTGAACTGGACGAAATTGCCGGCGTTCTGCTGGTGATGGATGATCAGACCAGGCTCAGGCGCCTTGAAAATATGAGGCGGGATTTTGTGGCCAATGTCTCTCATGAGCTCAAGACACCGGTTACTGCCATCAAGGGGTATATTGAGACCCTGCTGGATGGGGGGATGGATGACCCTGAAACAGCAGTACAGTTTATGGAGATCATAAGGAGACAGTCCGACAGGCTGGAAACCCTGGTTGAGGATATCCTGCTGCTCTCCCGAATAGAGGACAAGGTGCAGGAAAAAAGGGAAGAATTTGAGCATGTTGAACTCTGTGCCCTTTTGCGGTCTGTCAGGGATTCCTGCCTTATGCATGCCAACGAAAGGGATATCACCATCGAGATAGACTGTCCCAAACCGTCACCGGTAATGAGGGGCAGCATTCAGCTCCTGGAGCAGGCCATTGCCAATCTCTTGGTGAATGCCATCAACTACAGCAGCAGGGGGAGCAGGGTAATCCTGAGGGCAAGGGGGGACAGAGACGGGGTCGTCATCTCTGTCCAGGATTTTGGCATCGGTATTCCTAAGGAGCATCTTCCCCGGATATTCGAGAGATTCTACAGGGTTGACAAGGCGCGAAGCCGCCGTCTCGGAGGTACAGGCCTTGGCCTGGCCATTGTCAAACATATTGTGCAGGCCCATGGTGGCTGTATGGAGGTTGAGAGCCAACCTGGCAGAGGCAGCACCTTCTCCATGATTTTTCCTCCAGCCCGAGACAGCCACGGATAGTGCTGGGACCGGGCATCTATGCCGGCAAGACCTCTTTTTTAAGGCTGGCAGGAGCTGGAGCAACTCCCATATATGTGGTTATTGTGAGCTGATGGTTGGGTGCAGGTTAAATTTTTGTTAGCCCTGAATTTCCTCCTGGCCAAAGGAGAAAAGCTGTTTAGATTCTTGTCAGGGCAGCAGGGATGCCGGGCGTGTCTTTTATGTCACAGCCTTGCCCTGTTTTTCATGAAGTTGTGACCTTTTTGCCACACAGTGTGACATGAAGCGGCTGCTGTTTTCTGTTTTCAAGTTGTGCCAGGTTCAGGATTTTACTTATCTTCATGTCAGGGCAGCAGGGTGGAAAAGGGGGGTTGATTTTTCTGTAACTATGCGTTATCTCTTGGGTTAAAAGGAGAGTCGTCTTAAAGTAAAATACAATCATCAACCGTTTCGCCAAAGGCTTCTTTTTATTGTGAGCGTATTGACTGCCTGTTGAGGAAATTTGGTATCTGTTTTGCAATGTTGTGTTTTTGCTCTTGGGGGGCCTCGATTTTATGGCTCTCCTTAACAGGTGTTATCTGGTGTTATCTGTTGAGTTGTTCAAGTAAAAAGGGACGTGTACTAATTAAAAGAGAAAACGTGGAGAAAGGAGGGCTGGGACAGGAGATCTTCTTTATTTCTACCGGGTTTTGATTTCAGGGAGTTCTATTGGAGTTTTTGGGTTTACAGAAAACAGAAAAAGAAATTAAGGGAAAGAAAAAGGAGGAAGCTATGAGTTTCAAAACAAGGATGTTGCAGATCTGTGTTGCATTCATCGCAATCGCAGGGCTTGCGTCCGTAAGCTGGGCTGGCGGTGCTACAGTTGACACCGCTTCTGACCAGATGGCAGCAGAGCTCGCAAGGCTCAAGGCTCAGAACCAGGCCTTGATGGACAGGCTCCAGGCCTTGGAGTCCAAGATGGGCACCATTGCCCAGGAGGCTGAGGAGGGTGCCTACACCAGGATTGAAGATAAGCTGGCAGCAGAGAGGGCCAAGCATATCGCGCTTAGTGTTCATGGTTCTCTTGTGAACGTTATCGGCACTACAGACAACGGCGATCATTTTCTTACCCAGATCTCAAGTGCCAAGACCGATTACTTTTCTTACAAAAATGCAGCTAATCCGAACGGTGCATTGTCTGAAGACGCTACCGGGGCGCTTTATAAGAACAAGGCCAATGAAAGCCATCAGTTCGGCATTACCAAGGCCAGGCTCCGTTTTCAGATCGACACTCCGGACAACCTTGCCAGGTTTGTCTATGGGATCGAGGTTGGCGCAGCCGATTGGGGCAATAATTCCAGCATGGATCTCTCCGGTGATGGAACCAATCTGGAGACCAGGTTTGTCTATGGCCAGTTCAAGGTCCCAGGAATGGAGAACAACTTTGTGCGTGTAGGCCTCCAGCCCACCAAGATCAACACCTGGGTCTGGACTGAGACCGCTCCTGGTATCACCTGGCATGGCAAGACCGATCTTATGAAATATATGCTGGGCTGGTACAGGGCAGGTGATGATGGTGATGATAACGGCCTGGTATGGGATGCAGACGGATACAATGACTACTTCGTTGCCAAGCTGGATGGCAAGGTTACCGAGGGTGTTAATCTTGGCATCTTTGGAATCTATGTTGATCAGAGCAACGAAATAACCAATCCTGGCGACATATACGATGCCCAGTACTATTATGTTGGCTTGACAGGAAAGGTTGATATGGCCGGTTTCTTCGGTCTCTTTGATGCCATCTACCAGGGTGGTGATATAGACTTCGAGAATGACGCAATTGATGATCTGGACCGTTCAGCTTACTTCCTGCATGCAACCCTGGGATACAACTTCACAGAGCAGGCCAAGGCATATTTCACCTTTGCTTACACCAGCGGTGATGATGATCCTAATGATGACAATGCTGATAACTTTGATGCCATTGATACAGACGTGCCTGTAGGCATCATCTTTTTCAAGGACAGCTACCTGTCAGATGCTGACCGTTATTACAGCGATGGCGCCTATGTCCTTGACAAGGGCTTCATCCACTACGGCCTCACTGGTGAGTACCAGATAGATGACAAGAACCATGTAAGGGCAGCAGTTCGTTACATGGAGACAGCCGAGGATATCGAGCTTGGCGGTGAGAAGGAGAGCGAGCTCGGTACAGAGCTGGATTTCTGGTACACCTACAAGTACAACAAGTACCTGGATCTCCGCCTTGAGGCAGCCTATCTCTTTGCTGGCGATGCCACAGAGAAATATCTCGGCGGCGCATTCGCTACGAATGATAATGATGATGAGGTGGATGATTTCTACTACATCGGCGCAGGTATGAAGTTCAAGTTCTAAAAAGCGCGGTTGGACAGCCAGGCTGGCGGGTCCCTTTCCAGCCCGGCTGTTTTTGAAAATCGATAAAATAGTCCCAGCTATTCAGAAACAGTGGGCCTGCCCTCCAAAAGAGGGCAGGCCTTTTTGTCTTGTGCTGCTGGGTATCAGTTGTGGCTTTCGTGTTATCCAGCCAGGCTTGAGAGTGGCTCAGGGCTTAGTTGCTGTGTTATATGGTTATTTGCCGGCCTTTGGCATGTTTCCCTATCTGGACATCTTCACCCAGGATATGCTCAGCAAGCCAGTTGTGCAGAAAGGTTATGAGTTCATCCGGATCTATCTCTTTTCCTGCCTTGAGATTCAGCAGGATCTTTTTTACATCCAGGACAAGCCCCTTGTGCAGCAGTTTGTGTGCCTCCAGGTCCGGATATCCTAATTCGGCCATGACCCGCTCTTCATCCTCGAAATGGTATTTTACATAATCCACAAGGTTTTTTAGGATTATTCCAATCATCTCCAGTCCGTGGCCGAAACTAACAGCATTTTCAAACTCTGTAACCATACTGCAGAGCCTCTTGTGCTGGTCATCTATGGATGAAATTCCTACTTCAAAATCCCTGGTCCATTTCAAAATATCCACCTCCTGTACAAAAGTTTGAGTGACAAATTTAAACGACATACCCATTCTTTTTATCGGTGAAGATTGGCAGGACTGTTAAAGTCGTATAATATTCTTCTATGATCTGTGTTTTTTAAAGGTTTTGGATTCATATAATAGCTTGAAAATTCAAACAAAAACTGAGATTTTTTCATGAAATCTGAACGGAGGCAAGAGATGAGACAACTTATTGTAAGGAAAAGCAATATCTTTTTTGTTATGGCTATTATGGCTGGTTCTATCTGGCTTGTAGGGTGTGGTCAGGCAGGAAAAGGTGATGATGACCCCGCCAGGGCGCTCATTGAGAGCAAGTGTGTGCAGTGCCACTCTCTGAAGCAGGCCTACAAGAAGAGATCGTCAGGGGAGTGGCCTGTAGTGGTTGACAGGATGGTAAGCCATGGAGCTGATCTTTCAGCAGAGGAGAAGGCGCAGATTGTTGCCTATCTCCAGGCTCATTATTCCAAGTGATTCTCTTTCCTGTTTTCAGGAAAATAAGTCCGCAAAATAGATTTGCAGTGATTGACAACTACTTATAGTGATGGTATATCTCTCTGGCCTTGGATGGATGGGCGGATAGCTCAGTTGGGAGAGCACCGGCCTTACAAGCCGGGGGTCACAGGTTCGAGCCCTGTTCCGCCTACCATTATAAAAAGGGATAAAAAGCTGTTGTTTTACTGCTGTTTTTTTGTTAATTTCCTTTTTGGATACACATTAAGATCAAGATAAGAGCGGGGTCGTAGTTCAGTCCGGTTAGAACGCTGGCCTGTCACGCCAGAGGTCGCGAGTTCGAGTCTCGTCGGCCCCGCCATTTTCGGTTGAGTTTAAATTCCCCACAACAATATCAAATCTGATTTTTACTTTTTTGGGGCTTGATCTGTTGCCCGTACCGGCCTGTACCGGATGGTACAGCTGATACGATGGTCAGGATACGCTATTTCCCGCGGCCTTTTTCCTTTTTGGCCGGTCATCATCCCTACCTATCCTATCTAAGTCATCTTGTTTCTTTTCTGATTCCCCTTTTTTATGTTTTCCCGGTTTGAGGATATATGGAGCATTCACAGGGATTACGAGTGGTGAGGAGGGCGTCAGCAGGGCATTAAGGTTGGTAACCAGATACTTGCCCCCTATTTTTCAGGCACCCTTTCAACCCTTTTTGAATTGTGTCCTTAATGAAAAATTAAACAAACGCTAATATTTTCCTAATAATTGGTGTTTATAGTCTCAACTGTCTATCAAGGAGTGTCTTTAATCCAAAGCAAAAAG
>Ga0256840_1004502_pt1 | contig 10427 bp, 12 predicted proteins | sample 355202metaG_FD_185969 | JGI IMG/M metagenome (GOLD analysis project Ga0256840, IMG submission 185969) | Hydrothermal vent microbial communities from Mid Atlantic Ridge, Atlantic Ocean - 355-202 | ecosystem: Environmental > Aquatic > Marine > Hydrothermal vents | place: Atlantic Ocean: Mid...
ATTAATATCTTTACATTCAATAAAAGAACCTTCTTCTTCTAATTGATCTAAAGATTTATTAACCGGGCTTGGTATTCTAATTGTAAAAGAAATTGTGCCTACCTGAGCGACAGGAGGCATAATGACTTGTACCCTTTGTCCATCTGGAAGAGAAGCCGATAGAATAGGGTTTGTCGAAGTAATTGTCTTATTGTTAAATACAGCTATTAAATTAGCTAATTGACTTAATTTATCCAATGTTAATTCTGGTACTTCGATATGTTCCCAACCTTCCCACCTTTCAATATGTATACTTTGAGGTTGATTGATACATACTTCTGTAATAGATGTATCAGTAATGTATTTTTCTATAGGCAAAAGAGAATGATCTAGTGCATCATGATCTTTTGCCTTAATTTTATGTTTTGTCATTACCTTACCTCTAACTCATAAACCGAGGAAAAATCAAGATCACGAGCAACCATAACTTGAATGCTCTCACCTTGATTCTTAATTAATGTGGGTGGGATATTAGCCGTAGCATCAAGTATTTTCTCAACTACCTTTTCCCCTGATTCTGCACTATCACCCACAATGACTGATCCATCCGTTGCTTGTGCATTAAAGGTCTGAATACTGTCTTTAATTATGCTTAGAAATATTGCTGTACCGAAACGCTCCCAAAAATGCGTATTAACATAACCATCCATTCCTGATCGACCTAGAGAGTCTGCGGATGGAGAATCTAAAGCGACAACAACACCGTTTGGCGTTTTTGCGCGAGTCCATAAAACAAACAATCTCTTTTGACCATTCCTCAATCCTCCTTGGTATTCACCCGTTAATTGCGATCCTCTGTCCAATAAAAGAACCTGTCCATTATCGGAATAAATATCTCGTGTTAAACGGCATGTTGTAATTCCACTTAAAGAACTATCTAATGCTGTTTCAAGTGCACAATCGAGACTAGTTCCTTTTGTGATTAAATAATTTCTATCAGGCAATAATGCGGCCGATACCATCGGGGTATGTGTGGGAACCAGTTTTCTATCAAGATCGGTTCTAGGCTCTTTTTTAGAAGAGTTTTTTAACACTGTATCAGTATTATCAACTTGACTAATACTGCCATATTTAGACTTTAGATTACTTGAAGAACGTTTACGATCATACCAGTGAACAACCTTATTTTTGTTTGCTTGTGACCTACGTGTTGGAACAGGCTTAAGATAAGGAGGACGTTTTATAGGTTTAGGTTTTAGAATTTCATGCCTACTTTCAGTTTTAATGACCTTAGTTTTAGGGGCTTTAACAATTAATGCTGGTAAGTTGCTTTCCACTTTTTTTGATTTTTTATCTTCATCTTTCTCCTTACCATTACCGACCATTAAAAAAGCAATGGCGGCTATGCCGACTAATAAAATGAAAACAGAAACCAGTACTGTTAATGCAGAATTCTTTTTAGTTTTTTCAGCTAATGGGGGTAAGTCACTGGCTATTTCATCATCTTTAAACCCCATTCCTTCACGAGGGCGAAATTCATTGTCTTGTTCACTCATAGATTCGCTCCTTTAATTTTTCGCTCAACTGCTGGTGAAACGGTTCCAGTAGAGTTGTCCTTACCACCATCCAAGTCAAAAGAACGATTAACAAGGCAAGCAACATAATTACCTTTTCTGAGTCTAAGCATTTTAACCATTCGATGAATAATGATTGTATTACCCTTAACATTGGCGTTAATTAATGCCTCTTCTCCAAATTCATCTACTGAATAAATAGCGGGCATGTCTCTATTATTAGAAAAGGTAAGATAAATAAACCGTCCATTATCTCTTACACTTGTGGGGCTTATTTCTTGTGAACCTGCTATCCAGTAATCAATATTAGAAACAGAGGTAAATCCTTTTTCTAGTTTAGTTTTTGCATCTGTAAATTTTGATTTAAGTTCTTTAGCCTTTGCTAAAGCATCATCTTTTTCTTTTTCTTCATCTTTATAATTAAATCCCAACGAAAAAATTAAATTTGAATCTTGCCACGCTGTCTTATCTTTTTTTGATCGTTTCGCAGTGAAAAGAGAAAAGTGATAAGTTCGTTTGTTCGTAATGATTGTTAAATTGGCATCAGGATTGTCGGCTAATGGTCTAATAAATAAATTATTGATTCTAGGTATAATCTCCCAGGCTGTCGGATCACCTACAGCAATATCTTTTATGACTTCGCTATTTGAGAATTGTATGTGTGAAGAAACGCCAAAAAATGTAACAACTTTTGTAACATCTTGAGCGTTATACTCAACAATTCTAACCCTTGGATCAAATTTTCCATATTCAGGTGTTGTTTCGGCTTGTGCTAATGAATTCAACAGTAACAAAAACAACCCTATTTTTACAATTGGTAGTTTCATTGGCTACTTTCCGCTGGGGTTGCTGGAATCATTACCGCTGGTTTTACTTTATTGACTTTAACCTTTGGTGGTTGATACGTTATGGAAGGACGAGCATTACTAGTATTAGAATCTGGGTCAGTTCTGTATTCAATAACCTGAAAACCTAAAGGATTAATGCTTCTATCTTGTTCACTTTGTGGTGCACCGCTGTAGGTAAATTTAACTGTAGCTGCCCAATGAGATAATTCGGGTTTGTCATTCCCAACCCTCTCAAAAATACTTATATATCTTACTAACGCCAAATCTTCTTCAATAAAAGAAATGCTCTTAACTTTTATTTTTATTTGTTCATTTACATCATAAATATTAAGAGGAGAATTCGGATTTGAAGGCTTAAAAAAAGAAAAGTATCTGTTTTTTTCTTTGCCGCTTGACATTAAACCAACATTGTAGTAATAACTTTCGGCCAATGTGCGAGAGTAACCCTCTCTATAACGAAGATACCAACCTAAAAAATATTTATTTAAAGACTCTTCATACGTTGTCTTTCCGTCTTTTAATGCTTTAATAATATCAACCGTGCCACTTGTTTCATTCACTCTAATAACATAAGGAACAACAGTTTTCAGGGGTGATAACTGGCCTACAGCCCACGCACAAATTGCCCCAATAGACAATCCAGCAATAGCAAGACACCATGCAGCAAAATGAGAACGTCTGAGGCTATTTATTTTATCTACTTCCCAGGAAACTGTTTCTTCTAGGTATCGTTCCAAAGCTTCTTTTTTTTCCTTATTTTCCATAGCTAGAATCCTTATTATTCCATTCTGTAGGCACATTGACTGGATAAAACTCACCCGTACAAGAAGGTGGCTTGGGTGGGGTTAAACCGCATCCTGAAAGAGTCAGTAACACGACTAGGGAATAAATTTTACGCATAAAAACCTCTGACTTATATTTTGAAAGTCATTATAATATATTTTGCTGTTCAATTCAAATAATTTTGATATGCATTATTTAAACTTTTGTGACGGTATTACCCCTCAATCTATTTGCGGCTGTTTTAGCAAGGTGTGTTGTATTTTGCACACCTCTTTTTATATTTGTAGGTGCATTTTTAATATTTTTACCTTTGCTTAAACCTTCTTTAGCCGTATTATAAAGAGACCTTCCAGCCCCGAGAGCTGATAGTGCTATACCACCACCTAACGCGGATGCAATTGGCATCACTTGCCTTAAAATAAGAATTCCTATAAGAGAATACATGATGATAGGTACTGAATCTTTAATTTCTACATTTGGTTTAGTTAAAAGGTCTACACCAGTAAGATGAGCTACTAAAAAGGCAACTATTAACCGTAAAACTCCTCCTACTAATAAAGAAATCAATATATAGTTGAAGCATTGCCCTAACCATGAATCAAAGAATTTTTTAGTGGCTTCAAACATAGTTAATATAATAAATATTGGGCCTGTAGCAATTAAAACAGCCAAAACCATTTTAGATAATATCAACAAGAAAGCTCCCACAACGGTTAAAAAAAGCCCCAAACCCCATACAAACAAACCAGCTAGAGTCAACGGAATATCTGCTACCCCTAACGTACTTTCATCATCGGCCTTGTTCATGAACACCCAACCAGCTTTCCATATCTCAGAAAAAGTATCATCAAGATACTCGCCTGTACTATTTGCTGCTCCATTAGATGTAATGGATATTAAATGATCGGGAAGTTGAACTAAAAAATCTCCCACATAAGTATTGTAATGTCCAAGATTAAGAGCAATTGCCACAATAATTGTAAGCCTTACAATTCGTGTAAAACCATCTGTAACAAATTCATTAACTTGTCCACGTATTACAAGCCACCCCCATAACATCATATAAATAGTTAATAAAACAGATACTACAGGTGTAATATCTGCAATTACTGCTTCTGTTACCTCTGTAACATATGTAGTAAGAGTTAAATCAAGGTCACTGAATATGTCTTCAAAAATTGTGGCCATATTGGTCTTCTTTGTTTATTTAAATCAAATTAATTTATTAGAAATCAGGACTTCCTAGAGATTTTTTTCTAGCCTCAGCCCCCTTTTTATTAAGAAGAACAGTAACTTTCATTTTACATTGGTCACGTTTGGTGGAGTTATTGATTGGAATACAATCTTCCATTGATTGAGGGTTAATAACTTCAACATCTTCTTCTTCAAAACAACCAGCGGTCATAAGGGCTAGACCAGATATCACAATGATTTTTTTAATGTTCATATTTTCGTAAATTTTTTTAAAAATTAAAATTCAGGACTTCCTAGAGCTTGTTTTTTTAACTCATATCCCTGTTGCCTTCTGGTTTCCCAAAAAGATTCTCTTGCTTGATTAAGAGCTGTTAGTTTATTTGCCTCATTAGTTAGCATTGCTTGTTCTGCTCCAATACGCGCGGTTAGATCAGCAATATCTTTGCTATCAGGTGCATCATTTACTTTGTCCAGTAAAGTTTGTAAATTACTTGTTCTCAAGTTTATTTCATCAAAAGCTTTTTCTGATAAGGCACTATTAATTGCTATTTGATTTTGAGCGGCTACAAATGCGATTCCTGCAATTGAATCTTCATCAATCCAAGAATCATCTATATCAAGTATTTTTGCACCTTCTCTAAGTGCGGATACTCTATCTTGAAGATCATCATAGTCACCATCCATGATACCAGCAGATAATTTAAGAACGTCTTGATACTCAGCAGGAATATAGTAACGACTAGCTGGATTATTAACGAGGCTTCCCATGTCTCTAATACCAGTAATAGACTCATAGTTTTTTACCACCTGGTCATACGTATCTACTAGTTGATCGTATTGTAATTTCATATCTGCAACTTGTTTTGCCCAGCTTATTGCAGTCTTAGCAATTGAAGTCGCGTCAATAACTGGAACACCTGCACTTGCATTACCCAGTGGTAAAAAAATAAGTGTACTTAAAAAAATATATTTTATTAATGTTCTCATTAGATTAACTCCTGTCTCTTTTTATGGAAAATTGGAAGCCAAACATTAGGGTCTTCGCCAAGTTCAGAAACTAACGATTCAGCTAAGTATGAAGTAGCTGTATTGCCAGACAATACGGCTAATTCATCATCAAACCCCTTTAAATCTAGTTCAGCCACAATAGAATTCTGGCCTTGCTTAATCAAAAAGCGTCTTGATTTGTCATCAAGGGATTTAACAATTTCATATTCCCTTTCAGTTAATTTAAAACCTTCTACATAGTCTTTTTTATCAGCCGTTGGATTAGGTAGAAATATTTTTGTTGCTGTTTGCTCAATTAACGAATGGCTAATTCTTGATTTCAGAGCATCTTTTGGTGATTGGGTAAAAGTCACTAAAAAGCCATTTTGCTTACGAATAGTTTTTAATTTATTTTCAACCAGGTCTTCAAAATATTCATCTTGTAATAACTTCCAGAATTCATCCATAAAAATAATGAGTCTTCGACCATCAATCAACTGCTCTATCTTATGAAATAAATACATAATGACAGGTGATCTGGTTTCATCATTTTCTAGAAATTCTGTAACATCGAAACCAAAAATATCAGCATCATTTAATGTGAATTGATCCTCGTCATTATCAAATAACCAACCAAGAGAACCATCCCTACACCATCGTTTTAATCTTGCGCCAATACCGTTTACATCGGTAGGGTCTAAATACTGCAATAAAGCACTAAATGAGCGATTCTGTTTTGGTAGCCCCATCACACCATTAATTGAATCAATTATTTCTTTTTCTTGTGAAGGAGTAAAAGGCATTTCTTCTCTAAAAACCAGTTTACGGATTAACTGCTCCAGGAACGATATATTGTTTTCCGTTGGTTCCATTTGCATGGGTGCAAATCCAGAAGGTACACCGTTCTTGATTGGATAATATTTACCACCCATTGCCCTAACAGCTATAGCCGCACCTAAATCTTTATCGAACAATAAAAATGTTGCTGGATATTCTGGTGGTTGATGAAATTTAGAAGCTTGAGCAATCATCATTGTTTCAAGCACAGTCTTACCCCCACCAGATTGACCTATTACCATCGTATTTGCCAAGTCGCGATGATTTTTATCTATCTTATTTTCTTTAGCTTCTGTTTGGTGAAAATTAAAGAAATAAGGGCTTTTGGCTGTGGTCTTGAACATCATGGCTGCATTACCCCATTGATTGCCAACAATTCGCCCTATTGGGAAATTATGGAAACAGGAAAAGGCGGCAAAATTACGACTCGTTATATCTGCCAGTCGTGGCCGGTATTTAAAATTGGCTGGTAGTTGTCCCCATAAAGCACTTGATGAAGCAAGGTCTTCTCTCGTCCATTTCATCCCTATATCAGACAAAATAGCACCTACCATACTGATAGAAGATAATAGTTTTTTACTGTCCTCTGAGCGTAATACAATTGATAGATGGTGTGAACCTAAAACAAACCTATTAGAGACAATATCATCTAACGCTTGTCCTATATCAGCTACTTGAGAAACAGCTACATCTCCAGCACTTAACATTCTATCTTGTTGCCTGGTCATTCGTCCTACAGCCGCTTGTTTTGATAAAAAGGTGAATGATTGGGAAATAACCAATGGAAAAGGAACGGTTAGCAATTCATTGAGTACACCACCATAGGTATAAGAAGGATATTCTTGAATAGCTAACGCTGCTGCATGATGTGATCCTGTAGGAGTTTTGAAGGCAATCGCCCCTCCTTTTCCAAAGAAAGGCCGTGATGTGGCCAAAACATTATGTATTTCAGTTCTAGGCAATGGGAAGCGGTGCCACTCTCCATCTATCAAAAAAGAATACAGTTGCAATGGCTCAGAAAACAAATTATTTTTATGTTCGTAACAACCCAATACAACAGGTTCATAACGAGCTAAAGAGGTTAAGGCCGCTTCTTTATATTCATCAATAATATCTATTGCTTCTTTTTGTTGAGTTATTAATTCTTCTTTTTTCTTTGCACCAATCTTAGATAAAAAAGAGCTTATTTTGTTGGCTTCTGGGCGGTAAATAATGCTTAGGTATAACTCATTAATAAATAAGTTATTAGCCATAACAGAGGCTTTATATTTCTCGTTTAATTCTTTAGCAAATTTAACTTTAAAATCACCGGCTGGGTAACGATCGAATTTACGCCTTACTATATGCGACCATAAAGCAATATGCGGTGATGAAATATTACGTAGAAGTCCGTTTATTTGTTCTTGCCAAACATTCAAATCCTGAATGTCTGCACTTTCATGAGCCGCACCTTGTAAACGAAGAGTTATTACATAATCACCCTCATGGGTTTTAATAATATTTTCTGTAACATGATTAGAGTAAGGGATGAATAAAGCTAATTCTTTTTCCCCTTTTTGAACAGATTGTGTTGCTTGCATAACTAATCCTTAATTTGATTAACACCCTTTCCTTTTTTTGAGAGAGGCGAAAAAGATGCTGACCCCCAATATCTAACATTTTGGCACTGGCTATTAGTTTGCATCCAAAGATAAATATTATTGAATTTGGCATCATCAGCCGCACTAATCACATATAGAATGGCATGAAATGGTACTGCTACTAACAAGTAAAGTGGGTTTCCTATGGCTAGAAATATAATTAATGTAGCCATAAACTCTATTACTGTTGCAAAGTATGGAATGCCTAACAATGTTGCAGGGCGTGTAAGCCCCACAAATAAAGGGTCTATAGTGATTTCAATATTATCTTCGGCCATTAGCCTTCAGCAGCCGCAATAATGTAATCGACAATAGCCGCACCACCAAAAATCAAAACAATACCAATACCAATATTGATTACCCAAGACCATTGCATACGGCCAAACATAGCAAGAACGCCAGAAACAATAATAGCGATAATTGCTAGTGTTCTAGTAAGTCCACCTGTAAATATCTCAAGAACTTTGTCTGCTGTATCATCCCAAGGAGCCGCTAAAGCTATTTCAGGCAAAAAACTTAATGCCAATAAGATAAAAATTCCTAATTTCCCTTTGTTATAAAGTTTATTATTTTTCAATTTACAATCTCCTTTCATTTAGATTTAATTAATACTTCATCATAAGAAAACTCTGTAATGTTCGATAACAACAAAGTTTTTTTCTTCAAATACGTATAATTAAGAGTCACCTTGATTTCTGGTATTTGTGAATAGTTTTCATTTATATGTTTAATTAATCGTTCATAATTAACCCATTCTCTTATCTTGTCTCTTGAGGTTATTAAGATAGATGGTGTTTCCTTCCATACTAATTTAACAATTAATTCATACCCTCCATCTTGCGTTTGCCTAATTTCCAAATACTTAACAGCCTTGTTTTCAATGGACTCTAATAATAATGTTTCGCTAATTTTATCCACTAACGACACCTTTCAAATTCATAGTAGCACAGTTTTTTTTGTTTTGTAAACAAATTATTAAATTTTGCATTTCTTTTTTTTATACTTTGCTTGTTTGTTTAATATGACATCCTTACCATTCTGTATTGTGCCACATTGCAATGTTATATTTAAAAGATTATTTGATGCGCTCTGATGTTTTGTATACAAATGCTGTTGTATTTAATTTTTTACTTTGGTATACATTTATTTGAGAATATTTATCGCCTTGTGTGAACTGTACAGCTTCTTTTGATTGAGGAATATTAACTGGCTTAGATATGGTTGTAGTAGATGTTTTTAAGAGATTTGGTTTTAAGGCTGGTACTGCAACAACAAGAGGCTTAACATTATCAATTATTTTTTGAACATATCCATTTTTAAAGCCATTTACCGCAGACCCCGTGTTGTATTCAGAAATTGCCGCTTGTAAAGCCCCCTGCCCTTTCATGCCTGTTTTTAATGCTCTTTGGTAATTATCCGTAAGAATATCAGCCCCTACTTTTATGTTAGTGCATGGATCAAACGCCTCTTCTATAGAGACACCATATTTTTTTAAATTTTTAGTATTAATTTGAGCAATACCTATATCTAAATTTGATTGTTTTTCTTTAATTAACCAAGTCACAGTTTCAAGTGCTTCCTCCTTGGACTGGGGTTGCCTTCTTAAAATGTAGTCTCCATTCACACCTATACTAAACTGATTAAAATTAGATTCTTGCTGAACAATAGCAGCCATTGTTTCTATAGCAACATTAGGAGCACAAGCTTCCATTAATTCAGTAAAGTTTGTGTAATCCATATTAAAGCACCTAAAAAATAATTGATTTCAGTATATAGTATTTTGTTTGTCAAAATATTACAATATGATTTTCTATATAAATAAAGTGTCGAAGAAGTAAGGTGTTAGTTTTATCTAAATATTACTAGTATTCTTTTACTCCTTATTATATTTTATTGCTTTCATGCTTTACTGCTTTATACGTCTTCAATCCAACAAACCCTCTTCTTTAAGCTCATCCAGGTTAATATCTAATATATAACCAAACATATTTAGTTTAATTTCTTCATCACTGTATTTTTCCATAATCTCTTTAATTTCACCTCTTCTTTCCATGCTTTTAATATCCTCATATATTGCATGGTCAAAGGTGTTGTCTTCAACACCTAAATACTTATGAGAATAGGGTTGTGTGTATATATCCATTCTTATTTGTTGGCTTATCTCGTTCATCATCCGCTTAAAATCAACTTGTTCTACTGATTGTTGTTGTTGATTAATAAGATCAGAAATAATCCAATCCATAAGCTCTATTTCATTCGTGATTTTTGTTTTCTTTTTACAAAAAGATAAAACGGTCTTAATGTATTTTTGTTGGATCAAATTAGGGGTTCTTGTCGATGGGTCTATTGCTTCATTGAGATTTAAAACATTAATTTTTCTTACATCATGTACTTTATGAGTTTTGATCTTAAATTCAATTTTATCTAGTCCTCGTGCCTTTTCATAAAAAACTTCTATGTCATATTCTTTAAAAGTATTTATATTGTGGACTGCTGGTTTTAAAACTTTAGCATTAAAATGTTTCCACTCTTCATAAATCCCCTCTTTAAAAAAACCGAGTTTTTTTCTTAAATCACTAAAAGAC
>Ga0256840_1004503_pt1 | contig 10425 bp, 8 predicted proteins | sample 355202metaG_FD_185969 | JGI IMG/M metagenome (GOLD analysis project Ga0256840, IMG submission 185969) | Hydrothermal vent microbial communities from Mid Atlantic Ridge, Atlantic Ocean - 355-202 | ecosystem: Environmental > Aquatic > Marine > Hydrothermal vents | place: Atlantic Ocean: Mid...
CTATGGTTGTACGCACAGCAAAAGCTGTAGAAACCGTAGATAGCGTGGTTATCGCTACAGATTCACAAGAAGTCATAGAGATAGCAAAACAACACAATATTCAAGCAGTACTTACCTCAGATACACACCAAAGTGGTACAGACCGTATCTATGAAGCTGCACAAAAATTAAACCTTCCAGAAGATGAAGTGATTATCAATGTACAAGGAGATGAACCGTTTATTGAAACAGAAGTTGTAGAAGCTATTTACAACTTAACACAAGGCAATAAAGAAAATCATTCTATCATTATGAACTCATGCTATAAAACCATATCAAATCCAGAAGCAGATGATCCCAATATTGTTAAAGTAGTTACAGATAAAAATGATATTGCACTTTACTTTTCTCGTGCAAAAGTACCCTACCCCAGAGATCACCACTTTAATGCGTATAAAGGTCACTTAGGTATTTACGGTTTTACAATGAAATCATTAGAAATGTTTTGTAAAGGTACCCCTTCACCATTAGAAGATATAGAAAAGTTAGAACAACTAAGAGCACTCTACCATGGCTTTAACATAGCCATGATAGAGGTAGAAACTGAAAGTTTTGGTATTGATACGCCCGAAGATTTGGAGAAGGCAATAAAGCACCATAATCTTTAGAAAACCTCTAAACAGAAATAAGAAAAATCTACTTTGCATGCTAACAGCTAGGGATTTTATCCCTTTACTGCTTTACCAAGATCCCACATTGGCATAAATATACCAAGAGCCATAAGTAAAACCAACCCTGCTATAAAGAACATCATGATTGGTTCAATATAAGAAGCTAAATTATCTATCAAGTCTTGAAACTCCATATCATAATATTGTGTAACCTTATCAAGCATTGCATCAAGTTGCCCACCTGCTTCACCTGCTTTAATCATTTGTAGAAGCATATTTTCATATAAGTTTGTCAATTCAAAGGATTCAGCCAAAGACATACCCCTACCAATATTTGCATTTACCGTTAAAAGTTGTTCTTTAATCGCAGCATTATCTACCATACCAACAGCCGTATCTAAAGCTTCAGATACAGGGATACCAGACTTAACCAATTCACCAAATACTAAGTTATATTTATGCATTGTTGAAAGAAAAATAGCTTTGTTAATAAGATAAAATTTTGGATGTATCAATAATTTATCCATCTTGTATTGAAACTCTTCATTATGTTTATACATGTATTTTATAGTAAAAATTGAAGCGGCTAAAATAACTAAAATGAGTAAACCATAATTTGAAAATGCCCATTCTAGTTTTAACAAAATTTGTGTTGGTATCGGTAAATCTGTTTTAAACTTTGAAAATATATCTTTAAATTTTGGTACAACAACCATAATAAGTATCGTAAATGCTATCGCCATTGCAACTAAGGTTATAATAGGCCCTCTAATAGCTTTTTTAAATTTCGCAGTATTATCTCTAATCGTTTCAAGTATATCTGCAAGTTTATGGTATGACTCAGAAATATTACCTGTCCTTTCTCCTAAATCGGTCATCGCCAATGCCACATGTCCAAATTCATCAGTATATGGCTTCATAGCATCAGATAAACTATTACCAGCATTTATATCACGATTAATGTTAATATAAATATCTTTCAATTGCTTATTCTTTGTATTATTTCCTACTTCTTCCAATGTATCATTGATTGCAATACCTGCATCTGTCATTACTGCAATTTGTCTTATCGTAGAGATTTTATCTTGTATTGGGATTTTAGTTTTTGATTTTTTTGAAAGATCAGACATAAATGATGAAAATACGTCTTCTAGTGGTGCGGAAGTTTCTTCAGCTCGCACCACTAATCCCATAGAAAATTTTTGCTTAGCAAGCTTAATTGCACTTCTCCAATTCTGTGCCTGGATAATTTTCTCAACTTTTTTCCCACCAACCATAATGGTCACATTAAAATATTTCATCTTACAACCTCGCAACTCTAAAGATTTCTTCTATCGTTGATTTGCCATCTAAAGCCTTTTTTATACCATCTTCAAACATTGTAATAAATCCTTCTTCTAGAGCTTGCTTTGTTAATTCTTCTTTAGATGCAACTTTTGCAATCATCCGTGCTAATGTCTCTGAAATAGTAAGTACTTCCGAAATCATTTCTCTTCCAGCATAACCAGAATGACCACATTCTTTACAACCTGCACCTTTATAAAAAGTTGGATTATCTGGTAAGTATTGTTCAACTTCCTTATATAGTTGAGGATCCAAAACATATGTTGTTTTACAATGTACACATATTTTCCTCACTAGTCTTTGTGCTTGGATAGCAACCAACGCACCAGAAACAAGATATTCTTCAATACCCATATCCAAAATCCTAGAAATAGATGAAATAGCATCATTAGTATGGAGCGTAGACAATACTAAGTGTCCCGTCAATGCTGCTTGTATTGCAATACGTAATGTCTCTTGATTACGAATTTCACCAATCATTATTTTATCTGGATCTTGTCTTAAAATTGACTTTAATGCATCCGCAAATCCAAGTCCGACACTTTCACGCACATTGACTTGCTGCAAACCAGACATTTGATATTCTACAGGGTCTTCTACCGTAATGATTTTGTCTTTCACATCTTTAATGGCATTTATAGCACCATATAATGTCGTTGTTTTACCTGAACCCGTAGGACCCGTAACCAATACAATTCCGTATGGTACTTTAATTGCCTCCGAAAACTTATCATAACAAAATTTACTCATACCAGCATCTTCAAGTCTAATCATAGCCTTTGATTTATCTAGAATTCTTAGTACGATTGATTCACCAAATATGGTTGGCAATGTTGAAACCCTAAAATCAAACTCTTTTTTTGTTATAGTAGCTGAAAAACGACCATCTTGTGGTTTTCTTTTTTCTGAAATGTCTAGATTTGACAATAGTTTCATTCTTGAAGCAAGAGGGTTAAAAATATCTTTATCGAATGTAAAACTTTGACGCAATATACCATCTACTCTAGTTCTTACAATACAAGATTTTTCTTGTGCTTCAATATGTATGTCACTTGCTCCAATAAAGATAGCTGATTTTAAAATGACATCAATAAGTTTTAAAACTGCTGGATTTTCATCATCCTGTTCTCCAACACTATCTTGCTGATTTAAATCTTTTCGAATATCGGAAACCAATCCTTTTATACTTTCATTAATTTCCATACGTTGTAGATGAGCATTAATCTGAGAAGGTTTAGCAATAGCTATTCGTATTGGTTTTTGAGGGAATAATCTCCGAATTGCATCTTGCGCTGACAAATCAAGAGGATCGTCAAAAACAATGAGAACATTTAAATCATTTTCTTCAATAGGAATAATATTAAATTTTAGAAGTTGTTTATATGGTATCCTAGCAAATAATTTCATATCAATCTCTGCTTCATCTAAATCAATATAATCAATATGTAAGGACTTTGCAACTTGCTCAATAATAGGGACAATATTAATCCCTTCAATCTTCTCTAAATGAGATAAAGTGATAATACCCTGTCTTATTTTTTTAGCTAAAAATATTTCTACTGTATTTAGGTCAATCATGTTTTCAGCTAATAAGTTTGCAAAAGAAATCTTTTTAGGGGGTCTACTTTTTACCAAAACAGATATTGCATCCTTAGTAATCAACTTTTCTTTAAGCATTATTTCAATAAGTTTAACCATGTATGAATTCTCCTCTTTAACCAATTAAGTATAACATAAATATTACACTTATAATTTATTATTTTCTATTTTGTACAATAAGTTTTTTGCATCTGCTGAATTCGATTTTTTAAGATAAGTATTTAAAATAGAAAGTGCATCATTTTTTCGCCCTAATTTATATTTAGATTTTATAAAAAGAAGTAAACCTTCTTCCAAATTACTATCGATTTTATTTACTTCATATGCCCAAGTTTCCGTTTTATTATAATTCCCTTTTTTATAATAACTTCTAGCTAAAAACAAAGCATCATCTATATCATGAGATTCATAAAAACGTTTTTCAACATCCTCGTAAGCAGAAGCTGTTGATGTTTTTATAATATTTAAATGTACTTTTTTTCTATTAGTATCAACTACTTCGGATTGTTCTTTTATATCTAAAATAGGTATATCTACTAAGATTTCATTTTTTTCACTTTTTATTGCTTCTTCTTTTATAGCTTCTTTATCAGGACTATTCACTGTTTCAAGTCTCACTAAGCCTTCATTTAATAAAAGATTTGAGAATGATGAAATATTTTTCTTATTAGAAACTTTTACATTATTGTCCTCAAATTGGTTTAAATAACCATCAAAAATAATATTTTTTTTATATAATGCAACAGAAACTAAAGCAAGTAAAACAATCCCTAGAACTACCAAATAATAAGGCTTTTTTTTCTTATGTTGGTATGCCTTCCATTCTGATTCTAAAGGCTCAATGTCATACATGAATATATCCTAATTTTAAAGCTGACATCTCAATAATTTTACTAGGTATGTGACTATAATTAATTTTTGATGGTTCATGTGTATCATAATATTCGCATATTTCAAATACAGTAAACATTAACTTGTTGCATTCCCTATAGTTACCTTTTGTAAATTTATGAATCAACTTCATATCTTTTGGCTTGATGCTATTGGCAATTTCGAATAAGTTTTTTTTCAAAAGCTTTTTATGTATATAAGCTGTTTGATCTTCTTTTGTTGCATTTTTCAATTCTATGATTTCCCATATTCTAGATTGAAAATGCTCTTTGGCAATAAGGTCTTCATCTTCAGTTTTATGTAGGGATACAACAAATTTCACGGCTCTTGTATCGGACAGCAAACGTATTTTCTCCATGATTTCAGAACCATACATCTGTGCTTCATCTAAAAGAATAATAATTTCTCGTTTATTTCTTAAACTTTTACAAAAATCAATAAGTGCAGAAAAATTCACTTCTGTATTTTTTGGTAACTCTTTTTGAGTTAATACTTTAAATAATTTTTGAAAAAATTCTTTTTCTGTAGGTGCAGGAGTATCGAAATAATAAATTTCTTTTTGATATTTTAATTTTCCTTGTATTCTATTGAGTAAAATACTCTTCCCTGTTCCAGGTCTACCAAACAATAAAATCATCTTTAATGGTTTTTCAATACTATGCTGTAGTTGTTTATAAGCGGTGACAGAAGAACTTAACTCAATGTAGTCATCGATGTCTATAGAATCGATAAATACATTTTTGGCAGCTTCATATCTACTTTTCATTTAATTTAGAATAGCCCAAATCTTTTAATGATAGAGATTTAGCATTTTTCACAATATGTGGTGTTATAATTAAAACTAATTCTTCCACTTTGTTTATTTTTTCTTCACGCTTAAAGAGATCACCGATGAGTGGCATATCACCCAATAATGGAACTTTATTGTTTCTAAAACCTGTTTTGCTTGATATGAGTCCTCCAAGTATAGCATGTTCACCATCCTTTACTTTAATGACGGATGCAATCTGTCTTCTTACTAAATCTGGCGGGATAGTCCTGACTGCACCATCTGATGCAATTTCATTGACTGTCTCGGAAATTGAAGGGTTTATTTTTAAAGTGATATATCCACTATTGTCAATTTCTGGTGTTATATCTAGTAATATACCTGCAAATACTGAATCAACCAGTTCACCTTCAGATGCTACTGCACCTCCAGCACCAGAAGCAGTACTTGAAGATTTAATCTTATAAAAGAGTTCTTGTCCAACTGAAATGAGTGCTGGTTGATTGTTTAATGTCATAACACGCGGACTAGATATTGCCTTAACATCACCTTGAGTAGATAAAAACTTTACAACTTCTGTGACTTTTGTCTGCCCAACAATATTAACAACCTGTGATGTTCTCATGTCAGCAGGAACCCTTCCTGTAGTAGCCTCTGTGATACCGGTTTTACTATCAAATTTATATCCAGTAATATTTTTTTGTGCATCCATTAGAGAATTAATTGTCATATTTTGCAATTTGTACAATTCACTCCAGTTAACACCAGATGTTGTACTATCATCAAAAGAAACAGTCAATATACGAACATCAATCATAACTTGCGATTTCATTTGCGTAGTTAATGCATGAATATATCGTGACACTCGACTGATTTGTCTGTCTGTACCAGTGACAGTGATCATCCCCGCCTCAGGATTAAGAATAGGGGCTAGAGGATCATAATCCCAGACAGTTCCATTTGGTCCAGTCCAAGTACTACCTTTTTTGGTAAAATGTGTACTGCCATCAGCAGCACCAACAAGTATGCGGCGAATTTCTAATTCAACTGTTTTCCAAAAATTAAATTTATTTGTTGTTTCAATACTGATTCCTGTTTTAGAGTTCGATTGCCCTGCCCCTCCTGCTGCAGCATTTTGAGAATTTGCGATAGTGACATTAGCGGTACTTGTTCCTTTTCTATCTCCTGTTATATAATGAATTTTAAAAGTTCTTGTTATTAAATATGAAATTTTTAACTTGTTACCTTTTAATGTATAATTCAAATCATTATCTTTTAGAATTGTATTTAAAAAACCTTTTAATGTACTATTTTTCAATTTTACATAATAAAGTTTTTTATTCATACGAAGTTTTGCAGCTTCATCTCTAATGACCACAGTTAATCCACAAGTATCCGCTAAATTATCAATAACATCACCTATTGTTAATTTACTATCTATTGTCACAGAAAAAAGTTTTGTAGAGCAGCTCTTGGCATAAAGTCCAACATTCATAGTGACCACTATGGTCACAAATGCTATAAACTTTACACCCATATTATGTATTCTTTTCATTATTGTTTCTCCTCAATCTTTATAAAATTATCTCTTTTTTTACGAAGAAATAATTTTTTAATATGATTTTTATTTCTAAGCACTACACCTTTATTACCAATATATTTCAAGACATATCCTGAAATATTATCCCCAACCTTCACCCAACTTTCATTGATATATACTTTAGAATTCACTATTGCATGCAATATAAATTTAGTTTCGAGTACCTTGTTCTTATTTATTGTAGGTATAGATGAACCATTATTTTCTTTCACTGAAATAAAAGGTTCTTTTGTATGTTCAAGTGTTATTAATTTCACACCCTCTCTTTTCTTATGAATTTGTTTCACCATATTTTGAATCTGATGAATCGAAAGATCTGCAGATAATGATATTGTGAAAATTAGTAAAATAAGTAATGTATTTTTCATTAGTGATTTATCCCCCAAACTGAAATACGAATATCTGCTTTTATATCTGATGAATTTGAATCCAAAGCTAATTTTGACTCATAGACATCTGCTACCAAGACATTTTGCTCTAATTCATTTATAAATTTTACAATATTTTTATAACTACCACGAACTCCTACTCCTATCTCTAGTACATGACCAAAACTACCATTATTATCAACATACTTATTTTCAATATAATCAAAATCAATATTATGTATTTCACCTTGTTGGGTGATAGAGTTTAAAAAAATTGACCATGACTTTTGATTAAAAAGCATATCAGACAATTTTGCTAAGTTACTATCAATAAAAATGACTTTATTTTTAACCGTAACTATATCTTTTTTAATCTTTACAATCTTATTGTCATATTCCTTTACTTTATAATTTCTATCTCCAGCAACTGTAATAGATTGTAAATATTGCTTATTGTTTTTTATAGATTTTGTAACACGTTTTTTATTTTGTTCACTTTTTTTATAAACGTCTTCTGTATATGGTAATAACACTGTATAACCTAAATAGCCAATCACACCGGCTACACCCAAAATAAATAACCATTTTTCGCTTTCCTTTTTGGGAGCGAAATATGCATCTAATTTTTCTAATTTATCTTCTATAAGTTTCATTCTACCACCTTCAAGAGACCTTTATAGTAATTATCCTTAGCATCCTTACTTATTCTTTCAATATCAATCTCTTTGATATCATTAAAATGTGTTTTTGAAATATATTTAATTAATTCAGTAAATTTACGATCATCATTACTTATAAGTGAAATATATAGTGTATTATCTTCCGTTCGTAGCTCATCAATTTGCACTTTATATTTAGCTAAATCTTCTGCTAAAGTATGGAAAAGTCCTGATTTCAATTTATACTTCACCTTCTTGTTATAAATTGCAATTAATGTTTTGGTTTTTCCAGAATAAATATTAGTAATATTCTGAAATTGTCCATCAAGTTGTTTAATGATACTTATCTTCTCACTTATAATTTTTTTATATTTTTTTGCTTCTTTAGAAAGTTTTTCATCTTCACCTTTCAAGGAAAATACTTTTGCATCATTCGCATAACTACCTACAAGGTAAGAAATAGGATAAGCAAGACTCAATGAAATAGCAAGAAATGTTGCCACGATAAACTGTCCACTTGCTCTATTTAAAAAAGAAGGTGGTCGTGGATAGATACTAAGATTTACACTATCAGCTTCGTCATCAATATAATCTAAAGAAGAAAGTAACATCAAATATTGATATTGGTCTACATACCATTCTTCATTATTTACATTGTAGTCAAAATTAAAATCACTAGAATTCAAACCTAAGTAATTTTGACTATATTCATCTAAACCGATAATTGGCCCAATACTAGACCCAATAAATATTTGATCAATATTCTCTAAATCAAATGCTCTTTTAGCATAAATAATAATATCATTAATTGTGATAAAAACTTCAGAAAATATTTTCATGAAGTTTTCTTGATAATCACTATTCGTTGTTTTTAAGCCTTCCTGCTCAAGAAGTGAAAAAAATGTAGTTTCGTCTACTTTTTCTCCAACCAATTCACAATACTTATCATAAATTTGACTTAGTGAGAACTCAATTGATTTTGAATAAACATACTCCCCATTATTATAAAAAATTACAGATGCGTTATCCTTTGTAAGGTATATAAAACCGTGCATTTGATTATCTTGCAAGATTTCTTTTTTATATAATGTTTTATAAAGGAGCGGTTCAGGGAGTAATAAATCAATATATTTAGTTTTATCTTTTATAGGGAAATAAAGTGCATCAAGTTTTTTAGTATCTGCAACAAAAAGATGATATTCTCTCTCTTCTTGATCACTTTCTATTTCATAGTGAGTTATAACATAAGAATTGGCATCATCCAATCCCAATTCTTCATAAGCTTTAATATTAAGAATATCTGAAATATCCTCTTCCGGTATATTACGACTTAAATTTATTTTTGCACTAATTAAATCCTTATTGCCAATATAAGATGTAATAAAATTTGAAGTATTAAAAGTTAACTCTTTGGTACTTTTAAATATATCTTCACTGTATACATAGTTTTCTTCAGCAAAAGCATTTATTGTAATAATATTTTTTAGAGTCGATTTTGACGAACTTTTTTTTAAAAACATTCTAAACTTCCTTGTCTGTTGAACAATTATATATGTTATAATATTAAAAGTATCTTACAAATTCAGAAAGTTTCTAAAAACTATAAGTTTTTTTTATTATTTATCTTTCTTTAATTAATAGAAGCCCTTTTTTTAGGGCTTTACAAGGGTATTGTCAATTGGTATAAATTTGACATTTTCTTGACATTTTAAAGAACATACCCTAATTCTTCTAGTCCATCACGATTTTTACTCCAGCCTTTCTTCACCGAAACATGCAAGTCAAGGAAAATTTTCTTACCTGAAAATATCTCCATTTGCTGTCTTGCAAATTTACCTACACGCTTGATGCCTTCGCCTTTCTGACCAACTATCATCCCTTTTTGTGTGTCCTTTTCTACGACAATCGTGGCATATACGGTATCTAGTGTATCCGTTTCATCTATCTTTTCAATCGTCACATCACTTTCATAAGGTATTTCATCTGATAGATTTTCAAAAATAGACTCACGAATGAGTTCTTTGTAAATATCACGTATATTGTCAGTTGTCAAGATTTCAGTGTCAAACAAAAATGGTGACGTAGGCAAATGTTTTGAGATTTCATCAAGGAGTTGTTGCTTCCCTACTTTCTTATTTACAGAAAAAGGAATGATTGCTTCAAACTTGTCTTGGTACTTTTGGTACTCACCCAACTTCTTGAGAATGTCACCTTGTTTTACATGATCCATTTTTGTTAAAAGTACAATATGTTTTGTACCCTTACGCTCAGACATTTTCAAAAACTTCTCATACTCTGTCAATTTGTCTGTAATAGGTGCTAGAAATACGATAAGGTCTGCGTCACCTATAGCTTTAAGTACTTCATCCATCATAAACTGATTGAGAAGCTTCTCTTTTTCATGAATACCAGGGGTATCCACAAAGATAATCTGAGACTCTTTACCATACATATCTTCATGCATCACAATGATATTCATACGTTTACGTGTAGCCTGTGCTTTCTTAGATGTCATAGCAAGCTTTTCACCTACCACATGGTTAAG
>Ga0256840_1004504_pt1 | contig 10425 bp, 6 predicted proteins | sample 355202metaG_FD_185969 | JGI IMG/M metagenome (GOLD analysis project Ga0256840, IMG submission 185969) | Hydrothermal vent microbial communities from Mid Atlantic Ridge, Atlantic Ocean - 355-202 | ecosystem: Environmental > Aquatic > Marine > Hydrothermal vents | place: Atlantic Ocean: Mid...
GGAGCCGTCTGTCAGCACACCGTCAACATCCAGCACGAGATGACGAACTCCGGCGGCCTTCTGTCTTGCATCATCCAGGTTTAATTTCATAACCATATCAAACAGAGGGGAACCAGGAAAGGACCTTGAGAAAACAGATCAGTTTGCATCGAGTGCCTTCCTGATCCTGGCCAACTCCATAAGAAGAGCCCCTGTCTCATGCAGAGGAAGACTGTTTGGCCCATCACAAAGGGCCTTGTCAGGTTCAGGATGAACCTCCATGAAAACACCATCCACACCAATCGCCATGGCTGCCCTGGCCAGAGGGGCAACAAACTCCCGCTGACCTGCAGAACATCCATCACCACCGCCAGGGAGCTGCACGCTGTGGGTGGCATCAAATATCACAGGGAAACCATGCCCCTGCATGATCGGAATGGATCTCATATCCACCACCAGATTATTATAGCCGAAAGACACCCCTCTTTCAGTTAACAGGATGTTTCTGTTGCCGGTTGACAGGACCTTTTTTATTCCATGCTGCATATCCCATGGGGCCAGAAACTGGCCTTTCTTGATGTTGACAGCCCTGTTGGTGCTGCCTGCTGCTATTAGCAGATCTGTCTGCCTGCAGAGAAATGCCGGGATCTGGATACAGTCAAGGACCTCGGCAGCTGGTTCTGCCTGTGACGGCTCATGGATATCGGACACAACCCCCACCCCCAAGGCGGTTTTGATATCCGATAGCATCTGAAGCCCCTTTTTGAGACCGGGACCGCGATAGGAATCTATGGAAGTACGGTTGGCCTTGTCAAAGGATGCCTTGAACAGGTAGGAAAAGCCGGCACCATGGGCTGCCTCTTTCATAGTCTGCCCAATCTGTAGGGCTGTATCCAGATCTTCCAGCACACATGGACCTGCTATGAGAAGGGGCTGTGACTCATGGCCCCCCAAAACAATTTCACCAATATTGACTTGACCCATCACAGACTTTCCAACCAGGTTATCCGCCATCATTGTTAGAAGCCCTGTAATTCAGGGCAGCCTGAATAAATGCCCGAAAGAGTGGATGAGGCTCCAGAGGCCTCGATTTAAATTCAGGGTGGAACTGACACCCAAGGAACCAAGGATGATTCTTGATTTCCACAATCTCCACCAGCTCACCATCAGGACTGAGGCCGGTAAATGACAATCCAACCTCTCCCAACGGTTCCCGGTATGAGTTATTGAACTCATATCTGTGGCGATGGCGCTCAAAAATCTCACTGGCTCCATAGGCCCTGTAAGCAACACTGTCCTCCTCTATACGGCAAGGATATGCCCCAAGGCGCATGGTTCCACCCTTCTGGGTGGTCTCATCCCGTACCTGAACAGTATCGGTACGGTAATCATACCACTCCTTCATCAAATATATAACTGGATCAGGGGTATTAGAGGAAAACTCAGTACTGTCTGCAAGAGGAAGCCCTGCCACATTCCTGGCAAATTCTATGACCGCAAGCTGCATCCCGAGACAGATTCCCAAAAACGGTATCCTGTTCTCCCTGGCATAGGTGATGGCCTCCAGTTTTCCTGGAATTCCCCTGGAACCAAACCCGCCAGGCACCAGGATTCCATCCGCCTGGGCCAGTCTCTCTGCCAAGGCGTCTCCTCTCACCTCCTCGGAGTTGATATAGTCTATCTCTACCCGGGAACTATTGGCTACTCCACCATGAAACAGGGCCTCGTTGAGGCTTTTGTATGATTCCCTTAGATTCACATATTTGCCCACCATAGCGATGCGGACTGCATGCTGAGGCTGACCGATCCTGGCGACCAGATCTTCCCAGGGCGTCAGTATGGGTGCTCTGGTCCAGATATTGAGGCTCTCCACAATTCTTTCATCCAGCCCCTCCTGATGAAAACGGAGTGGCACCTCATAGATGCAATCCACATCCCTGGCAGTTATAACCCGGTCCTCTTTTACATCACAGAAAAGTCCAATTTTTGACTTGAGCCCTTGGGGAAGCTCCATCTCGGTCCTGCAGAGAAGAATATCCGGATGAATACCGACTGATCTCAACTCCTTGACGCTGTGCTGAGTAGGCTTGGTCTTGAGTTCTCCGGCAGTCTTTATATAAGGAACATAGGTAACATGGATATAGAGTGAGTTTTCCTTTCCAAGGTCTCCCCGCAACTGGCGTATGGCTTCAATAAATGGCAATCCCTCTATATCTCCTATGGTACCGCCTATCTCGATAATGGCGATATCCGCCTCTCCATCCAACTGGGTGACTGCCTGCTTTATCTCATCTGTGACATGGGGTATCACCTGCACAGTGCCGCCAAGATACTCTCCACGCCTCTCCTTGCTTATGACACTGTTATAGATCCTGCCAGAGGTATAGTTGTGACGCTGTCCCAGTTTTGCCCTTGTATATCTCTCATAATGCCCGAGATCAAGATCGGTTTCAGCCCCGTCATCAGTGACGAACACCTCACCATGCTGAAAGGGGTTCATGGTCCCGGGATCAACATTAATATATGGGTCCAACTTCTGCAGGGTTACACTTAACCCTCTTGCCTCCAGCAGGGCTCCGATAGAGGCGGCAGCCAGCCCCTTACCAAGAGATGATAAAACTCCACCTGTTATGAATATAAACTTCGTTTTCATGGCAACCCCTATCCCCTTTCAGCTTAAAAAGACATAACCGCCGAGTCTGACGAAACAGCAGGCGGCTGGAGAATTTCTGAAACCCCTAAAAAATTACGATCATTGATGGTATATGTTTTAATCATAAAAAAACATGGGCTCCATCAACTTGATTCCGCCCTTCTCCACTGCCTGGATTGCAACATCAAAAAGTCTGTCAGGCACCTTGAAAATCAGAACAGCCTTGTCCCCTCCGCCAACAAAGGCATAAGTATAATCCACATTTATATCATTATCATGCAATATCCTGACGACACTTGAAAATCCTCCTGGAGTATCGGGCACCTCGACAGCAAACACATTCTGTTCCTTGACCGTGAAGCCCTCAGAGGCAAGGATGCTCCTGGCCTTTTCAGGATTGTTCACCACCAGCCGCAATATCCCGAACTCCGCTGATTCCGCAAGAGCAAGTGCGCGGATATTAACCCTGGCCCTCTCCATGGCTTCGGTTACCTCCAGGAGCCTGCCCTTCCGATTCTCCAAGAAAATGGATAACTGTTTCACTGCATATTTCTTGCTCATGATTTCATCCCCTCTGCTTCTCGCCGATCGATAATACGTTTCGCCTTGCCCATGGAACGCTCGAGGGTCTTTGGTTCCACCAGCTTGACCTTGACATTTATATAGAGTTCATTGAGCATCTCACTCTGCAACCTGGCTTTCAGCTCCTCCAGAGCGCCTATGCCATCTGCAAAGGTCGCCTCATCAACCTCAACCCAAACCTCGAGCTTGTCCAATACCCCTTTCTTGTCCACAACAATAACATAGTTGGGCGTGGTCCCTTCAACAGTGGTCAGAACATGTTCCACCTGGCTTGGAAATACATTTACTCCATTCACTATGAGCATGTCATCTGCCCGGCCACGCACTGACTCCATGATTGTCAGGGTGCGGCCACAGGCACATGGTTCCCTGTGAAGCACAGTTATATCCTTGGTCCTGTAGCGAATAATTGGCAGCGCCTGTTTCGTAATGGTAGTGAACACCAGCTCCCCCTCCTCACCATCAGGCAGGACCTCGCCTGTTTCAGGGTCCACCACCTCCGGGATGAAATGATCCTCCATTACATGGAGATTCCCATGGGGGCACGAGGCAGCAACACCTGGTCCAATAATCTCGGAAAGCCCATAGACCTCCACATAAATGATATCCCACACCTCCCGAAGGGCCTGACGCAATCCTTCAGAAGCAGGTTCTGCACCAAAGAAACCGGCACGCAACCGGAAATCTGAATGGAGATCATATCCTTCATCCTTGGCAACCTCCGCCATGTGAAGGGCAAAAGATGGGGTTGCACAGAGTATGGTAGCACCGAAATCCTTCATAAGAAGGAGCTGACGCTTGGTGAATCCACCACTTGACGGAACCACGGCACTTCCTACAGTCTCGGCCCCATAATGAAAACCAAGCCCGCCAGTAAACAGACCATAGCCATAAGCATTGTGAACCACATCCTCTGGCCCACAGCCTACCATTTGAAGAGTCCTGGCCATCACCTCATTCCACACATCCATGTCGTTCCTGGTGTATCCCACTACAGTAGGCTTCCCGGTAGTTCCTGATGAAGAATGGATCCTTACAACCTGATCCAGGGGAACAGTAAAAAGGCCAAAAGGATAGTGATCTCTCAGGTCCTGCTTGGTGGTAAAAGGCAGCCTGGCCAGATCATCCACAGAATTGATAGCATCAGGAGTTATACCCGCCTCCTGGAATTTTTCTCTGTAAAAAGGAACAAGGTGATACACTCTCTGAACAACGTCTCTGAGCCTTTTGAGCTGAATCTTTTCAATCTCCTCCCGCGGAGCTCCTTCAATCCGATTCCACATAACTGCCCCCCAATCTGGAATATATTTGAAGATTCTGATTTTTTGGCAGAAAGACAGGAAAGCTGCAGCAAAAAAAAATAGATGCAGAAACCACCAAAAAACAGGATCTCCTTTCTTCTAACCAAAACTTTCTTCTTGTTCAAGTACCCCAGGGCATGAATGATCTATGGAGAATCTGGAGAATCGGATCTGGTATCAGCAACAGAACTTGCAGAACCATCCTTTTTATCTTCAGTTTTATCCTCTGAAACAGGAGCAGCATAGACAGGAACTCCAGAGTCTATCATTACTTCTGCCTCTTTGTTGGTGCCAAGAAGCACTGCAAGCCATAACCCTTTATGGCTCTTGGACAGGGCAATCTTGAAAAGCATTGTGAGGGGAACGGAGAGCAGCATACCTACAGGACCGAACACCCAGCCCCAGAACGCCATGGAGAGAAACACAACGAGAGGTGAAAGGCCTACGCCACGCCCCATAATCCTGGGCTCTATTATGCTGCCTATCAGGGTATTTACACCAAAAAAGATGAGAGCTGTAACCAGGCTGTGCACCAGACCAAGCTGGATGGCGGAGAGCATTACTGCCGGAACGGAAGCGATGATGGAACCTATTGTAGGAATATAGTTGAGCAGAAAGGCCACAAGCCCCCATAACACTGGAAAATCCACTCCCTGTATCCACAGGCCAACTCCCACAAGGACACCAGTAGCCAGGCTCGTAAGGGTCTTTATTGCAAAAAAACTGTTGATACCGGAGACTATGCTCTCAACATAGGATTCGCTGCCCACGCCCATCCTGGCCAGGAGTTTCATCTTGTGAACCATTCCTCCCGCCTCAATAAGGATGAATATGAGCAGTAGCATGATCATAAAGGTGTTGGTTACCAGCTTACCAAGGCCGCGCAGGGTGGTTGCAGCAAATCCCATCACCTGGGAGGGATCTATCTCCTTCAAAACATGGAGACTCTCCTCGGCCACCCCCTTTGACCTGGCCCAGACCAGAAAATCACTGTACATGGCAGAGAGCCGATCCTGATAAAAAGGAAGATTATCTGTAAAATCCCTGAATGATCCACCTATAATAGCTGCCAAACCCGCCTCTATCGCAATAAAAATCACAAGCACCAGGATCATGGCTATTGGAGATGGAACCCCTTTCTTTCTGAACCAAAGCATCAAGGGGGAGAGAATGATGGCAAAGAAAGTGGCAAGAAGCAGGGGGATAACCAGGCCGGAAATGGCCTTAACACCTGCAATAACCACCACAAATGCAGCAAGATTCAGCAGGAGCCCATCCTGCCTGTCATGCTTGAAGTCTGAATTATATCTTTTCATGGCGTTCATGATCTATTTTTCGCACCTGTTTGCCATGCAGATGAAGAGATGCTAATCATGATCTTTATACCTCTTTGCCATCTCTTCTATCATGGCCTGAAGTTCATTCTTCTCCTCTTTGGAAAAGATGGAAAAAGGCGCCTTGAGCACATTTATTATCAGTTTCCGGAACACCCCTGTAACTGCCTGGGCCTCAAGTACATCAAGTTTGGGGTCCATCACATCTCCACTCATCCTTACAGGTATGACAAAGAGGGTTTTATGCTTGCCGCCAACCACGTAACCGATGATGGGAATGTTTGCAACAATGGAATCCACAGTCTTCAATGGAGATACAAAAAAGATGATATCTGATTGAAGACTCTTCAGGTCAAGACTGCCTGTTGCATAGAGATTGAGCCCTCTGCCCTTGATGATCCACTTGGCTACATCCATCTTGTCCGGACTGGTAATCACTGCATCCAAAATAAACTTGTCATAGGGAAAACCGGGCTGCCCAAAAACACTGCTCTGAGAGAGAGAAAAGAGATCAGTCAGGTTGAGAATCCCCAGAAGACGAGAAAGAAATCCTCCTCTTGCAATAACACCTTTCTCTGCCTTCATCCTCAAATATCCCTGGGTCCAACTCTCATTTATGCCATCCAGAAGGAGGTCCATGGAGAAAGGCCCTGTTATACTCTTCTCCAGCACCCCAAGACATGTAAAAAAATCCTGGAAGTTCAACTGTTTCTCTTTCGGGCTCTTCAAACGAATATGCTTGTGAAGCTCCGTTGCAGAACGCCTTTCCAGACTCGCCTCCAGTTCAGAACCGCACATGGAGTTGGAACTGGCCTGTACCTTCCATCGATCCCTTGCCTCAAACCTGGCAACACCAGCTATATTTTCCGCCCTCAGATCATGGCTTGGCAGGGTGGGCACGATTGTCTGGACATCAAGATCCAATTGTTCCATGAAGAAAGAGATTTCTCCCATGAGATCTATAAGAAACAACTGCCGGTCATTACCTGCTCCTGTCACCTTTTCAGAATCATGAGAACCATTCCCTGAGAACAGATCGGCCCTGTCCGAGAACCGACTCTTTATCATCTTGATGGCCTCGTCTGAGAGGTGCCTGACCTGAAGCCTGCTATGCAGTTCAATCTGTCCAGGCCTGAGCTGGAAGCGCGAATCCATATTAAATGCATCCTGCATGAAAGAGGCCTTTATGCCAAGGGTGCCGGCTCCATTATCCGAACAGGAAAGATCTATTTCATAAAAACTGAGCCTGTGTCTATCATCAACAGGAATAAACAGATTATGGCCTGCCAGATCACCAGTGGCAGTTACAAAGGATTTTCCATTACTGTTTTTGATCCCCAGGTCGATTTCACCAAAGAGGTCTCCATTCAGGAGTTGGTTGTGGTCAAGTATCATGTCCAGGACCTTGGCCTTCAGATCCCCCTTGAAACTAAGACTGAACCAGTTCTCCGGACCGTTTCTCTTGGAAGGGTTGAAACCGAATCTCCCTGCAGCGACCTGTCTCCCTCCTGCCTTAAAGATAACTTTTTCCAGATCTATATCACCTTTATCCACAGAGAGAGCGAATTCAACAGTTATTCCAGCAGGCTTCCAGAAGGCCCTGCCTGACAGGTTGTACCCTGCACCATAACGAAAACTCATATCAGACAACCTTACTGGAAGCTTTGGAAACAGCAAATCAGGAATGATCTCTTTTCGCTGTAAAAAGAGGGCCAGTTCTCTGTCAAGGGTTCCAGAAAACCTGATATCAGCCAAATCTTTCTGTCTTCGAGGCCCATCTCCTCTTTTGCGAGATTCTGTAATCTTTTCATCAAGGGCATCCAGCATCAAACGACCTGACATGGAAAAAGAGGAATCCTGCACAGTGACTTCCACGCCATTCATGGAAACCGCATTTCGATCCAGTTTGACAACACCCTTGTGTAGTCCCACAGGCCAGGGAAGATAATCCCTGTTGAAGCTGATTTTCATATTCTTCGGGCTCAAGGATACCCGCCATTGCTTAAGCAGGCCCTTGCCAAGCAGCAGATCCAGATAAATATTCTGCAGATAGGCCCTGCCCTTGAGGCTATTGATATCCACTACTGAACTGGGAAGATCTGCCTGGAGAAAGGCCATGAGCCTCAAAAATTCCTCGGCACTAACCATGCCCTTTGCTCTGGTTATCTGCAGCCTCCCGCCACTGGTCAGATCCAGCTCACCTCCTACCTCCTTGAGATGAGTACTGGCCAGTTTGAAATTGATACCGTGCCAGTTCAGAATCTCCCTATCATAACCCACCTGACCAGAAACGATCTCAATGGGCCAATTCAGGGGCAAAAACTTTATTTTTCCATGGACACCACTCACATCAGCGGAGACCCGCAGTTCCCTGCTGTCAGAAGGGCGATATAATCTGAGCCTTCCCATGGCACTGCCTGACAACACCTCTATCTCCTTGATCCCCTGCTGAAAATCTTCATCCTCTACAAACTTGGACAAGGCCCAGTAAACATCTGCCAGGGGAGCCTTCAACTGCATATCCAGATCCACCAGATGGTTTTTACGTGTCAGGCCTACCTGAACAGATCCCTTTTGCGCCACGGCCTTGCGGAGCAATGCCTGGTGACAGTCAACATAAAGGATGCCTTCACTGATCTTCACATCTCCTGAAACACTGTCAATCTTGAGATCTGCATCCTGGACATATACAGGAACCTTTTCTGCCACGGCATCTATCTGCCATGCCTCTATGTTTTCAATATGGGAAAGAGGTGCAGCGAACTTGACAGAAAAGGAGGTGGCCCTGCCACCGAGTACGATTCCGGTAACTTCACGGACTGTCGCATCCCGTGGAAACAGAACACGCAATGCCCGGCGGATCTGCGACAGGTCAGCATCTCTACCCTGGATATCCAGGTTGAGCAGCCCATCATGATCCTTCCTTCCGTTGATGAACTTCACATCTCCTGAAAGGGCAATTTCAGGATGAGTGAACTCAAGGTTGTGAAGATGGAGCTGGATACCTGCTTGAGAAAGTTCGAAATCTGCCTTGAGACTTCCACACGAAACGAGCAACCTTCTATTCTTGGGCTTAAGGGTTAGGCAGGGAGAGTCTGCCATTATGCTGCCATGCAATTCACTGCCCAACTCTCCTTTCAAATGACCAGAGATATTAACCTTGCCTGCTTCAATCATGGCAGCGGGAATATTTTTGCCATCACGTTTGAATGCATCCAGGTCTAGACCCTTCACCTTCCAGTCAAGATCCAGTTCTGAATCTGACAGGTTAAAACTACCTTTGAAATCAACAGAATCGGCCATGGAAGTGGCCATCTTCACATTTCCCTTGTAAGACCCGCTCCCTATCTCCAAGCTGCCCTGGATGCCTTGCACGGACAGCTCTTTTTCAAGCCAGGGGAACAGGGTTGAAGTAACCTTTTTTGAACAGAAAACCTGACCATTCTCCACAACCACACTGCGCACAGGTGGAGAAAACTCCTTTTTCCCCCGGGATTCAGGCAGGTGATCCAGTTTAAGAGATGGATCTCTGAGGACAAGCCTGAGGGGAAGAGGATGGATATCGAAACCGCTTGTCACCCATCCGACAAGATCGGGAACAACATACAGATGACCTGAACGAAACTCCAGACCATCAGCCTTGAGCCTCAGACCCGAAATTGACAGTTTGGGAGTTGGAAACCATGACCATTCCATGGCACCCAGTTCTTCTATGGTTATCTCTGCCTGTGCGGCCTGCTCCTCTATCAGGTCCCTAAGGTATGAATTGTTGATTATTCTTGGAGGGAAATAGAATGAGGCTGCTACGCCTGATATAAAAATCAGGAGAAGGAGAGCAATATAGATACGTTTCATAGGGGAATTATATACTCTTTTTTCCTTCTATGGATACGGTCACTCCATTATTTTTTATCTTTTCTCTGGCCTGTTGCACCAGAAAAGGAAGTGCCTCAAAACGGGAAAACAGAGGCATGGACAAAATTTTATCCACCGCATCCAGGGCAGTGCCAATAAATTTTTCAAAAAAGGATCTCCCTTTTATCTGGGATAGATATCCGTATGCACCAGCTGCCTGAAACAATCTCATAAGACTCAGATGCCAGAAGGCCTCCTGAAACTCACTGCGCGTAACCGAATCCTCAAAACAGAGGCGTGTGAAGTGATGCAGGAGGGAATGGCGGAGCTCCCACGGCAGATCAACATAGGGATCATGAATCAGGGCGGCCAGATCATATCCCCGGGGACCAAGCCTTGCCCCCTGGAAATCTATGATATGGGGTTTGTTATCTGCAGAAAACATTATATTCCTGCTCTGAAAATCCCTGTGCAAAAAGACCGGCCCCATCACCTTGGCGCCATAAGAGAGGACAAGAGTGCATATCTTCTCTACCTCTTGCCTGAAGCTTTTGGCCAGGGCAGGGAGCACCACTACGCCGAGATAACCCTGCAGCAGGGCCTGGGAAAAATACCCGCCCTCCTTCTCCACACATAGGGATAGATCATAGTGCCCACCCTGCCAACACCATTCCGGACTGAAGCCAGGCGTTGCCCTCTGCTGTACCTCAAACAATGTCTC
>Ga0256840_1004505_pt1 | contig 10412 bp, 12 predicted proteins | sample 355202metaG_FD_185969 | JGI IMG/M metagenome (GOLD analysis project Ga0256840, IMG submission 185969) | Hydrothermal vent microbial communities from Mid Atlantic Ridge, Atlantic Ocean - 355-202 | ecosystem: Environmental > Aquatic > Marine > Hydrothermal vents | place: Atlantic Ocean: Mid...
ATCTGATTAATGGACGCAACCTTTGCAAAATCAGGATAAAAGAGAGACTAATAATCATGAAAATTGTAATATAGGAGTAGAGTAAATTAATGTAACTATATGGTTTAAGCTCGCTGTCTTTAATCAATATATCTCCACTTGGAGTTTCTATATGAAAGTATATTGCTCTTTTATACTGAATCATTGTTGCTTTGAGATGTGTCACGACATTTTTAGTGTATAAGCCTTTAGAATTGATGAGCAGTGAAGTATTAAAACTCTTAAATCCTTCCCGTTTAAGGATTTTTCCTTTTGCAAATATTTTTTGTTTTGCCTTTTTATCTTTTGTCATTTCTAAATTATACACTGCTAGATTGGCTTCAAGCATAATTTCAGAACTTTGTCGTTGTTGATGTTCACGATAAATTTGAGTAATAACGGAGTATTTTGTAAAAATATGATTAATATACTGTTCTTTATTGAGTTTGTAAAATTCCCAAAAAATTGCACTCAGACTCAAAAGAGAGACAGTAAGTGCAAACAGTACCGTGAGTAAAACAGCGTGGCGTTTTATCATTTGAGCAGTTTATATCCCACGCCACGAACGGATTCTATCAAAGATTTATCACCGAGTTTATTTCTGATACGCCCAACCATAACATCTATACTTTTGTTGGATGAGTCTTCATTAATGGCATTGACATTATGAATCAAATCTTCCCTTGAAACGACTAAACCTTGCTTAGTAATCATATAAGAGAGTATACCGAACTCGGCATTTGTCAGGTCTATATTTCGACCCTTATAGGTAATACTCATAGTTTCTTTGTCGCATTTAAAATCACTTTTAGATTCTGATTTTTCTTCACTTTTTGCTTCATAACGACGCAATACAGAGTGAATACGAGCTTCAAGTTCTCTCGGGTCATACGGCTTTGGCAAATAATCATCTGCTCCGAGTTCAAGGGCTTTTATCTTATCTGTGACATCACTTCTTGCACTTGAAATGATTATAGGAATATCCTGACGCTCACGAATAGCTTCGCATACCTCCAAGCCGTCCATTCCAGGAAGTGTCAAATCCAGTATTACCAAATCAAACGGTTCTAATTTTAATATACTTACAGCTTTAAAAGGGTCATCTTCAGTGATAACCTCAAACTCAAATTGTTCGAGATACTCTGTGAGTATCTCTGCTAATTCCAAGTCATCTTCAATCATTAATATTTTTTTCATAATTTATTTTAACTAATATAATCTAATAATGAGTTAATAATTACAGTAATTCAAAACTAATTTTTATTTTATTTTCATAAGCAAGATTTTCAAGACGCATAGCCCAGACTAAAGTCTGGGTTCCATAACTCTTGGAACTGGTACTTTAGTGCCGGCTGTTAAGTTCTTCGTCAAAAAGAAGTCTATTTAATACCCAAGCAGTAATGTTATGTGATACGCTAAATATGCAAGAACATATGCCGTGATGGTAGTAAATGCTAACAAATAAAAGAAATATTTAATGCCTCCGGCTTCACGAGTAAAGACAACAGAAGCTGCAAAACATGGCAGATATACCATTATAATCACTATGAATGCCACGGCTGATGCAAAAGAGATATTTTTACTGATGGCATCTTTAAGTGAATATGTTGTTTCACTTACATTATCACCCAGTGCATACAATACCCCAAGAGTAGAGACAACCACTTCTTTTGCTGCTAAACCAGCTTCAAGAGCTACCGCCATTCGCCAGTCAAGTCCAAGAGGTTCAAATACAGGTTCTGAAAATTTGCCTATACGCCCCAAATAACTTTGTTGTAAACCTTTACTTGCGAGCTCATTAGTCAACTTGTTTTTTTCTTGTTTTGATTGTGCTTGCTCTATTTTATGTGCATAACTTGTTTCTAACTCTAAATTATGTGGATAATTACTCAAAAACCATATAAGTACCGTCGCTCCTGCGATGAATGTTCCCGCTTTTTTCAAATACATCAAAGTTTTTGAAAGTACCGTATGCCAAACAAGCTTGAGAGATGGAAGACGATACTTTGGCATTTCCATAACAAAAGGCTCATCCGCACCTTTAAAAGCCGTCATTTTTAAAACTTTTGCAGCAATGAGTCCAAGCATCGCACCTGTTATGTAAATAGCAAAAAGAACATTTCCTGCGATAGATTCGTTGAAAAAAGCCCCCGCAAAAAGAACATATACAGGAAGTCTCGCTCCACAAGACATGAAACTAATGATGAAAAGCGTCAGCAGTCTGTCTCTATCGTTTTTAAGAATTCTCGCTGACATATAGGCAGGAATAGAACACCCAAAACCTGTAACAAGAGGTATAAAACTCTGTCCATGCAAACCAAACTTATGAAAAAATCCATCGAGCAAAAAAGCAACTCTTGACATATAACCAGTAGTTTCCAGAAGGGCTATACCCACAAACAAAATAATAATATTAGGCACAAATAATATAACCGCTCCCACACCGGCAATAAGCCCATCAACAACTAACGAGCGTATGTCATCATTCCCAATAGTCGCACCTACTGCATTTCCTAACCAGCCAAAGAAAAGATTAATCCAATCCATTGGAACAGCCCCTAAAACGAAAGTAAGCTGAAATAATCCCCACATTAAAAATAAAAATATTGGTATGCCATATAAAGGATGTATTAGCAAAGAATCTATCCTTTCTGTAAGAGTTTTTTCCTCTTTTATTGGTTTTTTTACTTTTACGACTTCGGCTACGACGCCTCTGTTAAATGACGCATACTCTTCAGCCAATGCTTCTTTAATATCATCTGTATCATGGTGCAATTCAACATGTTGCGATGCTTCTATTAAAATAGGCTGTAGCTCTATCCAAATTGGATCATCATGGAGTGTTTCATAGGTCTTTTTATTTTCTTTGAGTAAATTAATTGCAATATTTCTATAACTGTTTGTAGCCTCATATTTATGCTTTTGTAAATAAGAAACAATATGTTGTATCTCCTCTTCAACTGCCTCACTAAATATGAGTTTAGGATCAACTTTAGGTTCTTCATATATCTTTACAACCGTGTTTATTAATTCTTCAATACCTGTCTTTTGTGCTGCAGATACTTTCACACAAGAAACATTAAGGAGTTCAGACATATACTCAGCATTCACTTCTATGCCCTCTTTTTGTGCTTCATCGCTCATATTTAAGGCAATGAGCATTTTTTTGCTCATTGTAAATAGTTCGGCAGTGAGTTGAAGATTTTTTTCCAGATTTGTAGAGTCTACTACATTAATAATAATGTCGTAATCTTGAGCACAAAGATACTCTTTTGTTACTCTTTCTTCTATAGTATAATCTGTAAAAGCGTAAGTTCCAGGTAAATCAACAACTGTAAAGTGGTAGTGTTTGTAGTCAAATAAAACCTCTGTTTTATCAACCGTTACACCTGAGAAATTACCTACATGTAAGTGGGCATTGGAGACGGAATTTATCAGCATACTTTTCCCAACATTTGGCTGTCCAACCAACGCTACTTTAATATGGTTTGCAATTATCGGGCACTTTTTTACATGTTCATTCATAGTGCTTTAACCTCAATCAATTCTGCTTCTTCAGCACGCAATGCTATGCGCATTTTGCCGACTTTGACTTCTATAGTTTTTTTTCTTGGTGCATGTTCAAGCACTTGAATGTTTGCATCTTTCATAATACCAAAGGAGATAAGTCGCTGTTTTAAATCATGATTCGCATGCAATTTCGCAACTTTTACCTTTTCGCCTTTTTCACAATCTATTAATTTTTTCATTTTGTATTCTTTTTAAAAATTATAATTTACCATGAGTTGAAAACGATTCCAATCATGCTCTGTTTTGACAAAGTTTTCTTTGTCTTCTTGCATAGCATATACGCAAGAGACTAAAAACTCATCATTCACATTATACTCTAAACTTACATCTTGTTCTATTATATGTGCTTTATTTCCAAAACTGTTTGCCTCTCCTTTGAAATCGCCATACGCGTACAACAGGTTAAAATTTTCTACGCTATATCCTATACTCGGTACAAAAGAGTATGTATTTCTATCGTCGGCTATGTCATCCAAAATAAGCGTATCCATACTTGTAAAGAGTGTTCCTCCTCCAAAACCGCTAAAGCTCCTGTTTGATGCATTTGTAAAAGATTTGTTATAGGCAATACCTAGACTTACGCCATGCACGACAACTTCAGCCATCGCACCATAAATTTTACTTGCATAGCCACTTGATGCCAATTCACTTTCATCCAAATATTGAAGCATTATATGAACTAAGCTGTTCTCATCTATGTCATACTGAATTCCACCGTCAAAATAAAATGCATTGACGGTGTCTGTCACATTATAATACCAAAGGTTGAGTTCCCAGACATTATGATAAGATACACCTCCAAAATTTGTACCGTTTTTACCGGTTTTTTCCCATGGTGTATCTAAACCTGCATCATATCCCTGCCAAGACTGAATATTTCCAGCCATAAATGCAAAACCTTTATAATCATATGTTGCCACATATGCTTCAAAACTATTACTTATCATTCTTATATCATCACTGTCCGCCAAAGGTGTATCTAACACCTGTCTCCCTGCTCTAAAATTTAACTCTTTATAGTTATAGTTTATATATGCCTCTGCCGTTTGCGTATAACTGCCGTCACTTGAAGAGAGTTCATTGTTATGCTTTGCATGCTCGCCTGTTGCAAAGTTTATGTTATGGGAAGTATAAAATGCCACACCTGCATTAAAACCATAGAGTTCTGCCAACTCATATTTTAATTTTCCGCCAAGTGCCGTTGCATAATTATTTGGAGTATTTTGTGCTTTTTGTTTATAGCCTGCAACCATTGTTCGTAGCTGTCCTGAAATTTTTCCGTCTTTAAACATATGTTTAAAACTACCTGTTATGGAGACTTCTTTTTTATTTAAATTAGCTTCTTTATCAATATTTTCCCGAACAGAGTGCAGTCTTGCTTCTGATTTTATCTCCGGATCTTCTGCTAAAAGATTAGTAACAACTAAAGAAATACCAGCTATTATAAAAAATTTATACATTTATACCTTCTATTTTTTTACTATGCAAATGATAATCTATATCAACTTATAAGCTCCTTAATAATATTGATAATATTTATCAATATATAATTATTCTGTTTAATCTGTTTTTGATATAATTTCATCTATCAATTACGAAGGTAAGTATATATATGAAATTTTTATGGACACCCTCTTCACACTTTAACCTTGCAAATATGTTCACATTTGTAAATATTACGGCAGGGCTTCTTGCAACATACTTCATTACACAAAACAATTTTACTTTGGCAATAATGTTGGCATGGATTGGCGGTGCTTTTGATATATTTGACGGAAAAATTGCCAGAAAGTATAAGCTTTCTAATGAATTTGGCGTACAACTTGACAGCTTTGCAGACTTTTTAAGTTTTGTGCTTGTGCCTGTGTTTTTAATTTTTCAAGCTTCGTATGCACCCTCTTTGCATGGCTTTTGGCTTGGTTTAGCAGCAATAGTAAGTATATACTATGTTATATCGGGTCTTCGTCGTCTTATTCATTTTAATTTACATGCCGATGCAGGGGAAGTTGAAAAGTATTTTACAGGTGTACCTACTCCGCTTGGAGCAATTCTTCTTTGGCTTGTGTATTTGTTAAATACCTATGATATTTTACCGGCTTTTGGTGTGATGTTTTGTATGCTGATTATTGGATGGAGTCTTAACTCTACTATTAAAGTAAAACATCCGTAACATTCCTGCCACTCTCAGCCCGGACTAAAGTCCGCGTTCCAAAACATCTCGAAACCGGTACTTCAGTGCCGGCTGTTGCAACATTCCTGCCACTCTCAGCCCACCCTCAAAACATCTCGGAACCGGTACTTCAGTGCCGGCTATTGCAACTTTCATGCCACTCTCAGCCCACCCTCAAAACATCTCGGAACCGGTACTTCAGTGCCGGCTATTGCAACTTTCATGCCACTCTCAGCCCACCCTAAAGGATGGGTTCCAAAACATCTCGGAACCGGTACTTCAGTGCCGGCTATTGTAACTTCCCTGCCACTCTCAGCCCACCCTAAAGGATGGGTTCCAAAACATCTCGGAACCGGTACTTCAGTGCCGGCTATTGTAACTTCCCTGCCACTCTCAGCCCGCACTGAAGTACGGGTTCCAAAATATTTATAAGTTTACATGTAATAAGAGACACATTTTCTATTTAGAGTTTACTGCGTATTTTCCGCTGCCAAGCAGTATAACAAGTACAGACAGTATCAGGTACAACAGTGGTGTTTCCCAAGATAAACCTCCAAACTTTGAAAGTGTAAATGAAAATCCATATGCCAAATAAATCGCTACAAACATATTAAAAGCTAAGGCAGTCGCCGCAACTCTGGCATACAGCCCTAAAATAATAAAAATAGGAGCAATCAACTCTCCAAAATAGACACCATATGCCAAAAATTCAGGCAGTCCTGCACTGACAACTAGACTTTTTACACCGCCTATACTATGTATAACCTTATGAATACCGTGAAACAGTATCAACACACCTAAGCTTACTCTCAGTAGCAATTTTGCCATATCCGGATTTTGAAACATTTTATCCCTTCTTCTGTGTTATTTTAAATTTGCACGAACCGACACTTATTATTTTACCCTTTTTTATAGCCTCTTTTATATAAATGAAGACACCCTGTATATCATCATTGCCGATTTCTTCGGCAATAATTTTGAGTATATCTTTCTCTGATGTCAGCGTCCAAGATTTTTCATAATTGTATTTTGTTTGAATTTTCATAGCTCTTCTTCATCATCTGCACTTTTTAACGGCAACTCTTTTTTTGGTTTTAATCCAAGTTCTTTCATATTTTGTGCCCTTTTAATGACATTGCCACGCCCTGTACTTAATCTGTTCATGGCTTTATCATACGAGTCTTGTGTTTTTTGCAAATATGCTCCTATATGTTTCATCTCTTGCACAAACAACACCAATTTGTCATACATCGCTTCAGCTTCTGCAGCTATCTTTTTTGCATGTTCTTCTTGTCGTTGGGTTCGCCAGATATGCTCAATGGTTCTGAGTGTTACAAGCAAAGTCGAGGGCGATACAACTAAAATATTGTTCTCATACGCCCGTTTAAAAAATTCACCGTCTTGTTCGAGTGCGAGCAAAAAAGCTCCCTCTATTGGCATGAAAAGTAATACAAAATCAAGTGTATTGACGCCTTCGAGTTTTTCATAATTTTTTGCACTCAGCTCTTTTATATGTGAAGATATACTTGCTATGTGTTCTTTGAGCGCTTTTGCTTTTTCTTCAGGTTCCTCGGCATTAACAAATCTCTCATACGCTGTGAGTGAAACTTTGGAATCCACTATAATATCTCTGTTTTGCGGCATATGGATGATGACATCCGGTCTGTAGGTTTTGCCCTCGTTTGATTTGAGTGTAGCTTGCAGTTCATACTCTACGCCTTCACGCAAGCCTGATTGTTCAAGTATGTTTTCTAAAACCAACTCGCCCCAATTTCCCTGTGTTTTATTTTCGCCTTTGAGGGCATTTGTTAAGTTTAGTGCTTCTTGTGCAAGCGTCTCGTTCATCAGTTTCAAGCGTCCGAGTTCATCTTTTAACAGATGCCGGTCTTTGAGTTCTACTTCAAACTGTTCTCTTGCCTCTTTTGAAAAATTCGTTATCTGTTCACGAAAAGGTTTTAACAGCAATTCTAACTGTTCTTTATTTGAAGTGCTGAATTGTTTTGACTTGTCTTCAAATATTTTATTTGCTAAAATCTTAAACTCTTGAGAAAGTTCATCTTTTGCATTTTGTAACATTAGCAATTTTTCACTTGATGCTTTCATCTCATCTTCATATCTGGCATTTAAAATCGCATACTCAATCTTTAAGCTATTATAATCTTCTGTTAACTGCTCATACGAACTACTAAGTACAACATAATTACTTTGCGACTCCTCTGCCTTTACATGTAAACGCTTAGCAGTATTTTTCTCGTGTACATAAAAGTATAAAACTACCAAAAACGAGAGTAGCAAAAAAGCAATCACTGCCAAATAGATGTTTTCATTCATATAAAACCTTATGTAATTTTCTTTTTTGTATTATACTAGATTTTCAAGCAATTCAGCCCAGACTAAAGTCTGGGTTCCAAAACATCCTCGGAACCGGTACTTCAGTGCCGGCTGTTATTACTTCTTTAGCACTCTATGCCCAAATTACAAAAAAAGTTACCTTCTCTTTTGTAGCATTATACACTTAAGTAATTAAAAATATTCATTACTTTAATATAAACTTAGAAAAATTTGGGTATAATTCCATAAATATTTTAAGGGGAAGATGCCCTGATAGACTTAAGTGTAAATTTTAGTAGAACTTGCGTCATCTCCTTATGTATAAAAAGACTTATGAAGTCTCTAATAAAAGGATATTGATGCAAGAAAATGCACAACAAACAAACGAACAAACAACAGATGAAAAACCTACAATCACTTTTGATTCACTAGGTTTAAAACCAGAGATACTTAAAAGTGTTAAATTTGCAGGCTTTACAGTCCCTTCACCTATTCAAGAACAAGCCATTCCTATAATACTTGAAGGTCGTGACATGGTCGGTCAGGCACATACAGGCACAGGAAAAACAGCAGCTTTTGCTCTTCCAGTTCTCTCAAACATGAAACTAGACAACAGTGTAGAAATGCTTGTTATCACACCAACTCGAGAATTAACAACGCAGGTTAGTGATGAAATCTTCAAATACGGACGCAATTTAGGCGTAAAAACTGTTACAGTTTACGGTGGAAGCTCATACAAACGACAGCTTGACTTAATAGGACGCGGGGCAAGCGTTGTTGTTGCGACGCCGGGGAGAATGTTAGATATTTTAAAAAGAAATATGCTCAACAACTTTGCGCCGAGTGTTGTTGTCCTTGATGAAGCCGATGAAATGCTTGATATGGGGTTTTTGGATGATATTAATGAAATATTTTCATACCTTCCTAAAAATAGACAAACATTGCTATTCTCAGCAACAATGCCACAACCGATTAAAAATCTTGCAAACAAAATCTTAAAAGACCCTGCATTTGTTTCTATAACAAAAGGTGAAACGACAAATACAGACATTGAGCAAGAGTATTATGTCATTGACGAACATGAAAGAGATGACGCTATCATTCGTTTGATGGATTCAGAAAACACAACAAAAGCAGTTGTATTTTGTAGAACAAAATCTGAAGTAGACAGACTTAGTAATGTCCTCTCAAACGCAGGATATTTAGCAAATGGACTCCATGGAGATATGGAACAACGACAACGCGAAACAGTTATTAAAGGGTTTAAAAACGATTCTGTAAAAGTGCTTGTGGCTACAGATGTTGCCGCTCGTGGTATACATGTAAGCAATATTTCACATGTATTTAATTACCATATTCCATTTGATCCAGAGTCTTATGTTCACCGCATTGGTAGAACAGGTCGTGCAGGAACAAAAGGAAAAGCAATCACGCTTTTAACTCCTTTAGAGTTTAAAGAACTACAACGCATTAAACAAAAAGTTGGCACTTCAATGAACCATGCTTTTGTTCCAAGTAAAAATGATTTGCGTGCTTCGACTGTTGAAAAAATGGTTAATAGCATTGAAAATCAAAAAATTTACGATGAAGCACATAAAGTTCTTGACCGTTTAAAAGAAGATATAGACGAAGAAACAATTATGTTCAAACTCATTTCTACGATTTTAGATAAGCAAGACATCAAAGGACCAAGTAACATCGGTATTCCTGCAGATAAACTGACAGCAATACTAGAACGAGCTGGAAAACGAAATGACAGTCGTGGACGCAACGGCAGAAGCCGTGGTGGGTTCCGTGGCAACAGTCGTAACCGTTCAGGTGGTGACAGAAATCGTTCAGGTGGGGAAAGAAATCGTGACGGTGGCGGATACCGTGGAAATAGAAGTTCTTCAAACAGAAATAGAAACAGAGACTAGAATTTCATATGGAAAATCTCGTTATTTATGAAGATAGAAATTTCTTTGTAGAAAAAGAAGAGAGTGAAATTCCATGGCTAAAAATCTTCACAAAAGAACCCTACAGAGAGCTTGGCGAGATGCCAAAAGAGTTGCGCTTGCAACTCTTTGAAATCTTTGATATTATCGAAGATGAGATGAAAAAATACTACAGCCCTACAAAAATCAATATGGCTTCTTTTGCAAATATGCTTCCGCGTGTACACTTACATGTAATGGCAAGATTTGAGAATGACAGCTACTTTCCTAATCCTATGTGGGGTAAGAAACTTAGAAATGCGGTTTTAGACTTACCGGATGAGCAGGAGTTTTATAAGAGAGTTGCAAAAGCTTTGAAGCAGTTCAGCCCGGACTAAAGTACGGGTTCC
>Ga0256840_1004506_pt1 | contig 10409 bp, 10 predicted proteins | sample 355202metaG_FD_185969 | JGI IMG/M metagenome (GOLD analysis project Ga0256840, IMG submission 185969) | Hydrothermal vent microbial communities from Mid Atlantic Ridge, Atlantic Ocean - 355-202 | ecosystem: Environmental > Aquatic > Marine > Hydrothermal vents | place: Atlantic Ocean: Mid...
CTTTAAATTTTCTGGAGTCAATAATTTACTCCAATTCTCAATAGCAAACAAAACATTATCATCAGTAAACCATGAATTTGATTCTTTGGCTCTTTTAATGAGTAAATTGAAAGCATCAAAAAATAAATCATTAAACTTAACCGATTCGTTTTTTGATATGTTATTCGTTTTAAATTGATTTAAGAATTTACCTAATTCAACAAAAGTAGAAATACGTTTATTTAATAACATTTATTTTATTTGTTTTTAGTATAAAGAATATATATTTGCACAAAAATAAATATTAAAAGATAAATACTATTATACAAACAGAATATTTTGTTAATAGTAGATAAAGATAAATAGATATGGCAATAATAATTACTGATGAATGTATAATTTGTGGAGCTTGTGAGGCCGAATGTCCAAATAATGCAATTTACGAACCGTCTGATGACTGGGCTTTTTCTGACGGAACAGCGCTTAAAGGTAATGTTATATTACCAAACGGTAAAGAGGTAAATGCTGACGAAAAATTAACTGCAATTGATGATGAAGTTTATTTTATAGCACCTGATAAATGTACAGAATGTATCGGTTTTCACGAAGAACCTCAATGTGCGGCAGTTTGCCCTGTTGATTGTTGCATACCAGATGATAAGGTTGTAGAAACAGAAGACGAATTAAAAGCAAAAAAAATGTTTTTGCACAAAGAATAACGTTTTATAGACTTCATTTTACTTTTAAAATTAATTTTAGAGGCTATGATATGATGCTATAAACTTAAAAATGCAATACCAAAGCCTAATAAAATTGCAAACAGCTTTTTTATGTTGAAACTGTGATTTTCTGAAGTCTCAAAAAGGATTATTGTTGAAATGTGTAAAAATATTCCAATGATAATTGCTGTTAGTTCAGTTAAATATTTTGTGAAAAATGATAAATTGTCGCTTAATAAAAAACCTAAAGGACTCATAATTGAAAATAAAAAAACAATACTAATAATTACAATTTTATGTAATTTTGATTGTATTAAAAAAGTAGTTAATACAATTGAAATTGGTATTTTATGTATAAAAATTGCCCATAGTAACGAATGATTATGTCCATTACTTAATGGGATACCTTCAAAAAAAGCATGTAAGCCTAAACTAATTAACAGTAGCCAAGGAATAGTATTACTGTGGTTATGACTGTGAACATGACCATGTTCAACACCTTTTGAAAAATTTTCTAAAATTGACTGTATAAAAATACCTAAAAGTATAAAAACACCAATACTGTGATTGTTTGCTTCATAAACTTCGGGTAATAAATGTAAAATAGTAACACTTAATAAATAAGCACCACTAAAAGTAAGCAGTATTTGAATAAATTGCTTGCTTGGTTTTGTTATTAATACGCTTATAGCGCCAATTAAAACAGCTAAAATTAAAATTAAAAATTCCATTTATTTCTTACTTACAATTAAAATTAATCTTTTTGATTTGGTTACATCAAAATTATTAAGTGTATAGTCACCAAAAGTATGATTTAATTTTAAGCCTGCTTTATCGATATACTTTTTTATGGTTTTTAAAGTCAAACATTGTACTTTTTCTGTATAATGGAAGGTTTTGTTATCGGCATAAAATTTAATGTCCTTTATAATTTTATTATTTATTATTTTTCGAGTAATATTAAATGTAATATTGTTTTTTGTTATAATATCGGTTGGTTTTAGGTTCTTTGTAACGGTTTCAATATTCATAAAATCAATTACAGCAACACCATTTTTTTTGAGTCCGTTTTTAATATTTTTTAAAACTTTAATATTTGTTTTGTCATCATCAAAATAGCCAAAACTGGTAAATAGATTAAAAATTGCATGATATTTTTTGCTGAATTTTTTTCGCATATCATGAACTGAAAATTTCAATTTATCTTTGTGTTTTGTTGTAAGTTGCTTGGCATACTTAATGCTATTTTCAGACAAATCAACACCAGTAACTTTGTAACCTAAAGAATTAAGATAAACGGAATGTCTTCCACGACCACAAGCCAAATCTAATATTTTTTTATCTTTTTTTAGTTTTAAGAAAGCTAGTAAATTCTGCATAAAAAGTTGTGCTTCTTCATCGTTTCTATCTTGATATAATATGTGGTAATATTTGGTGTTAAACCAATCGGCAAACCATGCTACTTTTTTTGGTTTATATATTTGTTGACTTTCTTTCAATTTTTTTAGTTTTGCGATAAATAAATTATTTATTAAGTAATAAAAAATCAACTAAAACTAAATTAGTCATAGCTTCTACAATTGGCACAGCTCTTGGTACTACACAAGGATCGTGTCTTCCTTTACCTTTTAAAATAACTTCATTACCATTGCTATCAATTGTTTGTTGTTCTTGCATTAAAGTAGCAACAGGTTTAAAACCTACTCTAAAGTAAATGTCCATACCGTTAGAAATGCCGCCTTGAATTCCGCCAGAAAGATTTGATTTTGTTGTTCCGTCGGTATTAAATAAATCATTGTGTTCAGAACCTCTCATTTCTGCACTGCAAAAACCAGTTCCGAATTCAAATCCTTTTACGGCATTAATAGTTAACATTGCAAAGCCTAATTTTGCATGTAATTTATTAAAAACGGGTTCGCCCAAACCAATGGGCATATTTTTTACAGCACAAGTGATTTTTCCGCCAATGGTATCGCCATCTTTTCTGATTTTTGAAAGCAAATCAATCATTTTTTCTGAAACCTCTTTGTTAGGACAACGAACAATACTGTCTTCTACTTTGCTAAAATCAATGGCTTGATAAGGTTTTTCTAAATAAATCGTTCCAATGGATGAAGTATATGCATTGACTTCAATTTTTTGTTTAAAATGAAGTTTAATAACTTGTTTTGCAATTGCTCCAGCAACAACCCAATTTGCTGTTTCACGAGCCGAACTTCTTCCTCCGCCACGAAAATCACGTGTGCCATATTTTTTTTGGTATGTAAAATCGGCATGGCTTGGTCTAAAAACATTGTCATTATGATTGTAATCTTTTGATCGTTGATTGGTGTTTTTAATCTGAAAACCGATAGGCATTCCTGTTGTTTTACCTTCAAAAATACCAGACAAAAATACAACAGTATCTGGTTCTTTACGTTGTGTGGTTACTTTTGATTGCCCAGGTTTTCTGCGGTCTAATTCAAATTGAATTGCTTCAAAATCTAATGAGATTCCAGCAGGGCAACCGTCTATAATTCCTCCAATGGCAGCGCCATGAGATTCTCCAAAAGTGGTTAGTTTAAATAAATTTCCGAATGAGTTGTTCAAATTGTAGTTTTTTATAATTTAATTTTAGTCATTGATTTTTTTTAATCAACGACTAAAATTTAAAGATTATTTGTATTTTTTAGCAGTAAGTTCAGCTATTTTTACAACAACATCGATTGCTTTTTTAATAGATTCAGCGGCAACATATTCATATTTTCCATGAAAATTATGTCCGCCAGCAAAAATATTGGGACAAGGTAAACCCATATATGATAATTGTGAACCGTCAGTTCCGCCACGAATGGCTTTAATTAGTGGTTTAATGTTTAGTTGTTTCATTGCTTCTTCTGCAATATCAACAATATGCATTACTGGTTCTACTTTTTCGCGCATATTAAAATATTGATCTTTAATTTCAACAGATACAGTTTCTTTGCCATATTTTTGGTTAAATTTATCTACCATTTTTTGAAAAAACATTTTACGAGCTTCAAATTTTTCTCTATCGTGATCTCTAATTATATAACCAAATGTAGTTTGTTCAACTTCGCCATGTAAATCGTATAAATGATAAAAACCTTCGTAACCTTCGGTAGTTTCTGGGGTTTCATCTTGTGGCATACCAGCAATAAATTCAGAGGCAATACTCATCGAATTTACTAATTTACCTTTTGCATAACCTGGATGTACAATTCTACCATTTACAGTAACTTTTGCTCCAGCGGCATTGAAATTTTCGTACTCTAATTCGCCTACTTGACTTCCATCCATTGTATAAGCCCATTCTGCTCCAAATTTTTCTACATCAAATTTATGAGCTCCTTTACCAACTTCTTCATCAGGTGTAAAACCTACACGAATTTTTCCATGTTTAATTTGTGGATTTTCAATTAGGTATTGCATAGCGCACATAATTTCGGTAATACCAGCTTTATCATCAGCGCCAAGTAATGTTAAACCATCTGTTGTAATTAAAGTTTGCCCTTTATACATTAATAAATCTTCAAAATAATCAGGCGAAAGAATAATATTTTGCTCTTTGTTTAGAACAATATCTTTACCGTCGTAATTTTTATGAATTTGTGGATTTACATTGGTGCCAGTATAATCTGGACTTGTGTCTATATGCGAAATAAAACCGATAGTTGGTACTTCATGGTCTACGTTGCTTGGTAAAGTTGCCATAACATAACAATGGTTATCTATTGAAACATCTGTCATGCCCATTTCTTCTAATTCCTTTACTAATAACCTACCTAAGTCCCATTGTTTTTCTGTACTTGGAAAAGCAGCTTCATTTTCAGGGTCAGATTGTGTATCTATTTTAATGTATCTAAAAAATCTATCTATCGTTTTTTGCATTCTATGTATTTTTATATTGGACTTCAAAGGTAATAAATTATTTGAGTTCACTAAAATAATATAATGGTAGAAAGAAACAATTTTATAAAAGTACGCTTATGAAGTCATTTTTAATTTTTAATAAACTCTTCATATTCCAAATAAAAATCTTCAAACAGGTTCATGTTTTCTATAAAAAAAGCATAGGCTAAATGCCATGAATTTTTATTGTGAATACTAAATTTTTCAGGTAGTTTAGTAAAAATACGAATGATTGATTTTCCGTTATCTAAAGTAAAGTCATCATCATAAATAATATCTTTAATATATTGATTCGTTAATATGTTTTTTAAGGACAACATTTTATTGTAATAATGTAATTTTAAGGTTTCATTTTTAATGTCAATATCCAAACAAACTAAAGCTTCTTTGACATTGGCATCGAATTTAAAAGCAAAACCTTTAATTTTTGTATTGTATAAAATCCATTTTTTCGGAAAAGATTTGCCGAAACTAATCCAAAAAGTTTTTCTTAAATTTAGACTTTCTTCTTTGCTAAACATTATTTTATATAAATATTACTTGGTGTTTTTATTATTTCGACTACTTTTGTATTGTAATTTATTGCGTATGGCATTAAATTTGTAAAATGTAAAAATATAATATTTAAAATTAATTTACTTATGAAAAATTTAAAATTAGTACTTGCTTTCTTGATTACTTTTTTATCATTGTCATTTTATGCTCAAAATGCAGTTGATTCTAAAAGTACTCCAAAATTAACTTTTGAAAAATCGTCTTACGATTGGGGAACTGTTAAAGAAGGTGAATTGGTTGAGTTTGATGTTGAGTATACAAATACAGGTAAGTCTGATTTGGTTATAGAATCAATTGAAGCCAGTTGTAGTTGTGTTACTATAAAACGTAATAAAAATAAAGCTGTAAAACCAGGTATGAAAAATTCTTTTCATATTGTTTTTGATGCTACAGCTAAAAAAGACTTGCAACAACATGTTATTTCAATAATTTCAAATACAAGTAGAGGTAATGAAAGATTTATTATCCAAGGAACTGTCAAAAAATAAATTAATGAACAAGTCAACCTTTGTTATACTTGTTTTTTTAATTTCAATAGCAATTAATGCTCAAACAAGAATAGGTAAAAATGTGTTTGCTGAAATTGAGTTTGAAAATGAAGTTTTAACTTTTCAAAAAGTTAATGAAGGAGAAGATGTGGAATGTGATTTTATTTTTAAAAATGTAGGAATTGTTGATTTGATTATTACAGAAATTAAAGGTAGTTGTGGTTGTACTGTGCCAAGTAATTGGTCTAAAGAACCTATAAAACCAGGCGAATCCAGTTTGTTTCATGTAAAATTTAACACAAGAAATATTTTTGGAGGTGTTGAAAAATCAATTACTGTTTTTTGTAATATAAAAAATAAATTCAAAAGAGTAAAAATCAAAGGTCTTGTTGAAGAAAATTTAGAAAGAAAAAAAATGAGAGAAGAAATAAAACTAAATAAAATTAAATAATAATGAAAAAAGTAAAATTAATATTAAGCATGCTTGTAATTTCTATTGCAATGAATATTCAAGCGCAAAGCCCAGCAACGAAATCTGTAAATCCAGAAGTAGCTCCAATAATGACATTTGAAAAAACAGTTTATGATTGGGGAACAATAAACGAAGGTGAAAAAACAGAAACAGATTTTACCTTTACAAATACAGGTAAAACAGATTTACTTATTACCAGAATTAAAGGTAGCTGTGGTTGTACAGTGCCAAGTAATTGGACTAAAGAACCAATTAAGCCAGGAGAAAAAAGTTCTTTTCATGTAGTTTTTAATTCGCGTAACAAGCCAAATCAACAGCAAAAAACAATAACTATTTATTGTAATACTGCTAAAGGTTCAGAACGAGTTAAGATTAAAGGTATGGTTACTCCTGATCCAGAATTAGCTAAGCAAAGAGCTGAACGTATTGCAAAAAGAAAAGCAATGTATGCTAAAAGAAAAGCAGAGCGTGAAAGATTAGATCAAGAACAAGCTAAGTTAATACAAGATAAAAAGGTTAATGAAATAAAAAGAGAAGGAAAATCTTTAGATAAAAAGCGAGCTCATTCATTAACGGTAGTCGAAAAAAAGACCATGAATTCAGACGAAAAATTAAAGCAAGCTAAAGATGTAAAAGAAAAGGAATTAAAATTAGCAAAAAAAGATCATAAATTAGCTGCAAAACAATTAAAAGTTAATGAGAATAAGCTTAAAGAAGAAGAAAAGGCAAGAAAACAAGCAACTAAATTAGCTGAGTTAGAATTAAAGTCTGAAAAACAGGCAAGTAAAAGAGCTGAAAAAGAATTGAAGATGGCAGAAAATGAAGCCAAAGAAAAAACTAAAGCAGCAAAAAAATTAGAGAAGACAGAAAAAGATTCTGCTAAACGAGCAGATAAAGCATTAAAAAATGCTGAGAAAGATGCAAAAGCGAAAGCTAAAAAAGAAAAAGAGGCATTAAAAAAAGCAGAAAAACAAGCTAAGGAATTAGAAAAGAAAGCTAAGAAAGCAGAGAAAGAAGCAAAACGTTTGGCTGGTCTAAAAAAAGATTATAATAAATCTATTGATAAATTAGAAAAAGAGGAAGCTAAATTAGCTAAAATGAAAAACAAATTAGAGTCTTTAAAATTGAAAGGTAAATTATCGCCAGAAGATATAGATAAAAGAAAAGCAGATATGTTAAAGCAAGAAAGTAAAATAAACGATGCAAAAACAAAAATGCAAAAGGTAAAGCGTAAAATGTAATTTTTTTTACTTTTATAGAGAATAAAAAAAACTGCCGTAATAAGCAGTTTTTTTTTATTTGTTTTATGGAGTGTTCTATCTTTTTTTTCAATAATTTTGTCAAGTGAAAGTAGCAATAGTTATATTAAATTGGAACGGCAAAGAATTATTAAATACTTTTTTGCCAAGTATAGTACGTAATTCAGATTACGATTTTTGTGATATTTATGTAGCAGATAATAATTCTACAGATGATTCAATTATTTTTTTAAAAACAAATTTTCCGAATGTAAAAATCATTAAAAATAAAGATAATTTCGGATTTGCTAATGGCTACAATATGGCTTTAAAAAATGTTAAAGCAGACGTATTCGCTTTAGTGAATTCTGATATTGAAGTAACAAAAAATTGGTTAAAACCTATTATTAAAACTTTTGCAGAAGAAAAAAATACAGTAATAATTCAACCAAAAATTCGAAGTTATAAAAACAAAAGTAAATTTGAATATGCTGGCGCAGCAGGTGGATTTATAGATAATTTTGGTTATCCGTTTTGTAGAGGTCGTATTTTTGATACGCTCGAATATGATACGGATCAATATAACGATGAAATAGAAATATTTTGGGCTTCAGGAGCTTGTATGTTTATACGATCTTCTGTTTTTAATGAGCTGAATGGATTTGATGGTGATTTTTTTGCGCATCAAGAAGAAATTGATTTGTGCTGGCGAGCAAAAAATTTAGGTTATACTATTAAATACAATCGAAATTCTACTGTTTACCATGTTGGCGGAGCAACTCTAAATGAAGTTAGTCCGCAAAAAACTTTTTTAAATTTTAGAAACAATTTATTAATGCTTATTAAAAACTTACCTTTCAATAAGGTTTTTAAGATTGTTTTTATTCGGCTATTTTTAGATGGAATTTCGGGTGTTAAGTTTTTATTTGAATTAAAGCCATTACATACTTTTGCTATTATTAAAGCGCATTTTAATATGTATTATATGTTAAAAGCTACTTTGATAAAACGAAAGATAAATCCAAATAAAATGACGGATTATTATCATACTAAAAATATTATAATGCAATATTTTATTCAAAAAAAGAAAACATTTCAACAGCTTAAAAAAAGGAGCTAATACTTTTTAATTATTTGGTAATCAGGTTGATATTATTTGCATAACCAATTCTTTGGTTAATTTCTTACCGTTGGCTTTTTCTCTAATAGTATCAAATAAAAATCTAAAATCACAGCCAGCTTTATATGCAGAGCAGCCATAAGCAGTTTTTCCTTTAATTATAGTGCCTTTTTTGCATTTAGGGCAAGTATGACCTGATTCTTTTTTTAGATTTATTGTTTCTTTTAAAGTTAAATTAAAATTGGTGTCAAACGTTACAGCTCCATCTAATTTTTCAGTTCCTTTTTTAAAACCTTTTAATTTAACAGTTTCTCCTTTTTTGATTAAGCGAATAAATTGATTTTCAGATATTTTTTTATCCATAAATTGAAATGGTATCTTAAAATTACAACCCGATTTATATTGTGAACAGCCATAAGCAGTACTTCCTTTTAAAATAGTGCCTTTTTTACATTTTGGGCACGTTAATGTTGTTATACTTGTTTTTTTAGTGTTTGTTGTTTGAATTTTAGTTTTCGGTTTATTGTCTGTGGCAGAAATATTAGCTCTAATTTTTTCGGTTCTTACCTCATAAACCAGTCTGTCCACCATTTGTTTCATGTTCTTGATAAATGATCCGGCATTAAAATTGCCTTTTTCAATTTCTTTCAACTGCTTTTCCCATTTTCCAGTAAGTTCAGCCGATTTTATCAATTCATTTTGAATGGTATCAATAAGTTTTACGCCAGTATTTGTAGCATGCAATTGTTTTTTTTGACGCTTAATATATTTTCTACGAAAAAGAGTTTCAATTATATTTGCACGAGTTGATGGTCTACCGATGCCATTTTCTTTCATGGCATCTCTTAAATCATCATCGTCAATTTGCTTACCAGCTGTTTCCATTGCTCTAAGTAACGAAGCTTCTGTGTAATAACGTGGTGCTTTGGTTTCCTTTTCTAAAAAAGAAGGTTCGTGTGGTCCTTTTTCGCCTTTGTTAAATGTTGGCAAAGTGTCAATTTTGTCTTCTTTTTTTTCTTTTTCTCCATATTCAAAAACGACACGCCAACCTTTTTCTAAAATTTCCTTACCAAAAGTTTTAAAATTAATATCGGCTGCTTTACCAATAACATTGGTTTTTGATATTTTACAATCGTCATAAAAAACCGCTATAAAACGCTTGGTAATAATGTCGTAAACTCGTTGTTGATTATATTGTAAGTTCATCTCAATACCAGTTGGAATTATGGCATGATGATCGGTTACTTTTTTATCGTTAAAAACTTTAGTCGATTTTTTTATTTTTTTATTTAATAGTGTAGCCGTAATTTGATGATATTTTTTTAAATTGCTTAGAATGCCTTTCACTTTTGGGTACACATCGTTCGGTAGAAAAGTAGTGTCAACTCTTGGGTAAGTAACTACTTTTTGTTCGTATAATTTCTGCACCATTTTTAAGGTTTCATCGGCTGTAAAGCCAAATTTAGTATTGCAGTAAACTTGCAAACCTGTTAAATCGAATAATTTTGGTGCGTATTCTATGCCTTTCTTTTTCTTAACGGATGTTATTTCAAAATCACTTTCTTTAACTTTAGTAGCCAAAGCTTGTCCATCTTCTTTTTTTAAAAACCGTCCTTCTTCATAATTAAATAAAGTATCTCTATAAAGTGTTTGTAATTCCCAATACGGTTGTGGTTTAAAATTGGCAATTTCTTTATGGCGAGCAACCAGCATAGCAAGTGTAGGTGTTTGAACTCTACCAACAGATAAAACTTGTTTGTAACCGCCATGTTTTACCGTATAAAGTCTTGTGCCATTCATACCTAAAAGCCAATCGCCAATTGCTCTTGAAAATCCCGCATAATATAGATTGTCATAATCAGATGAAGGTTTTAAGTTGTTGAAACCTTCTTTTATAGCTTCGGTTGTAAGTGAAGAAATCCATAA
>Ga0256840_1004507_pt1 | contig 10409 bp, 9 predicted proteins | sample 355202metaG_FD_185969 | JGI IMG/M metagenome (GOLD analysis project Ga0256840, IMG submission 185969) | Hydrothermal vent microbial communities from Mid Atlantic Ridge, Atlantic Ocean - 355-202 | ecosystem: Environmental > Aquatic > Marine > Hydrothermal vents | place: Atlantic Ocean: Mid...
CTTTACTTGAAAAATATCCTCGAGCAGGGTTTCCCATTACTCTAAACTCGACGTATGGTAAGTTATAGTTGCCTATTTCTGTGGTTCCTGGGTGGGTTGCATTTTGAGCATTAGCTCCAAAAGAAATGAACATCGCTGCTACGATTAATGTAATTTTAGTTTTCATGATTTTAAATTTATAGAGGTTAGAAATAATTATCTTATCCCTTTTGAAGCAGCTGATTTTGAAATTTTCTATGAATAATGGCAGCCAGTGGAAAAAAGAATAATATTTGCATAAATATACTGTGGGGGGGGTAATTTCCAAATATTTTGTTGTTTTATTTCTAAAAAACCAAATAATAGTTTGTTAACTGCAATTTATTATTGGTTTAATGCAAAAACGTGTCTATATAAGGAGCTCTCATTGTTCTATTACCAAATATGCAGTTATGCTATTTTAAAATTAAAATGCTTTATATAGTCCATTTTTTTTTCGTCCATGTCTCTTCATAAAATTAAACGGGCCGTACTAATAAAAAACACCCGTGTCCAGAACACTAATTTATTATACACCAAATAAAACCGTAATATTGCAGCAGAGAATCAAATGAAGAAAATATTACAAAAGGTTATGGGGTTATCTCGTTCAGAAGAAATAAAGAGGCTTTTGTCAAACTTTATGTCGTTGTCTGTTCTTCAAGCATTTACTTATGTTTTGCCACTCTTAACGATGCCCTATTTGGTAAGAGTTTTGGGAACCGAAAAATTTGGACTCATAATGTTTGCTCAGGCGTTTCTCATGTTTTTTAATATTTTAGTGGATTTTGGGTTTAATCTTTCCGCGACTAGGGAAGTGGCTGTTCACAGAGATGATAAAAAAAAATTAACGGAGATTTTTAGTGCCGTTATGACTATCAAAGCGCTTCTATTGCTCCTTTCATTCATTATTCTCTCTATCATCATTTTTAGTTTTAAAAGATTTTCTGCTGACTGGGCGCTTTACTATTTAACATTTCTTTGGGTTATTGGTCAAGCATTATTTCCCGTTTGGTATTTCCAAGGTCTGGAGAGAATGAGGTATATTACCATCGTAAATATTACTTCAAAGGTAATATTTACGATATTAATCTTTGTTGTTATTCAAGTTCAAAGCGATTACATATATGTGCCTCTAATTAATGGGTTTGGGTTTATTGTTGGGGGGGGTATCTCCTTGTGGGTGATGTCTAAAGTTTTCAATCAATCCTTTCACCTATTCCCTTTTTCTATCATAAGAAAGTATTTTATGGATAGCGCTCAATACTTTCTATCTAGGGTGTCTCTGGCGATTTATACCTCAAGCAATGCTTTTGCATTAGGTGTTTTTACAAACAATACAATGGTGGGATATTACGCAATCGCTGAAAAATTATACCAAGCATTGCAACAAATTTATCAACCAATAGTACAAGTATTATACCCATACATAGCAAAACATAAGAATATCATACTATACAAAAAATTATTTAAGCTATTGGGTGTTCTTAATGTTTTGGGAATTATTTTTTTGTACTTTGCTGGCGCCTATATTTTTGACTTCCTGTTTACAGAATCAATAGGTAGTGAGTCATTACATGTTTTTCATATTTTACTTGCGGCAGCGCTTGTTGTTGTGCCGTCTATCCTACTTGGCTATCCTTTCTTAGGTGCTTTGGGATTGGCTAAATATGCAAACTTGAGTGTTGTTTATGGTTCGATTTTTCATTTAATTGGTCTTATTGTATTAGTTTTGTCTAATAGAATCAACATCTACTCTGTGGCATTGATGGTATTAGCAACTGAGAGTTTAGTGTTTGGCAGTAGAGTCTATTGGATCTGGCAAAAAAATTTATGGCAAAAACAATAATTACTTACGGTACGTTTGATATGTTTCATGTTGGGCATTTAAAACTATTGCAAAGACTTCAAACACTGGGAGACAGACTAATTGTAGCGGTTTCTACAGAAGAATTCAATGAGGTAAAGGGTAAAAAAACACTTATCCCTTATGAGCAAAGAGCTGAAATAGTAGCAAATATTAAGGGGGTTGATTTGGTGATTCCGGAGAGGGATTGGGAGCAAAAAATAACAGATATAAAAGAATATAATGTGACTATTTTTGCAATGGGAAATGATTGGAAAGGAAAGTTTGACTTCCTAAAAGAGTATTGTGAAGTCAAGTATTTGTCAAGAACAAAAGAAATTTCCACCACGCAACTCAAGAAATCTATTACAAATTTTTTATCCATTCCCAAGGAAGATATTCTAAATGCATTTGAAATATTGGAACGGTTAAAACAAGATTTGGAGTAATGAAAAAATTGTTTTACTACGGTCTTAATTCCTTTCTTTACCTTTTAGCAAAGGTTATTAAAAAAAACTCGAATATTTGGCTCTTTTCTGCCTGGTTTGGAGAAAAGTATGCCGATAATAGTAAATACCTTTTTGAATATATTAACAAAAACCACCCTGAAATTAGAGCTGTTTGGATTAGTAATAACTTAACAGTTGTTAAACAATTAAATGACCAAGGATATCAAGCATACAAGACCTATAGTCTAATGGGGATATACCATGGGTTATTAGCAAAATATTCCATTTTTGTACACTCCAACTCTTCTGATTGTATGATGTTTTTAAATACCCCAAAAACAAAGTTAGTTCAGTTATGGCATGGAATTCCCCTAAAGAAAATCGGCTTTGATGATACTATTTATACATCCAAAAAGCAAGCCTCAAGAATCAAAACGATTCTTTTCCCTTTTGCATACGAAACATTTGATTTAGTTATAGCATGTTCTGAAGAAGATAGAAAAAACTTTTCTTCAGCTTTTAAAAGCCACAATGTTGTCATTACAGGCTACCCGAGAAACGATGATTTGGCAAAAATTAAGAATAAAGGATTGGGTTATAATATAATCTATTTGCCTACTTTTAGAAATGGGATGGGTAGTACTCTAGATTTATTTAGTGATTACAACTTTGAATTAAGCAAGTGGAAGGAAAAGTTAAAAATAACAAATATTACTTTCTATATCAAAATGCACCCGGTAAACTTGCCTACTAAGAATATTTTGGAAACTTTCTCTGCCTGCGAAAATATAGTCTTCTTATGTGACGAAGATGTGGCGGACGTTTTACCAAAAATGGATATCCTTATTACTGATTATTCTAGTGTATATTTTGATTACTTGCTTACTAACAATCCAATCATCTTCACCCCGTTCGATTATGATAAATATGTTTCTAAGGACAGACAACTTTATTACAATTATAGTGATGTAACCCCTGGTCCAAAGTGTGATGATTGGGGTCAGGTATTAGAATGGATTATGAGATTTAAGGAAAACAACTGTCTATATGCTGATGAAAGGAAAATTGCAAAAAACAAATTTCACCAATACCATGATAGTAGAAGTTGTGAAAGAGTATTTCAAGAAATAAAGTTACTTAACTATGACAACGCTAAGTGACCTTTATGTAGTTATTGTCGTTTATAAAGTTGCATATCAAGAATGCTCAAGTTTTATATCAATACTCAATTCCTTACAAAACACGAAAGGCAAACTAAACCTCCTAATATATGATAATAGTCCCTTATCAAACAATGAAAAATATACAGGAAATATTAATTTAACATATATACATAATAATTTGAACCCAGGAGTAAGCAAAGCATACAATACCGGTGCAGAAATAGCTAATAAAATAAACTGCAAGTACCTTCTTTTTTTAGATCAAGATAGCCGATTTGACAGTGGCTTTTTACGCACGGTAATAAGAACGCTCAATATTAGTACTGGTAAAAAAATGTTTGCGCCATTTGTTATACAACGGAATAGTGATGTCCTATTATCTCCCTCAAAATATAAAAACTTTAGAGGCTCTATAATGGAACTTCCAGACAGTGCAAAACAACTGTCCCTAACTGGTCACTCTATAATCAATAGTGGAATGGTTATAAATATAGACTTGTTTAATCAGGTTGGTGGGTTTAATGAAAAAATCAATCTTGACTTTTCAGATCATGAGTTTGTTTGTCGGGTTTCAAAAAAAATTGGGGTTATAAGTATTATTCCTACTAAAATATATCATTCTTTGTCATCAATGGAAGCTGTAGATTTGAAAAGCAGTCTTTTTAGGTTCAATTCATATATAGAAGGTGGTCGCATATTTGCCGAAAATATTGGCAGGAAACCTTTGTTTTACTATACAGCTTTTGGTCGTTGTGCTTTGCTTACCATAAGAACAAAATCATTTGCCTTTTCTAAGTTGTTAATAAGAAGCCTATTTAAATGGTAAACATGAGACTTCTATATAATCCCTTTTATTTGTATGTTATTACATTTAGCACCTCGCTGTTTTTCTTTAGCTTGCACTGGTCTGGGCTTTATCCTGAGCTAAACAGTTCCTTATTATTCTTTTTTTTATTAACTTTTATGTTTTCCATATTGTTTGGGATTTTATATGATAAAGGTTTCAAGGTAGAGCGTTTTAACACAAAAATAGTCGTTAAAAGAAATGATTTTTTATATGCGTTTATTGTCATTTCCATAATCGTTGAATTTATTTATACTAAAGGAATTCCAATATTAATGTTATCAGATGCAGGTATAGAGTACAACTATAAAGATTTTGGGATTAAAACTTTCCATGTGTTTATTTTCACTTTAATCTCGTTTTACACATTGTTTCTATTTCAAAGGCTTTTACAAACAAAAAAAATTGTTGTCTTTATTAAATTTTTAAGTTTATATATTTATCCTATTTTAATTATGAATAGGGGTTCTCTGGTAATCATTTCCATCGGCATGATACTTATTTACATAATTTTAAAAAGAAAAATTCGCCTACAAAAATTGCTTTTCTTATTGCTGTTTTTAGTTTCTCTATTGTATGTATTTGGCCTTTTAGGCAACATAAGACAAAACGATAAAAACTATATGATGAGAATTTCAGAGCCTACAGATGAATTTACTAATTCAAATATTCCTTCTGAATTTATGTGGTCATATATTTATGTTTCCTCTCCCGTTGCAACACTCCAACTAAACATGGAAAAAAGGGCTGATTTAGACTTACCCTCTTTTATTACAGGCTCTATATTGCCTGACTTTATTTCTAAGCACCTTAGAGACGGACCAATAGAAATTAAAAAAATTAAGAATTGGTTAACAGTTGGAACCGTTTATAGCAAGGCGTACCATAGTCTTGGATGGGTTGGTGTTTGGTGCATGTTCTTTCTCATGAGCATATTTACTTTAGTTTATACATATCTATTGCCAAAAAACAGCCCGTATAGCTTAATTGGTTATAGTGTTTTATTAACAATAATTATATTTAGTGTTTTTAGTAACATGTGGGTTTTTTCTGGGTTGAGTCTTCAGTTAATATATCCGTTTATTCTAGGGCGATTTAAACTAGCGTGAAAATGAAAATCTCAGTTTGTATTGCAACCTATAATGGAGGGAAGTATATAAAAGTACAATTACTATCAATCTTGAAGCAATTATCAAGGACAGACGAGGTGGTTATCTCTGATGATAATTCAACAGATGACACATTAAAAATTATTAAAGAACTGGAAGATAAAAGAATCAAAATATACTATTCTGACAAAAAATCGCCCATTTTTAACTTTGAAAATGCCTTACTTAAATGTAACGGAGACATAATTTTTCTGTCAGATCAAGATGATATTTGGCATACTAACAAGGTAAAAGTAATGCTAGCCTATATGGAAAAATATAATTGTGTCATTAGTGATGCTGAAATAATTAATGCAAACGATAAAATAATTGATGAGTCCTTTTATAAAACAAACAACAGTAAATCGGGTTTGTTAATGAACCTTGTAAGCAACTCCTATTTAGGCTGTGCAATGTGTTTTGACCGTAAGGTTTTGGAACACTCACTTCCTTTCCCAAAGGATATTGAAATGCATGACCGTTGGATTGGTTTAGTCTCTGAGATTTATGGTAAAACCCACTTCTGTAATGAAAAACTGTTCCAATATAGGCGTCATGAAAATAACTTTTCTATGGCGTCCGAAAAATCTAAGAACAGCTTACTAAAAAAATTGTCCATACGGGCAATCTTAGTAAAAAATCTATTGAAACGATATTTTTTGAATTTATAATTTGTTCTCTTTGAAAAAATACATCACCATAATTAGCGTCAATTTTTATCCTGAAGATAGTTCTACAGGCTTATACACAACAGAGATGGCTGATTATTTAGCAGCAAAAGGGCATCAAGTTTCAATCATTACAGGAGTTCCATACTATCCTCAGTGGGAAATCCACAAAGCCTACCTTAACAAAAAACGGTTTTTGCATGAAAAAAAAGGAGCTATTGATATTTATAGATACAAGTTATATGTCCCCAGCGCTCCTTCCTTTTTAAAGCGTATTATACATCTAACCGATTTTACATTAGGCAGTATCAGAAATGCTTTCAGAATCGGTGACTGTGACTTAGTAATTTCGGTTGTCCCTTTTACTAGCAATATTTTCTTGGGCTGGCTTTTATCCAAAAAAAAGAAGGCCAAACTTTGGGCACACATTCAAGATTTTGAATTTGATGCCGCCATTGAATCAGGAATGGCAGGAAAAAAAAGTGGGTTCAAATCAATAGTATTTACTGTTTTGTTTTGGTTAGAAAAAAGCCTCTTAAAAAAAACGCATGTTGCTAGTACCATTAGTTTTGGAATGATGGAAAAGCTGCATAGCAAAACAAATACACCTGCTTTCTACTTCCCAAATTGGGTAAACCCTTTAAAAATCAATCCTGAAAAGTCAAACAAACATGCGTTTTTAAGGTCGTCCAAATTTAAGATCGTGTATTCAGGAAATATTGGCGCTAAACAAGATTGGGACTTCTTTCTAAGAGTTGTCCATCACTTTATCAATGATATTGAAGTTGAATTTATTATCGTAGGTGATGGGGGTATGAAAAATTGGTTGCTTGGTGAAACTAAAGCATGCAAAAATGTAAAACACTTCGACCCAATTGCTTTAAACAAACTATCCGATTTATTATGTAGCGCAGATGTACACATTTTATTTCAAAAAAGTGCCGTCATTGATACGGTCATGCCTTCCAAATTACTTGGGATGATGTCAAGTGGTAAGCCGTCCATAGTAACTGGTAATTTGAAGTCAGAAGTTGCAAAGGTATTTGAAATATCGCAAGGAGGTTTTTTTCATGATGCCAATGATTTTACTGGCGTAGTAGAGAATATTATTAAATTAAAAAACAACACGCCCCTAGCTCACAAAAAGGGGGTAATGGCCAGAGACTATATGATTAGCCGGTTTTCCGAAGACAAGGTCTTAACAATTTTTGAAAATAAAATCCGGGAGGTGCTTGATGAAAAGTAGCAATTTCAAAAAATATTTAGACTATGCCGTTTTTGGTGCAATCATATTGATGGCTGCCTTTCCAGTTATACCTAATGCACTAAAAAATGTTGGGTTTTTAGCCTTACTTGCACTCTCTTTGGTTAAATATTTCACCTCAAAAAAGGAAAAAGTCAACACCAAAAGGTTCTTCATAAACGCTAGCCTATACTTTGTTTACTTATTTAGCCTCATTTATACAGACTCATTTGAAGTAGCAGGAAAAAAACTTGACACGGCTGTAGCTATGGTCGTATTTCCATTAATCTTTTTTGTTCTAAAACCCTTTGATGAGAGAAAAAGAGAATACTACTCCAAAAAATTCACACAGTCTTTTTACTTCTTTTCTATATTATACGCCATTCTTGCTTTAATAAATTTTTATCTCCAGGATGCCTTTAGGTTTTACCCAGACCCTTGGCTTCTTAGAAATACAATGGAGGAAATGTCCCTGATTGGACTGCACCCTATATACGCCTCCCTGATTATTAGTTTAGGGGTTTTATTTTCTTTCCCTTTCTTTTCTCAGGGGAAAAACCACACAATTAAACTACTCGCAACCCTTCTGAACATTCCGTTGATTTCAGTCTTGATCTTGCTTGCCTCAAAAGGCGTCATTATTGCACTAATAATTGCTACAATAGCCTATTTGTTTTTAAATATTAGAAAAAAGAAAGTAAAAGTAATTTCGATTATTCTTATTGTTGCGGGGTTTGCATTGTCTTTAATATATCTGCCTTCATTGAACCACCGATTCAAAGAGCTAAAAGAGGTGAGTAGCCTTGAAATCAAATTAGATAAATATAATTCCACCAGTATAAGAAAAGGGGTTTACTATTGCTCTGTTATAAGGGTTAGTGAAAATTGGTTTTTTGGATATGGCATTGGTGATGTGCAGCCCGCTCTAAATGATTGCTACGAAACTATTGATGATGATATTTTCAACAAGTTTGATTATAATTCGCATAACCAATATTTGGGTGTGCTGCTCTCTACAGGTGTTTTGGGGTTATTAGCATTACTGTTAATACTAACTTCAAACTTCTATCTTGCTATAACGAATAAAGACTGGGTTTTTCTTGCTGTATTGGCATTTTTTAGCATTGCCTTTCTGACAGAAAACATACTTGAACGACAAGCGGGAGTTATTCTTTTTTCCTTCTTATTATCATTCTTTGGGCAAAAACACCTGATGAGAAAAACATAACAAATATCTAAAATTCTTTGTTTTCTGTGCGGAAAGGAATGGCGTTCAAACAAAATTACCTCACAATATTATAAATCCTCTCTATAATTTCCACCGTTTTTAAGCCATCATGCCCATTGGCTGAAATAGCTGCATCATTGGATAATACATCTATCAAATTTGCGTACACTTCTCCATGATTCGACATCGACCCTTGGTACTGCCCATAATTATTTGCCGTATTCCCTACAGGCAGGTTTTTGATTTCAAAGTTTTCGATGTTTTGATATTCTAATTCATTTAAATACTGCCCGCCAATTTTTACAGTTCCTTTTTCGCCAAAAATAGTCAACGAACCTTCCATGTTTTTTCCGTAGCTATTCACCGTATAGTTAATAGTGCCTAGCGCGCCGCTGTTGAACTTCAAAATGACAACTCCTGTGTCTTCAAATTCAATAACTCCTTGATGTGCTAGGTTTCCTGCTTTCGCTTCAATCTCTTCAACATCGCCAAACATCCAATAGAGCAAATCTATAAAATGGCTAAACTGTGTGAATAACGTTCCGCCATCCAAGTCGAGTGTTCCCTTCCATGAGTTTTTATAATAATCCTCGTTTCTATTCCAAAAACAACTCAACTGAATACTCAATATTTTTCCTAGCTTTCCTTCATCTATTGCTTTCTTTACAGCCGCTACGGGTGGGTTAAACCTGTTTTGTTTGATTACAAACAATCTTTTATTTGCTTTTTCTGCAGCCTTAATCATCTCTCCTGCATCATGCGCATTGATGGCTAATGGTTTTTCACATAACACGTGTTTTCCCGCCTTTAATGATTTAGTGGAATGTGTTGCATGTAAACCATTCGGAGTACAAATAGATACTACATCAATACTAGGCTCGTTCTCAAGCAAATCATCAATTGTATAATATGCCTTTAACCCATACTCTTTTGCTAATGCATCTGCTTTATTTTGATCAACATCACACACTGCTTCTAATGCGCCATGTGTTGAAATATGCTTTGCATGCCTTTGAGCAATTCTCCCACAACCTATTATTCCAAATTTTACTTTCTTCATCATTACATTATTATACCCAACCCTAAAATTAAGAAATTGTCATGGAATAACTTATTTCAAGACTCCCTTTTTATTACTTTTAGAAAATTCCTGCTTCCACTCATTTTTTTGCCCTTTTAAAAAAACAGAATGGTGTGTTTTGTTCACATATTTTATACATTTGTTTGTGTTAAAACTAAAACAAACTTTAATTCCCACCCATTAATATAATTATGGAAATAGATAGAAGCGATTTTCAAGGAGATGAAATAGATGTTAGTAAATTGATTTTAAAAACAATCACTTTAATCAAGCAAAATTTTGTTTCTCTGGTGCTGTTTTTGGTTGGAGGGGTAGTTACGGGCTTGCTTTTTTATACTACCAAAACGCCTGTTTATGAAAGTAGCATGCTCGTGAGTACTGGAATAGTAAAAACACCTATTGCCACCAGTTTGGTTGAAAATTTTCAAGACCTGATTAAAGAGAAAAACACTAAAGTGATTTCTGAAAAATTTAACCTTGGTCAAGCCGCTTCAAAACTAAAAATGATTGAGGCAGAAGAAATGGAAGGAAAAGTGGACGGCGGTAAAACGGACATAATAAAAGTTATTGTCAGAACAACTGAAACCAGTATTTTACCAAATTTAGAGTACTCCCTTATTCATAACTTAGAACAAAACCCTTATGTGCAAAAAAGGGTTGCCCTTAAAAAAGATAATGTGGAAAAAGAAATCGCTTTCCTAACCAAAGAACTGAATGAGAT
>Ga0256840_1004508_pt1 | contig 10408 bp, 8 predicted proteins | sample 355202metaG_FD_185969 | JGI IMG/M metagenome (GOLD analysis project Ga0256840, IMG submission 185969) | Hydrothermal vent microbial communities from Mid Atlantic Ridge, Atlantic Ocean - 355-202 | ecosystem: Environmental > Aquatic > Marine > Hydrothermal vents | place: Atlantic Ocean: Mid...
CGTCCCTTCATCAGAGGTGACTTCGATAGTTTTGTTATCGAGAAATTTTGCTTTGCCGTTGATAACATCAACGCCTGCTTCGCCCATGTAGCCGTCGTACCAATCTAGGATGCCACCGATGAAGTTTTCGCGCTTCATCACTAGCTTTTCCCAGTTTAGTTTTCCTGACTTTTTACCATCAAAATCGCCTTCTAGGTCAACGTTGAAACCATAATCTTGTGCATCTTTTAAGCCTTGCGCGACGCCTGCGCCATACCACATGACTTTTTTAGGAACACAGCCTACATTTACACACGTTCCGCCTAATTCATTAGCTTCGATAACCGCTGTTTTTGCACCATAAGATGCCGCGCGTTCTGCGATTGAGAGTCCGCCGCTGCCTGCGCCAATTGAGATTAGGTCGTAATGTTTGCTCATGGTGTTGTCTTCCTGTTCATTATTTTTTTGGAATTATACATACGTGGAATAGCCATGTATGGATATTTATATACTCTCATCCAAAGAACTCTTGAATTCACACCCCCCCACTTTTACATGATGTTTGGGATTTCTTAAAACACCATGTAAAAGTGGGGGGGTGTGCTTTGTTATTAAGTTAAGCGAATACTGGATCATGCTTCGACAAGCTCAGCAAACAGAGCCGTTGTTTGAGCTAGCGGCTCCCTGAGCTTGTCGAAAGGATTTACCTTAACTTAATAGCTTTTGGTAATACTTATTTATTAAGCTTTCAGGTATTCAGCAAGATCAGATGAGCCACCCACATGATCGCCATTGATGAAAATTTGTGGCACTGATGATGAACCTACCATCGCGCGTAAACTACGGTCTGTATAATCTTCACCCATCATCATTACTTCGTATTCCATGCCTGCATCGTCTAGCATTTTCTTTGCATCTGCACAGAATGGGCAGCCTTTACGTGCCATTACCGTTACGCTTGCAGGTACTTCTGCATCTGCCGCGATGTAGTTAAGCATCGTGTCTGCATCTGAAACTTCAAACGGGTCGCCTTCAACGTCTGGCTCGATAAACATTTTGTCTACCACGCCGTCTTTAACCAGCATTGAGTATCTCCAAGAACGCTTGCCGAAGCCTAGGTCATCTTTGTCTACTAACATGCCCATGCCTTCTGAGAATTCACCGTTGCCGTCTGGCATAAAGGTAATGTCGTCTGCGCCTTGGTCTACTTTCCATTCGTTCATTACAAACGTATCGTTTACTGACATACAGATAATTTCATCCACGCCGTTAGCTTTGAATGCCGGTAATAGTTGGTTGTAACGTGGCACGTGCGCTGATGAACAGGTTGGTGTGAATGCGCCTGGTAGTGAGAATACGATAACGGTTTTGCCGCTGAATAACTCATCTGTTGTTACATCAACCCAATCGTTATTTTGACGGGTGTGGAATGTTACGTTTGGTACTTTTTGACCTTCTTTGTTTTCTAATGACATCTTTTTGTTTCCTGTTTAATAAAATAATTTGTTAAATGCTTTGTTAATTTTTTGCAAGTGAATTCAGTACCAATCAAATTGGGTACATCTTTAAAACTTACAAGTGAGTTCTTAAAAAATAGTTCTTATTTAAGTAATCTTATGAATGTGCAATGGGATCTGTTGTAAATAAGTAATCTTTCAATTCCTTATCCATTATCGGATCTTTACGCCGAATCCATTCAAGTACCATCGCTGCATGCTCTTTTTCTTCATCGCGGTTATGTTCTAGAATGGCTTTAAGCTCAGCGTCTTTGCACGCATCAACGCGCTGGTTGTACCAATCTACTGCTTCTAGCTCTTCCATTAATGAGGTAATTGCACGATGCATGTCGCGGGTCTCGTCTGTTAGCTCCTTTATTGGCTCATGGTAACCTTCGTTTGCCATTTTTGTTCTCCTGTATGTTTGTGATGTGGATAATAGGCTTATAATTATATTCTGTAAAATAGTTTGTTTTAATTATTACGTTCGGTAAAATAGAATAATGAATTTACCAACCATAAAACAACTCCGCTACTTTGTTGCACTTGAAAAACACAAACACTTCGGCAATGCCGCAAAATCTTGTTTCGTTTCTCAATCAGCTTTTAGTGTAGCGATTAAAGAACTTGAATTACAACTTGGTGCTCAATTAGTTGATCGCACCAATAAAAGTGTCACTATCACCCGTACAGGCAGAGAAATTGCCAATCATGCGCGCCATTGCTTGCGAGATTTGGAATACCTAGCAGAAATTGCACACAGTGACCAAAAGCCATTAACAGGGCGATTAAACCTCGGTATTATTCCAACCATTGCGCCTTTTATACTGCCCAAACTGCTACCCAAACTACGCAAACAATATCCGAAACTACAACTTTATCTACGTGAAGATACAACCCAATCCAGCCATACCTCACTCATAGAAGGCGAGTTAGATTTAATCTTAATTGCCCTGCCCTACAAGCTAAGCAATGTTGAAATCATGCCCTTGTTTAAAGACCACTTTTCTCTGGCTTGCCATAAAAATACCAAACTACTCAATCCTGAAAAATATTCACTCAGTGACCTACCCAAAGAAAGCGTGTTACTGCTGGAAGATGGTCACTGCCTGCGTGATCACGCGCTTTCTGCTTGTAAAATTCGCAACCAAGATACGGTAAGCCGTTTTGCTGCCAGTAGTTTGTTAATGTTGGTTAGCATGGTGGACTCTGATATTGGTATCACCTATCTTACTGAAATGGCAAAGAACTCATCGTTGCTGCAAAACACTGATGTTAAGACCTACCCACTCGATAAAAAAAGCTATCGCGAAATTGGTTTAGCTTGGCGAAAAGGTAGCGCTCGTGAAGAGGAATTTAAAATGCTGGGGAATGTTTTAGCGAATTTAAACAAGTGATTAAATTGACGTGAAAAAATCATGTAAAAATTGGAGATTACCACTCTTAGTACACATTCAGTCTCTATTCAGCAGAATTCAATTATAGTCTGATGGTCACTGGGAAAATCCTGAAGAAGACGTCAAATTCAACAATTGCAATGATACGAATAAAAAAATAAAAAAGGATCATAATGTCTTTAGAAAAAACAACTATACATCCAATGTTACCCCTCATATTTCCAATTGATGAGTCAAGGGGCTTAAAGGAAACGTTAGATCCAGATGCAGCATGGCACTTTTATTCTCATTCGATTAGAAGGAACCCAGGTAATTTAAAATTACACACTCATCGCGTCTTTTTTGCAATACAACATAAAGACGCATCACTATTATCAGGCTCACTTCATGATCTCTTTTATATTTTAAAAGACGCTGGAGAAAGCCTTCGCATTAGATTACTAAAAGCATCTATCCCTCACCTTAGCAAAAAAGACACACTCTACTTTGCCATGTGGATAAAGCTTGGCATAAAGAAAGGGATGGGCTACAAGTGGGTTTCTGGATCTGTCCTTGCTGATGGGCTGAATGAAGCAGACTGTCCGCTGGTTTCAAAACAATCAATAGAGCCAAGCGTTGATATTCTAAGCCCACTAGAAGAAGCTAGATCTTGTATGGAATATGGACAACTAGATTTAGCCAAAGAAATTCTCATTAAAGCGTTAGCAGAAGATGGCGATGACATAATGCTACAAGAAGAACTAGATTACTTAATACAATACACCAAGAGTAGAGAAATTCAGCCAAGCAAAGAGACATCCTAAAAAGGACATGGATAAAAATAATAATTAGGCAAATGTCATCATGTTAAACGCAAGGAATAAACAGCCAATAAAGGTAGGAATACTGAAAATTAGCGCTCAAAATAAAGCTCTTTTAGAGTTTTTTTTTAGCGGTTCTGGTAAATCATACTTTAAAGAAGTCAGCGCTGATCAAGCTTCGTGCTTTATAATAGACTATGATTCTCTTGGTGCTAAAGAGAGCTGGGAAACTACCTTCAAAGAATTACAAAAGCCTGGAATAATAATTTCTATTAAGGCAGTTGATTTACCTTCTACTATTTGGGTAGCAAAACCTTTAACGGTCAAAGCATTGATGGATGCTAGTATCACTATAAAAGAAATAATTGACGCTGAAGACTTACTCAAAGAAACCGTTATCGCTCCTGTAGAAAAACAAGTAGCGCAAAAGGAGATAATCGAAGCAGTTTCTCAACATGAAGCTATCCCTCTTGAGACTGAAATTGATATAGACCGTAGATTAAGTACTCCTGAGTTATTTTTAGATGATGAAAAAACTTCATCAATAATCCCTATTGATAAAACAGATGTAGGCAAGGACTCTAAAGACACTGATGATATAAGCTCTCTATTAGAGTCATTAATTTCTGAAGGAGAAACGGAGAACTCTTACTCAGCAGAGCTCTTCGAACTCAAGCCAGAAGCAGCTCATAATATTGAAGAAACAACATCAAAAACAATCTTTGAAGATTTAGACCTGAAACTAGGAATAGTTGCAACAGAACTTGAAAATAACGTCCAATCAAGTGAAGAAGAAAGCAAAAAAAATAATGGTCCGCTTGTTAATGATGTACACGTTAATACTAATAAGATCAGTATTCCAAAGAAGAAATATGAACTTACTCCAAGTAAGCCATCAAAAAAATCTGTTGAGGATGAGCTACAAGATCTTTTAGAAGAAATTAGGCATGAAGCTGATGACCTAGGCTCTGCAAGAAAAAGTCAAAGAAAAGCATACCTACCAACAATGGCTGATGAACGCTGGAAGTTAACTTGTGGGAAAAACAAGAAGAAGCAAAATCTACAAAGCCTTTGTACCATCAAATCTCATGAGTACATTTTATCATCTCTACTTGGAACTATTAAAAATACTAAAGAAACAAATATTGTTTCTCGTGTAAAGTTTAAAGATGTCATTGTTGTTATTGATCAAAAAACTAACAGTATCTATTGTGATGAATCTATCTTCTCGGATTACTACGCAAATATTTGTCATGCTCCAATTAGCAAAAATGACATTAAAATCCATCAACTTGATGAGAGTGAAATTAGACTTTATCGCAAGAAGATAGAAGCAGGAGATGAAAATTCTCACTCCATTGAGTCCTTTATCTGGACAACAAGTTTAGTGACACATCAGGGTTACTTACCCACAGCTACTGATATAAATAAAAAAATAGGGCTTAAGTATTGGCCAAACCTAACTCGCTTGGAAAATGTGCCTCACTCTATACAAATTGCTGCAATCTTTGACAAGTGCTCAAAGAGCTTATCTGAAATTACAAATGAAATGGATATTCCCAAGAAATATATTATAGCATTTTATAATGCTGCGTTGTCTTTAGACTTCATAGAGCTGAATGAAAGAAAACTCTCCTCTGTATCTACCAGTGTTAGTAGTAAACCCAATAAAAATAGAGGCTTTTTTTCACGCTTCTTGAAAAGGCTAAGTTCATAATATGGCTAAGAAAACACAACACAAAAAAATTGTATTTACAGGCCCTGTAGGTGTCGGTAAAACAACGGCTATTCAAACTATGAGTGATATACCTGTCATGACCACTGATGAAGATGCCAGTGATATGACAAAAGACCGTAAGTCTCAAACTACTGTAACCATGGACTATGGTTACATGAATATTGGAACGAAAGAAAGAATCCACCTTTACGGTACACCAGGGCAAGAGCGTTTTGATTTCATGTGGGACATTCTAAAAAATGGCGCACTCGGTCTTGTACTATTAATTGATAACTCAAGAAAAAATCCACAACAAGACTTAAAATTTTATACAGCATCTTTCAAAGATATTATAGCATCAGGTGAATTAGTAATTGGAGTAACTAAAGTAGATGAAAGTACTCATCCTACAATCGACAATTACAGACAATGGCTGACAGAGCTTTCGATTAACGCCCCTATTTTTAGCATTGATTCTAGAGAGCAAACAGATGTTTCTTCTCTTATTCAAGCCTTACTCTATTCCATAGACCCAGGAGTTGCAGCATAATGAACACATTTGAATTAAACCAAGGCCTATATATTAATGTTACACCTCGTGGAGCTTATTTTGCCGTACAGGATAATGCGGATGACTCTACTCGTAATATCCTTATAACACTACTCTCGCAAGAGGAAACCCCTCTTTTATCCACAGAAATCGCTGAAGAAATAACGGGAATACATGGTGAAGATGCATTAAATTTTCTTCACAGAATGCAAACACTTGGGTTAATTTCAGGACAAAAAGAAAGTGAGGCAGCCCCAGAAAATAGTCTTGAAAATATCTTACCTGAGTTGTTAGGTTCATTATCTGATTCTAAAAAGGTGTTACTCGCAGAACATAGCGGGCTTTATTTAGGCGCATCTGGTTTTCCACACGAGGCTGCTGAGGAATTAGCCGCGATTAGCGCCAGCCTTTCAGAAGTTTATCAACGTCACAAAAGTTTATTGCAAGGTAATTTAAGATTTAACCAACATGCTTGGGGATTAATTGATGCTGCGGGCAATAGTGAAGTAGGTTTTTGGCCACTTTATATTGGCTATAATCAATTTACATTAGTGATTCACGGAATGCCACAGCTTAATAGACCAGGATTTAAACACTTAATTTGGTCATTGGTAAAAAGGTACGGAAATACATAGGCAGTCTATCGGCTTTCTATGTTTTTTATATAGAAATAATTTATAGTCAGTCATAGTGAGTAAAAGTTATACACTTAATTGATTACTCACATAATAATAATTAAAGATTTAAAAGGAATACTACAATGCGTTCTGAAATGCTTAGCTCAATTTTGAGTGACTTAAATGGTTCAAGTGTTGATATTGAAGCCTCAGCTGTTCTTTCTACTGATGGTTTAATGATGGAATCACTATTACCTGCTGGGATGGATGAAGACAGAGTGGGTGCTATGAGCGCTGCAATGCTTTCACTTGGCGATCGTACGGCCGAAGAATTAGCACGCGGAACGCTGGAACAGGTTTTAATAAAAGGCGACCATGGTTATATTTTAATGACTTACGCAGGATCTGAAGCAGTTGTTACTGTTTTGACTAAGCCTGAAGCTCGTCTTGGCTTAATATTCCTTGATGTTAAGCGCGCTGCAGATGCTATCCAGAAAATAGTAACGTAGCCGTTCACGAACCATCATGTAAAAGTTGCTTTTTAAGGCTCACCAAGAGCCAAAAAGTATGCAGGGCATTGCGAAGCAATACCCAGTAGTGGTTGAAGCAAAGGATAATGCCTCCCACCTATAATTAAGCTCACTATATAGCACGCTTAATCTCAGCAAACTTCTTAGCTAATCGCTTTTTTGACACTGGATAATCCGTCCCTAAATCCTGTGCAAAAAGCGATACGCGAAATTCTTCTAGCATCCACCTGAACTCTCTAAGTTCTATGCTATCACCCTGCTTTTTCAATAACGCTTTATAGTCATCCCAAAGTGATTGGATTTGTAATCGCAACATACGATCTTTATTAGCATCACCTGCTAATCTGTCTAAGCGTTTAAGCACAGCTTTTACATAACGTGGGTATTGGCGTAGCTCATCCAAGCTTAAATCATCTAAAAAACCTGCATAAACCAAACTACTCATTTGATCTTTCACATCATTTAATGTTTCTAGTAGGTTTAAATCAATCTTACCTTTGAGTTGCTTACTAATGTCATGCGTTAGGGATAAAACTGTGAGCAACTGCGAACTAAGTTCTTTTAAAGTACTAGGTATATCTGCTTTTTTACTTTCAATGTGCGCCAAAAATTGTGCTTTTTCTAGCTCACTTCCATGCTTCTTCGTAAGCAAATCGCCGTTGATAAAGGTTAAACGAAAGACATTTCTTACAATGCTGTGTTTTAACTCATCACATTTTCCTGTGGAGTTGTAATACAAACAAAGCTTGTGAGTTTCGGGGATTTCTTTGAGCATGGATTTTTGCTCTGCTTGAAACTGCAATAACACCAAACGCAATAAACCATTTTGCTGTTGTGCTTTTTTGGGTGAGTCAAACAGCTTTATTGCAACCGAGTTACCCTTATCAACCAGCGCAGGCCATGCTTTAATTTTCATACCTGAGGTTTCTACAATCACCGTTTCTGGTAGTGGTTCAAAATCCCATTCTTGAATATTATCTCGCTCGATAGTTTTACTTGCTTGTGTTTTTACCTTGTTAAAATTAGTATTGGCTTTATAGGATACGGAAGATTTTAATTGTTCAAGATTACGCCCTGATTTTATGATCTTGCCATTTTCATCGACCACTTCAAAACGCATTTTCATGTGATCACTGAACTGGTGATTCTCTAATAATTCAGAATCAATACGATGACCCGTCATACGTCTTAGTGACTCGGTAATCGCTTCCACAATTGGCACACCAGATTCAGCCTCTAATGATTCCAAACAAGCTTTCGCATATTCTGGTGCTGGCACAAATTGCTTTCGTGTTTGCTTAGGTAAGCTTCGGATAAACTCTGTTACTTTTTCTTCTAACATGCCTGGCACAAGATAATCAAATGACTGCGCGACTAATTGATTGAGCGCGGCAGCAGGCACGCGAACCGTCACGCCATCATTTTCACTGCCTGGTTCAAAGTGATAACTCAGCGGTAGTTGCATATCTGCAATCGTAGTGTGATCAGGATATTGCTCGCCTTGCACGTGCGAATCATCACGTTGCATTAAATAATCACGGGTAAGCATCAAGGCTTTTGGTTTGGTGACCTCATAGCGCTTGCGCCACTTTTCAAACGCTGGACCACTGTAAATATTATCGGGGATTATCTTATCATAAAAGTCATAGAGGCTTTCTTCATCGACCAAAATATCTCGGCGACGTGCTTTGGCTTCAAGGTTTTCAACCTCATCGATCAAGGCGCGATTGTGGGTGAAAAAATCAGCCTTGCAGTTGTACTCACCATAAACCAAGGCATGACGAATAAACAATTGACGCGATACCACAGCATCTATCGGACCAAAATTCACACGCCTTCTGGGGTTGATAACAATGCCGTAGAGACTGGTTTTCTCATCTGCTGCAACTTGTGCAGCGCGCTTCTCCCAGCGCGGTTCGCTGTAATAATATTTGAGTAAATGCTTAGCAGCGTACTCTACCCATTGTGGTTGAATTTTTGCAACCGTGCGCGCAAACAAGCGAGAGGTTTCTACAATCTCTGCTGACATAATCCATTTAGGCGACTTTTTAAATAAGCTAGATGCAGGAAAGATATAAAATTTACGCCCATTTGCACCTTGGTATTCTTGATTCTCTTCTTTGAAGCCAATATTGCTAAGTAAACCTGTTAATAAGCTTTGATGGATTGCATCATACTTTGGAAGGTATTTATCTTCTTCATCCTTTTCTTTTTTCACTTTCTTTTTGGTCTTGATCTTAGCAACTGACTTCTTAGTCCCACCTTTTGCTAATTGTGCGTCCCTCTTGTATGAAGAACCAAATAACGAGCCTTTTAAGCTCATGCGCAACTGACGGTAAGTCTCATTCCATTCACGTAAACGCATAAATGACAAAAACTCACGGCGGCATAATTTACGTAATTGACTTTGTGACAGCTCACCATTCTTATCATGGTAATAATCCCAAAGTTTTAACAATGCGATAAAGTCTGAATTTTCATCTTTGAAACGACTGTGTTTTTGATCCGATGCTTGTTGTTTATCCATCGGGCGTTCGCGCACATCTTGCACTGACAAAGCACTTACAATGACCAATACTTCCTCCAGCACGCCTTGATCTTTTGCTGCTAACAGCATGCGACCTAGACGTGGATCAATCGGTAAGCTTGCGAGTTGCCGCCCCATTTGGGTGATTTTCGTCTCGCCACCAAAAGTACGATCGCCTTTTGCTTTGGTGACAGCGCCTAACTCAAATAAAAGTTTATAACCATCACGAATCATTCCAGAATCAGGTGCTTCTAGATAGGGGAATTCATACACGTTGCCTAAATTAAGTGATGCTAGTTGTAAGATGACCGATGCAAGATTGGTTCTTTGAATTTCTGGCAATGTAAATTCAGAGCGCCCTTCAAAATCATCCTCTGCATACAATCGAATCGCGATACCATCACTGGTTCGTCCACAACGACCTGAGCGTTGGTTGGCAGATGCTTGTGATATTTTCTCGATAGGCAAGCGCTGCACACGCGAGCGCCATGAATAGCGAGAGATACGCGCTAAGCCGGTATCAATCACGTATTTGATACCTGGAACAGTGAGCGATGTTTCTGCCACATTTGTTGCTAAAACAATTCTTCGCGCTCCAGTTGGATGGAATATTTTGTTTTGTTCTTTGGCGGACAAGCGTGCAAATAATGGAAGTATTTCTACACTGGGTTTATGGTGTTTTCTTAAAGCCTCGCTGGCTTCTCTGATTTCCCTTTCACCCGAAAGAAAAACTAAAATCCCACCAGGTGACTCATGCATCAATTCATCACTGGCATCAACTATCGCTTGCACCAT
>Ga0256840_1004510_pt1 | contig 10405 bp, 4 predicted proteins | sample 355202metaG_FD_185969 | JGI IMG/M metagenome (GOLD analysis project Ga0256840, IMG submission 185969) | Hydrothermal vent microbial communities from Mid Atlantic Ridge, Atlantic Ocean - 355-202 | ecosystem: Environmental > Aquatic > Marine > Hydrothermal vents | place: Atlantic Ocean: Mid...
ATCAAAAAGCATATCGTAACGAATACCGCTACCTATAAAAATACGTTTGATACCGGGTATTTTGCTTGCTTTCTTGTATAAACCGGTTAAAGCACTATGGTCGGTATTCAAATTTTTACAAATACTAGGCGATATGCACGAAGGGCGTTTACAGCTTTCACAAATGGATAAATCAATACCTTTCATTTTGTACATATTAGCCGAGGGACCACCTAAATCAGAAATATTGCCCTTAAAATCCGGCATTTGTACAACTTTTTTCACTTCTTTAAGCACCGATTCTTCCGAACGGCTTTGCACAAATTTACCCTGATGCGCCGAAATGGTACAAAAACTGCAACCTCCAAAACATCCGCGATGAATATTTATCGAAAATTTGATCATTTCAAAAGCAGGAATTGCCCCTTTATTACGATATTTCGGGTGCGGCATTCGTGTAAAAGGTAATTCATATATGGCATCCAACTCCTTTTGCTCCATGGGTGGAAAGGGTGGATTTACCACAATGGTTTCTTTACCGGCTTTTTGCGTAAGAATGCCTGCATCGCTCATTAAATTGGATTGTATTTCGATGGTTTTAAAATTTTGAGCAAATTTCTTTTTATCATTCAAGCACTCTTGATGTGAAAAAAGTGGATGTATTTTTCTGTTTTCAGGATTGCTTATTTCTCTGTTACCAAGTAAATAAGCAGTTTGTGGGATATTAGTCAGCTCCTTCAATTGTTTTCCTGCTTTTATTTGTGTAATAATTTCCCGGACAGGCTTCTCTCCCATTCCGTACACTAATAAATCGGCTTTTGTATCGATTAATATTCCCGGACGCAATTTATCCGACCAATAATCATAATGCGTTAATCGCCTAAGTGAAGCTTCTACACCGCCAAGTAAAACCGGCACATCGGGAAACAAGTTTTTTAAGATAGTACAATATACAACACTGGCATAATCAGGACGGTAGGCACGTCTGCCACCGGGAGTATATGCATCATCGGAGCGTAAACGCTTGTTGGCAGTATAATGGTTTACCATAGAATCCATATTTCCTGCCGTAACGGCAAAAAACAAATTAGGCTTCCCGAATTTTTTAAAATCGCGCAAGTCGTCTTGCCAATTAGGCTGGGGTACAATAGCTACACGTAGTCCTAAATTTTCCATTACACGAGCAATTACTGCCGCGCCAAATGAAGGGTGGTCGATATAGGCATCGCCGGTAAAAAGTACCACATCTACACTATCCCAGCCACGCTGCTTTGCATCTTTTACAGTTACCGGAAGAAAATTATCTGTATTCAAAATATTTTTTTTACAAAGATAATATTTTTATGCTATTGTTGATGATCGTATTTTTATCGCTGACAGTGTTTGAAATCCGGTCGTGGAGTTTTTGACTTGACAATGTGCGAAGCTCCTGTCAAGGTCTTTGTGTTTAAAATTATTGTAATTCCTTAAATCCGCAACTATCTTCTACTTCAAAGCCAATACCATGTCCGACTTCTGGCGGATGCACGTCATTATTGGGAATGCTCGTTTTTCGATACTCACCATCCGCCAGCTGGCGGATGTCTGCGTGTCTCAAAACTGCGCTACACCAATACTAACGCACATTTTGGCTTTTCGCTACGAACATAGCTGTGGTTTTAAGGTAATTTTTTAAATATTTTACAATTATTTTAATGGGAAATATAAACTCGGTTTACACCAATTGTCAAACAAGTTTAAATATCTACGATATTTTTGACTTTAACCACAAAAAATACTTAGGACACAAACCTGCCGGTAGTCGAACATGGTTTGCCCGCGGTAAATGATTTATCCGCAGATGAACGCTAATTAACGCAGATGTTTGAACATCTACGATGTTTTTGTTTGAGATTAAGAGAATTAAGTTTTGCCTGCGGCAAGGGTTTTATCCGCAGATCCGCCGGTAGTCGGACACGTGAACACTAATATACGCAGATATTTAAACATCTACGATGTTTTTTGACTTGACAGCGTGCGTAGCTCCTGTCAATGTTCTTTTTAGGTAGGAGTTTTCTTTTTTTTACAAGAAAAAAACGTTGTGAGGTATTGAAGAGAAAAAAATGTTGTTAGATGTTGATGCAAAAAAAATATTTGGTGCTATCTGCTCAAACACTGTCAGGTGACTAAACACGCTGAGAGGTTTATGTGTGGGAAGAAAAGAAACTCTGTCAGGTGCTGGCGCAAAAAAAACATTCTGTACTATCGGTTTAAACACTGTCAGGTGCATACGCACACTGACAGGTTTAGGTGGTGGTGTTTGCGCAGGCTGGCAGGTTTTGGGTTGCACCGGACTTGATGTGAGCTTGCGGCAGGGATTGCAGCGGATAGCCCGCAAGCCGTAAAAGCTACAAAACCCGCCGGAAAAGAGCGACCAACGGAAGCTACTTTGCCGGCGTTTGGTTTTGTGTTTTTAGGGCTGAGGACTATGAGCGGAAAGCCCGTAGCCGCCCAAGAAGAAATGATTGAAACTTGTCCGACTACCGGCGGATGAAAGAATGAAGGAATGATTGAACGAGGGAATGATTGGATACGATAATGGATGAGTGGATGAAAAAATGATTGAATTGTTGTATAAATTATTTACAGTCTGTAAATGAGTTTGTGGTATCGCTATTTAATTACTTTGTAATTAAGGATTGTTGTGCCGATTTTTCCGTTTTCGGACATTCCCTCAATAATGATTTCAAATTCACCGCCGGTATCGGAAGTGTAAAATTCAATTTTTGCATTGCCCAATGCATCGGTTTGTACATCAGGATTCCAATAGACTGCAATACGATTATCGGGCTTATCGTAGTTTTGTCCGGCTTTATATTTGGGACTGTAAAAAGTTCGCGGTGTATGATAGCCGAGCATTTTGAAATGAAATTCACCGCGCTTGTAAAAATAACCGCGTTTTGTGTAAACGGCTATTACTCCGTTTGAACCCCGTGAACCGTAGATTGCCGCAGAGGGTCCTTTGAGAATTTCTACTCTATCCACATCGTTTACATTAACCGATTGTATGGCATCAAATGAGGTAACTACTCCGTCGATTAAATACAGTGGGTCGTTGCTTAACATTATACTGTTGGGTCCACGTATCATTGCACCGTTTTGACCAATACTTAATCCGGGAACTTTCCCGCGCAAGGCTTCCATTACTGATGTGTAGCCCGAATAATGTGCATCGTTAAAGTAGATTACTTGATCGGCTTTGCCATGCAGCTTAAAATCTTTCGGAACATTAGGGTCTTCCTCTTCTTTGGGCAGCGGGCGGTATTCTATTTTATGCTTTACCAGCAAACTGTCGGTAAAATAGCCGGTATATGGATTAAAATTTACTCCTATATCTTTATCTTGGTCTAAATGCACCATAATATTTTTTTTGCCGTAGCGCGACCTGAATTCTAAAAGTACATCTAAAGTATCGCTATAATCAAGATTATTGAATGAAAATCTTCCTTTTTTATCGGCTCGAGTTTTATAAACATCGTTGTAGCGGTTTAAAAAGGTAAGCTGTATGCTTGCATATTTTGCCGATATATCAAAAACATATTTTGTGAGCCTTCCGCTTATACTTATCAGGTGTTCAAGCGGAAAATCGGGCTCAGACAAAGTATCGCTCAATATTTCTTCCCAGCGAAATTTTCGCCATGCTTGGGTCATTAGCAATATATCCAAGTTTTTGGGGGCATCGGCTGCATCGGAAAAATAATATCCGGGTTGCTCAATCGTCCCACGAACATCGGATGTTAAGAGTAATGAGCTGATTATATTTGTGTTGTGGTAGTTTTGCTTTAAAACTTGTTGTTTCAAGTTTACGGAAACAGAAAGGTTTGCAGAAAGCGGTTTTCCTGATTTATCTTGGGTGTGGATATTTATTTCTACTTTTTGTCGTCTTAAAAATTTATTTTTATTCAGTTTTGCATCAATATTCATAAAATCGTGATGATTTATAAAAACAAGTCGTTCGCATTGTGCTTTTCCGTAGCCATCGAAAAGAGTAATTTGACTTATTCCCGTAGGGAATAAATTTTGGGGTATTTTTATTTTAAGTTCATTTTTTTCAAAGCGTAAAGTGGTACTAAAGCATAATTTTCCGCCGGTTTGCGCAAAAATATAGGCGGTTTTTGCTATGGGGTCGTTAAAAAATTTTTTATTGGTATTGATTTTTAACCATAAGTATTGATTGCCGTTTTGCTCAACTTGTAAGGTGTATCCTTTTTTTAAAATATCGGGCAGCTTAAATTTACCATAATCTTTGCCTTGATAGTTGACTATTGCATAATATCCCTTTTCTTGTTCGGGGACAAATTCAAAAAACCCCATACCAAGGTGCGTACTTTTAAACTCGCAAACTTTTTTGCCTTTTTGTGTGTAAAGTGTAGCTTGGATTTTTATTCCTTTACCTGTATTATCAATGGCTTTAAAAGCAAGCCGGCTCTTTAAACCTTGTACTAAATTACCGCCTTCGGGAAAAAATTGTAAATCAATATTCAGGGCTTGTCGTGTTAAGGATTTTGCTTTACGGTGCATATCTTTATTGTAATATAACTTTTCGGGATGTATTATGCTGAATTTTTTTGTAAAAAGATATTCTAAACCGTAGTTTTTCATATTACGAGTGTAGGCTCTTATTTGATATACACCGGTTTTGAGGGTATCGTGCATCGGAAAATCGCCATGTGCCAAACCGTTTTTTAGTTTTAATAATTGTTGCATAAAAACGGTTTTCTCCGGAGAAATTAATTCTACATATAAATTTGTACTTATCGTATCAGGTTTTTGGTATTTTGAATTGAAAAGATAGGCTTTGTACCAAAAACGTTCCTGTGTATAAAACTCATTACGGTTAAGTTGTAGATAAACTTTTTGTTGGGGAATTGTTTGGGTATATTGATTAAAACGTTCGGTAATAAATTGAAACCAGTAATCGTTTTGTTTCGGCAGTATCATAAATCCCGAAAAGGAAATGAATATAATGCTAAAAACAATGTATGTTTTTTTTATGTTTTTCACGATTAAGTGGTTTTAATTTTTATAGTTAAGGATATGCGTATCTACTTATTTACAATTATTTAAACAATAATATTTCTATTCATTGCAAATTGTTTGATACCATTGGCAAGATGGTATATTAGGTTTTCAAAATACCAATTTTTTATTTCTCTATGGTATTTATTTATAGTTCAAATACTCATACAGTACTTTACATCCATATTATTATATAGTATCTTATTGACATCTCAATTTTGTCATACAAGTTCATATCCTAATAACTTCAGTGCATCATCGGCTTTATCATTTCTCATTGGATATTTATCTGGCGTAACCCAACCTATTAATTCCTGTGTTCCTGAGGATTTAAATTGGTTTAATTTATAGTCAGGATTAAAACAAAGATTATGTATTCGTAATTCCAGTTCATCATTAGAATAGAGTAGGTATTTTAAGGAACTTCTGATTTGTTGAATTGAATTTTCTGTTATAAATTTTTTGTCAGCACTAAAACGCCTTGTCCTCATACCTCCTGAATGCAAATTTGCATAAATCTGTCTTGCTTCGTCCTTTGTTAATTTGTCAATATTACTTTTAGAAAGAAGTTTAGAAAACAATGCTTTTGATGCTTTTGCCATTCTTTCCGTGTGATTATCATTTGACTTATCCCATTCGCAATATTCTTTAAATAGTTTTGGAATAACTTTTTTTCTTTCAGCAGCTGTTGGTTTACGCCTATTTTCTTTAGCCCAAACAACTTTTACCCAGTGCCAAAAATGGTCGATAGAAATGTAAACTGGTACATTTGGGTATTCCTGTTCTGAAATGTCTTTAACCATTTCTTTTACTTCGTCAACTACACGCCAAAAGATAAAATACTGTTTAGCTTCTTTACCAACCTTTGATTTTTTCTTTTTGTTTGCTCGTTTTTTTAATATTTTCTTTTCTAGTTTTGATTGTTCTTTTTCTGTTTCTTTCTCTCTCTTCTGAAATTGTTCAAATACAGTTTTGAAATTGGCAAGATCAGTTGGTTGTAAAGAGAATGATTGTTCCCAAAGATTTGAAAATTGCTTATCAATTTCATGTAAGTATTCTATGTCCGTCAGAATAGCGTTAGTTTCAATATTTTTGTAAAGCCCACCCTCTGTAAAGTTAGACGAACCAATTATGCAGGTAAAAGGCTGTTTGTTGTAATAAAAAATAATAAATTTAGAATGAAAATTATTACCTAAAAATTGTATGGTTATTCCAATATTGGAGTGTATTTTTTTTAAAGAATAATAATTTGTTGGTGGTCTTAATGAAACCAATAAGTCAATTTGTTTGGAGCTGTTAAGCCATTCGTTAATAAATTCTGTGTTAGAAAAAAAAGCAGTCGCAATCTTAATTTTATCCGCTTTTTCTGCAAAACCAGAAAGAATTGCTTTAAGGTTTTTTTCATTGTTATTTGTTAATATTATCTTCTGCATTCTCGTCTTTTTAAGTTACCAATAACTCATATTATTTAATGAACTATTTAATCAAATTTAAGAAATTTTTGGCAGTGATGCAAACAACAGTTTACAGCATATTTATTTCTGAAAGTTCTACAGTGAAAGGAAATAGTCTTAAATTGTAGTAATATAGTAGTTTAAGTTAATACTGTAACTATCTGGATATTATATGCTAAGAAGTAAAATTATGTTATAAAATTACTTTGTCAAAAGCAAAATTTGACAAAGTAACTTTAATGTGTTATTCGATACTTATTCTTTTTTATAATTAACCATATAGGCAATTTCCGATTTATCATCTGATTTGCCAATGGTTATAGTAACACTGCCAACATCCTCTTTATCAAAACTTAACATACTTCCATCCGGAGTACTCATATTCATAGAATTGGTCCAACTTTCCATATTTTTTTCAATGGCTTCTTTAACAGCAGCAGGCTCTTTATCTGAAGTAATTTTAAAAGTAACTACTTTACTCACACCGGATACCATTACCGAGATGTTTGATTTTTCACCATCTACAATATAAATATCAGGAAAATCATCGGGTAGATTTTTTTCATTACCGCTCACCGTAAGCTCACCATCATCGGTTTTAATAGTCATATTAACAGTTTCGCCGTCTTCATTTTTTTCGGTTTTTATGTCCACATCTTTACCCGTCACTTGTTTAAGTATGCCTTCTGCCATGTCTTGGGCTTTTTCTTCTTCGGTTTTTCCACTGCTGCATGAAGATAAACCGATAAATAGCAATGCAATAAATAAAAAATACAGTTTTTTCATAATAATTTAATTTTGGTTTATATAAAAAGATACATAAAGATACTGATTATCTGAATAATTTGTATCTAAGATGTGATTAAAAGTGATTTTTTATTGATTAAAAAGCCGAAACGTTCAAATGTCCTTACGGACGATTTGAAGTTTTTAGAAACTTTTGAACGTCCGCGAGGACTTCAAAACGTTTAAAGCCAAGAAAAGCAGAAACGTTCAAATGTCCTTACGGACGATTTGAAGTTTATTTATGAACATCCGGTCTTTTGTTAACTTTTACTAATTTACCGTTTTTAAATTGTGCCTCATAAACCAATTTTCCATAGCGGTCGTACTCCGCAAAACGTCCGTTACGTACTCCGTTTTTATAATTTATTTCTTTTTGCGGCTTTCCGTTGTCGTACCAAACCAGCCATTTTCCTTCTTTTTTTCCCATATTGTATTGCTCTTCGCGAATTTTTGCACCGCCTTCGAGATAATACTCCCATAAACCGTGGCGTTCACCGTTAACATAGTTCCCTTTTACACTTTCATGTCCATCGGCAAAATAGGTAATATAAGGACCGTTGTGAATTCCGTTCTTAAAGCTTTCCACTAAACGGGGAATTCCTCTTTCTGTCCAATAACGTGCTACACCATCTTTAATATTGTCTTTGTAATAAATTTCGTATCTTTTTTGTCCGTTTTCAAACCAAGCTACCCACTTTCCGGTCATCATGCGCTTATGAAAAGTTCCTGCCATTTGTTTTTTACCACTTTCGTACCACGAAAACCAAGGACCTTCTTCTTCTCCGTTTACAAAATCTCCTTCGTAATATTTTTTACCGTTTTCGTAATAAACAATCCAATGTCCTGTTTTTAAATTGTCTTTAAAATTACCTTCTTTCCATACTTGACCATTTCCATACCAGTAGGTCCATTTCCCGTTCATTTTTCCAAGATGATAAGGTCCTTCGTTGCCTTTTTTACCATCAGTACGCCAATAAGTCCAGATACCTTCTTGCAAATCATTTTTAAAATTACCTTCAATATCCAATTTACCATCTTCGTGATACCAAACTGCTTTCCCTTCTTTTTTACCGTTTTTAAAATTTACCTCGGTATCTAATTGTCCGTTTTTAAACCAAAATTTATGACTTCCTTCTTTTACACCTTCAACAAAGTTTCCGTTAAATTTTTTTTCACCGGTTTCCCACCAATAAGTCCATTCGCCATCCTTTTTACCGTTTTTCAGTTTCCCTTGCATTTGCAATTGTCCGTTTTCAAACCAAACTTGATTTAAACCGCTTTCATAATTAAGCTCACTCCATTTTTTACCGCTTTGATACCATTTTTTCCACATACCTGTTTTTTTACCTTTCAGGTAAGTGCCTTGTTGTTTAATTTTTCCGTTATCATACCATTCTTGCCAAAAACCATCTTTAAAGCCCTGATGATAAGCTCCTTGTTCTTTCAAAGTATCGTTTGGGTAATATTCCTTATAAAAACCTTCGCCTTCAAAAACCAAAGTATCGCCTGCAGGGCTAAAAGCATTCAGCAATTTATAATCATCATCCGAAAGATAATATTCGCTTCGTTCTATCTTTCCGTTATTATATAAATAAGTCCACAAACTGTCTCTTTCATCATTTTTAAAATAGCCGGTTAATCTTAATTTTCCGGAAGGAAACCACTCAGAATATTTGCCGTTACGCTTACCCATTTTAAAATTTCCTTGACTTTTCTTTTGTCCCGAAGGATAGAAATAAGTTACTTTTCCATCTAAAATACCATAATTATATTCGGCTGTTTGGAGCAAGACTTCGTTTTCGTCCCAATATTTCCATAAGCCGGTTTCTTTTCCGGTAGTTGTCATTTTACCTTCGGCTTTCTTTTTTTTATTTTTCCAGTAAAATGTTTCCGTTTTTTGAGCCTGAATTAACAAACTCATTGATATTGTTATAATTAATAATATCCACCTCATAGTATTTATCATTTAATTTTACATGCAACTCTATAACCGAATTTATACCAAAATTATTACATTTTTCAATATAAATTATTAATTTTGATTAAACCTTAAACCTAAATTGAACGATTATGAACAAAGTATTTTCTCTTATTTTTATTTTGCTGATTTTTTCTTGTAACTCAAATCAAAAAAATATGTCTTCTATACGAAACCCTGTTGATTCGGTAGGTTTTCCGACACAAAAACAGCAAGTTGAAACTTTTATGGAACTGCTGAGCAAAAAAAATCTATATACAAAAAATGACGAAGCAAAACATACTTGGAAATCTGCCATAGTACCGCATGATGATTATGCATATGTTCAGGAACTTTTTCCGAAAACACTTTCGGGTGTAAAGGCTAAAACTGTTTTTATGATTGGTGTAGCACATAAAGCAGCGATGCTAAATTTGCAGGACAAAATTGTTTTTGGCAGTTTTGATTATTGGAATGCACCCTACGGGAAAGTAAAAGTATCGTCTGTTCGTAATCAAATTATAAATGATTTAGATAAAAATTTGTTTACAGTAAATAATTCAATGCAAAGCATAGAGCATTCGCTTGTACCCTTTTTACCGGTATTACAATATTTTAATAATGATTTTGAGATAATTCCAATATTGGTACCCTATATGAATTTTGACAAGATGAATGAAATAAGTAATAATCTTGCCCAAAGTATTTTTAATTTAGCAAAGAAAAATAATTGGCAATGGGGAAAAGATTTTGTAATTCTGATAAGTACCGATGCCGTGCATTATGGAGATGAAGAATGGGGCGGTAAAAATTTTGCACGTTTTGGAACAGATTCTACCGGATATGAACATGCCGTAGCTTATGAACATGAAATTATTGATTCTTGTTTACTTGGTGGTTTGTCTAAAGAAAAAATCAAAAAATTCACCGAATACACAGTCCAAACAGATAATTACAAAGAATACAAATGGACCTGGTGCGGCAGATACAGTGTACCGTTTGGATTGTTGGTGGACTATCATTTACAAAATTTGCTGGACGAAAAACTCAAAGATAAATTCATCGGATACTCAACTAGTATTGCCAAACCCGTTTTGGATTTAAAGCCTATTGGTATGGGAACAACGGCAAATGCGAACTTACACCACTGGGTAGGCTACTGTGCTATTGG
>Ga0256840_1004511_pt1 | contig 10401 bp, 9 predicted proteins | sample 355202metaG_FD_185969 | JGI IMG/M metagenome (GOLD analysis project Ga0256840, IMG submission 185969) | Hydrothermal vent microbial communities from Mid Atlantic Ridge, Atlantic Ocean - 355-202 | ecosystem: Environmental > Aquatic > Marine > Hydrothermal vents | place: Atlantic Ocean: Mid...
GCTTACGCTAGTATGAAGCAAGCTTCAGACTATCCCAAGCTTGAATTTGGATGCATACTAAGGAGAGCTTACTTTTTTACCCTACACCGCTACGCTAGATGCTACCTCAGGGCGTTGCCCCGAACCCCACTCTTCGCCAGAGGGAGAGATATTCTTATTCTTAATATTGGCTAATTTTTTATCTACATAAATAACTCTACATTTTTTTACGCTAAAATGTATTAATCTGAATAAGGGATCGGGATGGCTAGTTTAACATATACAGAAAAAAAATTATTAGAGAAAGTTTTTAAAATGGAAGACGGTCATTTGTTAGACTTTTCTCATGCTACTTTACGAGTATTTATGAATGACTTTAAGATTGATCTAGGTGATGATAAATATAATAAGTATGGATCATCAAAGGCAAAGAGAATGCTTGCTTTTTGGGAAGTTGAAGAGGATGACGTTGTTGCATCTGTAGTAAAGGGCCTATTGGAAGATGCCAATAATAATGATAAAATAACTGTGCAGGATAATGAAAAAGCTCAGAAAGTTATAAATAGATTAGAGGGAAATGAGGAGCATAGAAATGAAGTACAAGGATTCGCTACTGCTGAAGAAAAAATAATTAACCATAGGATATGGGGTGATGGAAGAGTTAGAGTATTTTTAAGTCACAAATCTGAATTTATGAATGAAACTGCTACTCTGAAAAAAGAATTGGCTTTTTATGGGGTATCTTGCTTTGTTGCTCATCAGGATATTAAACCAACAAAATTATGGCAGGATGAAATTGAAAAAGCCTTACATTCTATGGATGTATTGGTTGCATTGATGACGGATGGTTTTCAAAAGAGTAATTGGACTGACCAAGAAATTGGATTTGCAATGGGACGAAAGAAACTTATTGTTTCAGTTAGCATGGGAACAGATCCTTATGGTTTTATTGGTAAGTATCAAGGAGTGGCATCAAACTGGGAAGATGCTCCTTTGAAGATTATGAAAATATTAATGTTAGAAGAAAAAATGTTGGATGCATATATTGAACAACTTTGTTGTTGCTCTTCTTATGATGACGCAAATCGACTCTCTAAGTGTTTACCCTATATATCAGTATTAACAAAAGAACAAATACGAAAATTAATTGATGTTTATACGGAGAATGGACAAATTCATGACAGTCATGGTTTTAATGGATTGAAGCCAGATGAACATGGAAAAGGTCTTGTGTTTCATTTATCTAGAGCAACGGGTAAAAACTATAAACTAGAAAGTAATCATAAAATAGAAAGGAGTTAATATGCCAAAAAGAAAAGTATTTATTTCATATCATCATGATGATCAGAGAGAGGTAGATGAATTTATAGATAGATTCTCTCGCAGAGAGAGTATATTTATTCCAAAGATGCTTGGTTCAGGAGGTATGGGAACTGACTTGATTAACAGTACAAACCCTACCTATGTGATGAGCCAAATTAGACAACGTTACCTACAAGACTCAACAGTAACAATAGTCTTAGTAGGTAGTTGTACGCATTCAAGAAGATATGTGGACTGGGAGTTAAAGGCATCATTAACACAAGGTACATATACCCCAAATGGTGTGATGGGAATCATACTACCTAGTCAAGGTGGAAATGCTGATTTACCATCTCGTTTGAATGACAACTGGAATGAAGGGAATACAAATTGCTATGCAAAATATTGGATATACCCTCGATCATCAGGTGAATTAGCTGGATGGATTGAGGATGCGTTTAATGCAAGAACAAGCCGAAGTCACTTAATTACTAATAGTCAATCTATGATGAGATATAATGCAAGATGCAACATACATGGAGTAACACACTAATGGATTCTAATATAACATTTGTAAATTTAGCATTTAATGAGGGACGAGTAAAATTTGGTGTATCCATATGGGTAATCTTGTTGCTTATAGCGATTTTGGCAGTACTTATAGTTCGTTTTTATAAGCATACAAAAAAATATGAATTAGTCAAAATTAGATTGAAGATTCCAGGTATTGGGAATGCTGAATTTATACCAAATGATGAAGATATTCAAATTGCTCATAAACTTTGGACACAACTCATAACTAGAAAAGCTGCAATAGTAATTGATCCAGAAAAGGATGTAATTACCGAAGTATATGACTCATGGTATGCATTATTTACAACTACAAGGAAGTTAATTAGCGAAATTCCAATAAAGTATTTAAACGAAGAGAGTACAAAAAAGTTAATTTCTATATCCACAGATGTGCTCAATATTGGACTTAGGCCACACTTAACAACATGGCAAGCAAGATATCGTAATTGGTATAAAGATCAAGAAGACGAATTAAAGACCATATCTCCTCAAGAGGTACAAAAAAAGTATCCAGCATATGACTTATTAATAGCGGAGATGAAAAAAGTAAATGCAAATTTAATCAATTATGCAGAACAGTTACAGATAATTATTGAGGCTAAGAAGTAACATGGCACGTATTATTGATTTTGATGAATTAAAAGATATAGGTGAAAGAAAAATACTTAATGAAAGTACAACATTTGATGGTATTATTTCTAAAGCTTCAAGGGACGATAATTACAAAAATGTTTTTTTGTCATATTCTTCGAAAGATAAAGAACTTTTACCTGGTGTTATAAAAATTTTAGAAAATCATAATGGTAAAGTTTATATTGACAAAGGTGACAATAGATTACCCGTAACAACATCTGTTGAAACGGCAAAAATTTTAAAAGACACTATTCAAAAATTACCAAGGATGGTAGTATTTGTAACTACAAAAAGTAAAGATAGTAAATGGATACCTTGGGAACTTGGGCTAGGGGATGGTAGTAAAAAGAATTATGATATAGCTATATTCCCCTCTGCTGAAAACAGGTATGATGAAAGTTGGACAAAACAAGAATATTTAGGTTTATATAGAAGAATTGTATTTGGAAAATATGCTGATTATGATAAGGAAATATGGATGGTATGTAACTGTAAAGAAAATACCGCAACTCCATTAAAAGATTGGCTTAATGTAAATTCATCACAAAGGGGTATGTGGTGAGACAAAGAGTATTTATAATCTATCATCATGTTAACAATCTATGGTAATAAAAAAGAACTTAAAAGCTTAAGAGGAGATACAGTTGAATAAACATTTAGAAGAAAAAGCTAATGGATGGATTTTTCTTTCTCACTCATCCGATGATTATCAAAACGTTAGAATTATTCGCAACTATTTAGAAGATCGTGGATTTAGTGCCATAATGTTTTATTTAAAGTGCTATAACCCACAACGAAAAGATAGTGATATGAGTAAAGTTCAAAAAATTATAAAATGTGAGATTAATAAGAGAAATATTTTTGTTTTATGCGATAGTGTAAATGCTAGAAAATCTAAATTTGTTCAAAAAGAAATATCAATTGTAAAAGAAAAAAAGAATACTATTTATGTAGAGTTAGACCTTGATAATTTTCAAAATAACCAAAATGATGAATTAACGAAGCTAGATATCTTTATAAAAAAAGCAACTTTATTTTTTTCCTATTCATGTGCTGATGAATCAAAAGTATATCCCATAAAAGAATATTTACATCATGAAGACTTCCAAATATTGGATGCATCATCCATTGATATTGGAGAGCATGTTGAAACAGCTATACGTGAACAAATCCGAATTGCATCAGAAAAAGGTGCAGTATTATTGTTTCTTGGTCATAATTCTTTTAATTCACAATGGTTCTGGAGTGAAAAGAATTTGGCACTCAATCAGAATGCGATAATTGTTCCTATTCTATTAGATGACATAAGTATTGAAAAATTTCCTGCTTTAGTACATTTAATCTATATTGATGCGAGTAATGGATTCGGTAATAAAGAAAAAGAGTTATTAATTCATGCTGTAGACAAAGGAGAATAAATGAAGAAGAGTGAATTATTTGACATTTTGAGTCTGCTAAGGTTAAAGTAAAGGCAGAGCAAAAGAGTTAAGTGTACAGAAAAATAGAATTACAAAGGAAGAATGATGTTTTTAAATATTTACTATGCTAAAGAGCTAAAGAACTTAAGTACATTGAAAGAGTTTTTTATAAAAAACTATTTTTTCAAAAATGATGATATCTTAGGAGGAAAACTTTTTGATGTATATTTTTTTGATATCTCACATTATCAAGAAAGTAGTGATTCTATAGATATTATCTTGATTGATGATTCCTTAATTGGTGATATTTATGCAAAGCATACTTTGCAAAATAAGATATTAGATAAGTGGAAGGGGAATAAAAAAGTAATATTTGTTGCACTTTCTGAAAACTATGGGCAAATGACATTATGGGGTGATGAAGTAAACTTTATTCGAGCCTTTAATAAAGAAGATCTTCTTGACTTCCTTTACACGGAGATAACTCATGATATATTGAGGTTTGTTTTACAAAAAGAAAAACTACAAATCTTTATTTCTCATGCAAAAAAAGATGGTAGAGATATAGCTAAATTAATTAAAACATTTATTGACAATGATATAAAGCTTGATAATTTTTTTGATGAAACTGATATCCAAAGTTCAGATAGTTGGAAGCAGGCACTAGAGGAGAACGTTGACAATAGTTTATTTTTATTTGTGTATTCTGATAACTATGGTCATACTGTATGGACGCAACAAGAATTGATTTGGGCAAAGCAAAAAAAAGTGCCTATTATAGGAATAGATGTATTGGCAAAAGAGGATAAAAGAGTTTTTCCTTATATTGGAAATGTGAAAATGGTTAAATTACTTCATAGTGTTGGTAATATTGAACATTTATGTGATGAAACTTTTTCTATGTATACAAAGCATAATATTAGATTGATAATTAATGCACTTCTAGGGGAGGCATTAGAACATTATATTTTTCTTGGAATGTATAAAGGGTTCAATAATAATTTTACTATTTACAGTAGACCTCCAGAACTTTTAGATATGTGTACGAGAGAACCTAGAAAATATGTAATGTATCCAGATCCTCCCCTTATGCAGGAAGAACAGAGAATTTTAGAGAGTTGTTCGGAAAGCAAAATGGTTACTCCTCTTTTGTTAACGGGTAAAATTAAAACAAATAAAAAAATATCTATTTCCATCAGTGAATCAAAAGATCTTGAGGAACAAGGTATGTCTTCAGAGCATATGCATATGCTTATGGTGGAGTTAGCTCGTTATTTATTTATTAAAAATAATACTTTGCTATATGGCGGTGATTTAGGTTATAAAAGTGAGTTTAACTTTACTCAGTTATTGGTCAATCTACTAAAATCATATAACTCCAGTTACGATGAGAAGAAAAAAATAATCAATTATGCTGTAAAACCTTTTAGTAACTTGATAGACAAAAAAATTAAAATACAATATTTGGACGTGATTAATTTTAAAGAGGTGGGTGAGGATTGTGAATTCACAGAAGTAGATAAAATCGCAAATAATTTAACTCAAATGAGAAAAGCTATTACAAACGAAATGGATATCAAAATTGCTGTAGGCGGTAAAATAACAGGCTTTAGTGGATTTTATCCAGGAGTATTGGAGGAAATCTATTTAGCGATGAAATCGGATAAGCCTATATATTTAATTGGTGGTTTTGGAGGGATCACTAGAAAAATTATTGATTTACTAAATGGAATAGATGTAGAAGAATTAACTTTTGAATATCAAAAGGTACATACAGAGAAGCTAAGAACTTTTTTGAAAAAAAATCCAGAGTATGAAAGTCAAATTAAAGAAAAATATGATGAGATGTATAGATTTTTAAAATATGAGAATAATGCTATTTTCAATGCCAACATTTATATTTTAGATGGTAATAATATTTATAAAATAATACATTCCATTTTAAAAGAACTGTAAAATAAGGTGTAATGAAAATGTTTATTAGTTATTTAAGAAATTACCCACAAAACAAAGAGAAAGCTAAACAAAAAGTTTGTAATCTTGAGGATGGTTTTGAATGAAAGGTTTAAAGTATAACGCAGAAGAGGAAAATGAAAACTTCAATAATTTAAGTGTAAAGGATTATCCAATAACCAGTTTCAGAGAAAATGTTGAGATTATACATGGAGTTGAAGTAACCCATGAATATGAATGGTTAGAGAATTCTTCTAATCCTCATGTCTTAAATTGGATAAATAGTCAAAACCAATTTACTACAGAGTATTTTAAGGATAATAAAAAAAATATAGCAATGTCAGTTAATAACTACTATGATTATCAAGAAGTAAATGATGCAATCATAATTACAGATAATAGAGTTGTTTATGTGCTAGAAGACAAGTCAACTGAAGAACAAGTAGTTGTAGTAAAAACAACAGTTGGTAGGGGAAATAATTCTACTGATAGTATCATCCATTTGAATAGTTGTAAAGATTCATATATTAGGTTACTCTCTGTATCAAAAGATGGTAGATATTTAGCTTATGCGATTCATATGGATGGACAGGATAAGCATTCAATTGCAATCTATGATATGGAGGGGGGCAGAATACTGTCTGATGTGATTGAGAATATAATATATTCAAATGTAGCATGGTATAATGATGGTTTTTTTTATTCAAAGCATACCTATCCAAAACGTAATAATAAAACACAGTATCATTCAATTTTTTATCATAAATTGGGGATAAGTGAATTGGATGACAAGCTTATCTACTTCGATGAAAATAATCCTGATTTATATCACTTCTGTGATTTAACTCATAATGATTTTTATTTTATTTTATATAGTCAAAAAGCTACAGGTGGATTTACTACAAAAGTTTCGAGAATTAATTCTATTTCAAAGTTTATAGTATTCCAAGAGGGATTTGAATATCTTACAAAAATTGTTGATTATTGTGGTGAAGGAGTATTCTTACTTCATACAAATTGTGGTGCATCTAAATATAATTTAATAAAAGTTGATATTAATAATCTAGAGGCTAAAGAGATTATAATTCCTGAATGTAACTATGTTCTTTATAATGTAATTTCACTTAAAGACTATTATGTATGTTACTACTTAAGAGACGCTAAATCTAGTTTAGTACTTTATGATAAAAATGGAAATAGTCTGAAAGAGATGTTTACTAATGATAATTGTACTATTTCTCCTGTTAAGGGAAAGAATATAAATAATAAACATCATTTTATTTTTGACTCATTTACAAATGCATCTAAATTAATGTATTTTGAAGGAATGAAAGACCCATCCCCTCTATTAGATAATAACCAGATTCAAACTAATGGGAAATCTTATATTGAAGAACAGGTAATATATAAAGAAGATGATGGGTTTGAATTCAATATGTTTATAGTCTATAAAAAAGGTGTTTTAGAAGGTAAAATAAAAACAGTTTTTTTATATGGTTATGGAGGTTTTGGAGAGTCTATAACCCCTTGGTTTGATCCTCTACATAAAGTTTTGTTAGACTTAGGTGTGATTTTGGCATTTCCTACTTTAAGAGGTGGTGGGGAGTATGGAAAAACTTGGCATGATGCTGGGAAAAAAAATAATAAACAAAATGTCATTAATGATTATATTGATGCAGCAAAGTATTTGAAGGAAAAAAAATATTTTTCAAAAAATAACCTTATACTATATGGAGCATCAAATGGAGGCTTACTGGTAGGTGCGACGATAGCTCAGAAGCCTAATTTGGCATCTGTTGCAATAATAGAATCTGGAGTTCTTGATATGATTAGATATCATAAACTATTAAGAGGTAATGAATGGATTGCAGAATATGGAAGTGCGGATTCTTCACTTTGTGAACTCATTTATTTATTAAAATATTCTCCCCTGCAGAATATTAAAGAGGGGAAGTGTTATCCTGCAATGTATATTATGGCATCAAATACAGATGATCGAGTTGATATATCTCATTCACTTAGGTTTACTGCTAAAATGCAACGTGTGCAATCCTGTGAATCTCCAATCTTGTTAAGGGTAATTGAAAACAAAGGTCATGGTGAATTTTCTTCTGTTGAAAAGGATAGACTTAGTGGAAATGAAATTATTCAATTTATCTTAATAAACACAAATCATTTGGAGGGCTGAAAAATGAGTGATATGAAGAAATTCTTTTTTTTGCAATTATTAGTCATGCTAACAATATTATTATTTGTCATATTGAATATAATTAATCTGAAAGATTCAATTATTGCTTTGAGTATTGTTCTCTCTTCTTTGGGGGTAACATATGTAGCTAATGAATCTTTAAATAAAAATACTAAAATAAGTATATTAAATACCACAATAAATAAGTTAGATAAAGATTACCCAGTTAGAAATGACCACTATGCTAGTGGAGTAGAAAAAATAGCATCTATTTTATCTCCATTGGGAAAGACTGGAGAAGAAATAACTTTTCAAGAACTTGATGATGCTATTATGCAACTAACAAAAGAAGAACATAGTAAAATTAAGGAACTCGTAAATTATTATTCTGATATAGCACGGGGTGTAATTAATGGACTATATGATGAAAACTGGGTTTTAGTATCATTAAGTGGAGCACATATATTAGTGTGGATTGAATGTTGGCCATTTATTAAAAGACATCAGCTTCTCGATCAAAGGTCAAGACATTCATATAATATTGAAACAACTAGTGGTATTACACCCATGTACTATTATTATGAAGAGTGGATAAAAATGCTATTAAATAATAATAATATTTGTCCAATACCTGATCCTACGCAAGTTGCTCATACTGTAGCACTTATTAAAAATACATAAATTAGATAAATAATAAGGGATGTTCTATGAGTAAGAAAGTTTTTATTATCCATGCAAGTGAAGATAAAACAAGATTTGTCATTGATTTTGCTAGAAGACTAAGAGCAAATGGCGTAGATGCATGGTTAGATAAGTGGGAGATGCTACCAGGGGATAGCTTGGTTGATAAGGTTTTTGAAGAAGGAATAAAAGAAGCTGATTCTTTTATTGTTGTTTTATCAAATAATAGTGTAAACAAACCGTGGGTACGTGAAGAACTCAATGCTAGTTTTATAAAAAGAATTAACAATAATAGTAAGATTATTCCTGTTATTTTGGATGATTGTACTGTTCCAGAATGTCTACATACAACCATATGGGAGAAGATTGATAGTTTTGAGAATTATGAAGAAAGTTTTAATAGAATACTGAGTTCTATATTTGACGAGATTAATAAGCCATCCATGGGTCAAACTCCTTCATATGTTACTTTGGATATTGATGGTGTTCATGGTTTAGGAAAAATTGATGCGATAATTTTTACTGAAGCATGTGAAAAAGCTATGTCTGGGGCTGACATGAATATTCATTTATCAGATATTTATGACGATTTGATTATAAAAAATATTTCCTCTGAAGAGATTATAGATTCATTAGAGATTCTTGATGCCAATGGTTATATTTCTGCTACAAGAGTCATGGATGATACAATTCCTTTTTTTACAATAACATCTTATGGATTTGATTTGTTCGCACAGACTAATATTAAAGATTATAATTCTATTATAAATAATATTTGTTTTATTATTTTAAATCAATCACTTGAAGATAATTTACGAATACAAGATGCAACAGGTTATCCTTTGGTAATAATAAATCAAATATTGGAATTATTAGAAAGCAAAAGTCTGATACATATAGCAAAGGCAATGGGAAATGTATATTGCATTACAAAGGTATCACCTGAACTAAAACGAAAATTTAACTAAATTGTCTATGCGTATAATGCTTTCACCATATCCATCCCACTATCGGGAGCAAGTTTAGCATACCGCATTGTCATCTTTATATCTCTATGATTCATAAGCTTCTGAATGGTAAAGATAGGTGTACCGTTGATAGCAAGATGAGAGGCAAAAGTATGTCTAAATGTATGAATGACGACTCTGTTTTTTCTGTCGTCTTTGGCTAGACCTTGGTTAAACAGTTTGTTAAGTGTTGGGCGGATGGTGCGAGCCATGGCGTTGTCACTAAGCCTTGTCTGCTTCCCGCCGATGACATACTCATCGCCTTTGAGTGTAGGCAGGTACTTTTCTAGCATATCTTTCACATCATCATGAAGAAAACCAGTATAAGTACTGTTGTTTTTTAAGTCTTGGAGTAGCACGCTACCTCGTGCGAGATTGATATCTTTTTTCTTGATGTGCAAGATAGTTTGCAATCGTCCACCAGTAGACAATGCAAGCTTTACAAACAATAACTCTCTAAAATCGCTTATATGGTTTAAAAGTTGTTTGACCTCACTCGTACTTAGGTAACGCTCTCTATCGTTGTTCATGCTCAATTTTGAGATGCCTATACAGGGATTTAGGATATTAAGTTCCTTCTGTTTGATGGAATGGTTAAAAATAGTGCCTAAAAGCTGCAAGATGCCATTGATGGTACTTGATGACTTCTCCTGTGCAAGTAATGATT
>Ga0256840_1004512_pt1 | contig 10395 bp, 7 predicted proteins | sample 355202metaG_FD_185969 | JGI IMG/M metagenome (GOLD analysis project Ga0256840, IMG submission 185969) | Hydrothermal vent microbial communities from Mid Atlantic Ridge, Atlantic Ocean - 355-202 | ecosystem: Environmental > Aquatic > Marine > Hydrothermal vents | place: Atlantic Ocean: Mid...
AAGATACTTTTTTTATAGAAGCAAAGGTACACGAATTTACCTACAAAGGAAAAAAGAGTTTTTTTGTGCATGAACTTGTCAATGATAATTCTGAGATAGGCTTTAAATCACTGCAAGTGTTGCGTGAACATAAGCAAAGTAGTATTAATATTGATGGACTTGAAAATTTACCGGTCGTATCTAAGGAGATTCCTCAAGCAACCACAGAAGTTTTAAAAGCCGAGGGTGCGAGCAAAAGAAAGCAGCATCTGACTACACGAACAAGGCGAAGAGGGTGTGATAGCTTGTCGGGTGTTGACATAAGTGAAGATACTGTTACAACAGAAGGGATTGACAAACTGTTTAAATTATACAAAGAAGAGATGAGCCATGAAGTTACAGACCAAAGTCTTACAGAATCTTCTAAAAGTGCAGAAAAGAGAATCAGAAAGACGCGTATATCTAACGAATATGAGAGAAAACAGCAAGAGAAAAAAGAGTATACACATAATTTTGATGAGTTTCATCAATATATCAACTATCTAAAGCAACAATCTGCCATAAAAAATCTTACTGTATCTTCAAACAAAAATATGGAACAAGTTATTGATATTTACACAGATAGAGAACATCATAAATGCCATGTTGAAGGAAGACCAAGGCAATACATCACAGCCACATTTCAATATAAAAAAATATATGTAGGACTTTTGGAGCTGGAAAACAAGCCAGGTACGGCAACAAGTACTTGGGTTATCTCCTCAGTAAACCCTATAAATAAAAGTGTATTTGATAAATTTTTATATCACTTTGTTGATGAAGATAAAAAGATCAATGATATGAAAGAAGAGTATAAAAACAATATGCAGATGCGATTTTCTACTAAAAATCATGAGAGAAGCGAAAGCTTAAGTGAAGAGGATTTGTACATGTGGATGGTGGGAGTTCTTGGAAAATTGATAAAATCTTAGATGGTGAATCTGTATATTTTATTAAAAAGATGGGTAGAATTCTTCAGAAAAATAATATTATTTTTAATGAATAAAGTTTATGTATATTTTTTTTAGGGTAAAATCATTTCAAAATCAACACGGGATTATGCAAGATGGCTTTAGACAGTATAGGACAACAATTTAGTAGAGAAAATAATTTAGTGAAGCTTGTAACAGATATCGAAAAATTACATGTAGGCTTTGTAATAAGGATGGCATATGATACAGTGGATATCTTAACCAATGATTTTTTCAAAGAAACAGCAGGTGGTATTCCTCAAAATAGTTTTTTATTAGCAACTGCATTTAACCCCAAGGATTTTGAAAGTTCTCAAGATACTGATAAGATGATATTATTATTGCGGGTTCAAGGCTCTTGTAAATTGCCTCAGGATGATGTTAATTTAAATACAATTATTGAACATTTTCAAAGTCTAGATGATATTGTTCCAGCGGATAACCGAGATGGAATAGAACAAATTACACATTCTATTCTACAGTTTGGCGGCTTAACATGTAGTATATTAGGGTGTTTTTATTTAGATGAACATGGACGCTTATGTCTTGGTGCAGATATTGAAGATTTTCAATCTGTAGCACACTTGAGAGTGTATAAGCCATCCAATGATGCTTTATCTACTATTGTTAATTTTATTGATCCGATAAAAATAAATAGTATAGAATCTTCAGCTGTAAAAATGGGATTTTCTAAAATGCCAGATGCATTCCAAATAGGAACTGTACGATATACATCTACAAATAGAATACAAAAAAAAGAGGGTACAAACAATGTTATTGTCAAAATACAACCGACCGATTTTTTAAGCAGAAGAACTGCTGTTTTAGGTATGACAAGAACAGGTAAATCAAACACTATTAAAACTACTGTTTCAGCTGTGGCTTTAGCTGCAATTAAATCAAATTTAAACATTGGGCAATTAATTTTTGATTTAAATGGAGAGTATGCTAATGCTACGGGACAAGATGATGGATCATCAATTGCTGAAGTATTTGAAGATAATGTTATTCGATATCGTGGACTTCAAACAGATGGTTTTGAAGATTTAAGAGATAATTTTTATAAATCTTTGAGTGCTGGACTAAATATTTTGCAATCTGTGCTTAGTGAAGATGGCTTTAATAATGGACAGGATATGCAAAACCTGATAAATATGAGCCTTGATGAACCTGATAGAATAGATAAATCAGAACATTTAAGGTGGGAAAAACAAGCTGCAATTTATAAGTGTTTGTTGTATAAGTCAGGTTATGAGTATGGTAGTGATGATAACTTTATAAAATTTAAAGTTGGTGAAGGTATTTTTGAGCAAATGTACAATGCCATACTAGATGATGGAAGTAAGAAGGCAAAGAAAGATAAAATAGATATAGCAAAGAAAGAATTCGGAGATCCAAGTATTGGTTTATCATTGCATGAGGCTACTGATTTTTTTGGTAATGTACGAACTGCAAATAAGAAGATTAGACAGCAGGAAGGTGATTTGCCAAAAGGACTTGTTTCATCAAGTGGAAAATCTTGGTTAAGTGATGTTGATAGATCGTTATTGAATTTACTTGTTGGAAAATCAGAAAATGATACATTTATTAGATCTACAGGTACTATAGGAAAATTTAAAATATTTCATTCGAAACATGGAAGTGACAATATACCACGGGACGTTTTTAATCATTTGAAGAATGGGAAAATAGTAATTTTAGACTTATCTATAGGTGATCAAAAAGTTAAAGAAAGAATATCCAAACAAATAGCTACTTATTTGTTATTGCAAGCATCAGAAAATGTAAATCAAGGTAATAAACCAATGCAAATAGTTACTTATATAGAAGAAGCTCATAACTTAATAGGTAAAAAAGCAGAATTAACTGAAATCTGGCCAAGAATTGCTAAAGAGGGTGCGAAATTTGGTATAGCTCTTGTATATGCTACACAAGAACCATCTTCTGTGCATCCTAATATTATGGCCAATACTGAAAACTTTTTTATTACACATTTAAACAATGATGATGAATTAAGAGCATTATCTAAATATTATGATTTTGGTGATTTTGTGTCATCTTTGAAAAAAGCACAAGATGTTGGTTTTGCAAGAATCAAAACTCTTTCATCCCCCTATGTTGTTCCAACTCAAATATTAAAATTTGAACCACAAAAATTAAAACAAATTATTTCGAGATAGGAAGTGTTATGCCATTTAAAAATGAATCAGCAAGTAAACATGGACATGCTCAAATTACATCGAATCCTGATGTCAAGAAATTTCTTGAAAAATGTCCCGATGTAGATGTCCCTACTAAAACAGATTTAGAGAAATATATCCAAAAATTTCATAATATTGATGATTATAATGCAACTTTACCCAAATTACTTTTGGCCATAGATGGCTCATTTTACGAATCTTTTGTTAATGAAGAATATCCAAGTAGACAAGTAGGTTATATTAAAATTAGTTCAGTATTACTGAATATGGAAAAATACTTAGATATTGGTATGACACAAAGTAAGTATATAAATCCTAGAGAAATAGCTAAGTTACAAAAAGAGATAGATACTGTAAGTTTGGCCTTGCCTGGTGCATATGTTAGATTACCAGATTGCGATACCGTAACAGAAACATTTAGAAAAACATTATTAGACTACTTACAAGGCGATACAACTAAGCTACATGATAGAAGTCTTTATGATACATTAATTGTTTTAATTGATTATTTGGGAAGAATAAGTGAAAATGAAAATGGAGAAAAGCATATTGTTTTAGATAAATGTTCAGTTAATAGTTGTAAAGATAATAATGAAAAAAATTGTGAAATTTTTTTAGATATTAACACAGGTGTAGGTGTTTGTCCTGTTTGCAAGTGTAAAAATTATGCATCAGATATTTTAAGGACATTTGAAGAGTTCTCAGAAACAGAGAGTAATGTCCAAGCGTATAGTCGTATTATGAGTTTTCTCGAGCATTTATTATCGGTGCACTATATATATTATTTATGGAAGAATGATCTTCAACTGCTTTCTAAAATGTGTATATTTTTGGATGGTCCATTAGCTATTTTTGGTCCTAGCGCAGTATTTAGAAAAGCAATAATGTTATTAATTGATGACATAAGACAAGAAGCTAAGCAAGTTGGGCTTGATGAACCTTTGATTATGGGATTATCAAAAAGCGGAAGGGTATATGAACATTTTTTAAAAGTAGATAAAATTAAAGTATTTGATGAGGGAGAGAAAAAAGATTTTATTCCAAAAAATACTTTTTTTATGATTAGTGACGAGTATAGATATAGATTTATTGATTCTGCGCAAAAAAATCATGCAACAAATCATGGAGAAGGTACATACTATGGACAAGATATTTTTGTAAAGACCAAGAAAGGTGGACGTTTTGTAATTTGTTTAGCATATCCATTTAGAGAAAAAGGTACAGACTTTCAGCAAAGAAAAGTAGAGTTAAGTAGGTATAAAAAAATTGCTCAGGCTTTAGCGGTTATACAAGAACTAGAAGCAGATTTATATGAAAATTCTGTTGTTCCACTGGTTTTAGCTCATAAACATACATCAATTAGTTTACGCCCAGGAGGAAAGGTTTTAGATATTTTAACGACTGATGCTTTTAAAAAGAAATAATTTAGTATATGATATTTAGATCTAAATTGCTTGCAATAAATTCTTTTTTCAAAACTCTTTCTTTATTGGATGATGTAGTATATCTAATGTCAAAAAAGCCATATTGGGCAAAGCTTTTATATAAATCACTCAATGGTGGTTCGTAATCATAACTAAGAAGCCATTTTGTATTTAAATTTTCAATGAACTGTTTTAAGGACAAGTGATCTTTGTCTGTAAAATAAAAGTTATATAAATCTTTGGCTTTATTGACATAAGGTGGATCGAAATAAATGAATGTATTTTTATTAATATATTGCTGTCTATCGCTTAAAGAGTCTTGATAATTACCTTCGTCTATAAACAGAACTCTATCATGATAAGATGATAAAATTTCAATTTTTTCAATAATAGCTTCTTTATTAAATCTGCAATCTATTTTATATTGTGAGATTTGCTTTTGTCCTCCTATTGGTCCAGCTTTCAAAATACCAGAAAAGTTTGTTCTGTTTAAAAATAAACATTTTAAAGCTTGTGTCCTTTTGGTTTTTGGTTTATATCTTTTAAAGTGATGCCATTCATCTAACGAAACCTTTAGCTTTTTGATTTCTTTGATTAACCATTCTGATTCAAAAAAAACAGTATGCCAAAAAGACGCTACTAAAGGATCTTTTTCAATGAGAGCAATTTTATTGACATAGTTGTGTTGAAGCATATATAAAGATACACTAGCACCACCAGCAAATGGTTCAATGAATAGATCTGGTTTTATACTATTAGATTGTATAATCTTTTGTAAAGTTGTACAGAATTTTTGTTTTGATCCTGGGTATCGTAAAGGACTTGTAACTATTTTTTTTGATTTTATCATACTTGAAAGTATAGTGAAAAAATGAAAAAAAGGCCAGAAATAATTTATATAAGATTATATATTTGTTGAACTAAGTGTAATATTCATCTAACTTTTGAACATTTAAAATTATTCGTCTAAATCAAGCTTTGGTGTTTCATGTGATTTCTGAGAGTAAATATTGATTTCAATTTTATATTCAGCATTAAGCCTTTCTCCTGATATATCAACTCTTGCTATGCTGTGTTCATCCAAAATAATGTTTTTTGTGTCTATTTGCCATGAATCTTGTGTAAATGGTATCTTGAACCTTAAAATATTATCACTAATATTTTTAGCAAGCTTTCTTGTATCTCTATATTTGTAAATTTCTTTTCTTGGTAATTTTTCATATGAGATAGTTGTTTCCTTTAAATCCTCATAGCTAAATAACGATAATTGTTTTTTTTGCGTTTGTACTGGTATTGGGTTTTTTGTTTCAAGCAGCACTTTTCCATCAAGAAAAGAACCAACTTTTTGAGCTTTGTGTTTTTGTTTTTGTAATAGTTGTTGTTTGTCTACACCCATGTGATACAGTAGTCCATCAATTACTTCATAAATATCGGCTAATTCAGTTAATGTTGAGTCTTCATCTTCTGCATCCAATACTTCAAAAGATTCCTCTATTAGTTTATCTTTGAGTGCTCTAATAATAGATGTTTTTTCTAATTGAGCGAGTTGTACAATTTCTCCGCCATTTTCTATTTTTTCAGGAATTTTATCTCTTACCAGTTTGTTAAATTCTTGTATTTGCTCGAAGTTTTCATAATTGTTTATTGTTTCTACTACAGCCCCAGTTTGTTGTAACTGATAGTAAGCATGCGTTAGCATACTACCTTCTAATAAAATAAATGCATTTATGCTTTTTGATAATGTTCCTATTTTTTGGAGAATATCTTTATCTCGTAATAGTTTTTCATCCATAGGTTGAATATGTATTTTTTTTATTTTTGTATTACCTTTTTCTGTTTCTTTTTGAAGTAGTTCTAAATCAGATAAAGTTTTAATAATTAATGTCTGATCAAAAGGTGTTTTTTTTCTATTGATTTTATTTCTAGGATTTTCATGCAAATCAAAAGGTTCATGGTGCCATGGAAATATTTTACTTGAGCATACTGTTTCTGGAACATCAACAAACCACATAATACTTAGACTTTTTCCAACTTCCTCCGTAATCTTTCTTGAATATAATGCAATCTGTTTAATCCAGTTCTCTTCTTTTATAGAAGCTTTCCAATCATAAGGTGGAGCAACTCTTTCTGTTTTCCACTCGCCTTTATTATTAGCTTTAATAAAAAAAGGTTTATATAAAGGTTTACCTTCTATACTAAACTTTTCAAATGATTTAATATCGTCACGATCATAAGACTTAGTATCTACAATATATTTATCATGAGAGTAGTAATAAAGTCCTTCTGGTAAACCCCATAAGGTTTCAACATGTACATTCCTTGTACCAGGTTTGCAATATGCAAATGCTGATGATATAGATGGTATAAAGTTATGAAAAATGAATGCTATTTCTAAATTTTGTATATTTGTATCATTTAACATATTTCTGGCTTTTTCTTGAATCCATCTTAATGCAGAGTGGAAATCTCTATGCTCTTGTCTAGATAACATTTGTCTGATTGGTTTATTTTCAGAGTTAATATCAATTCTAATTATAAGTGGTGATTGTATTAAGATTTTTATATCTCTTTTTAAAGCATCCTGAATAATTCCATTTGCTAAATCTTGAATAATTTTCTGGTTATTAAGAATATATAAAGGTGCAATTGGTAATTCTAAATTCCTGTAAACTAGTACATTATTGATTTTAGGAAACTTTTTTGCAAGTTCATTATTTATTGGCACTAAGCATTGTAGCTTATTGGTATGGTCTTCTGCTTGAATCTCCGTAATGGAAGTAGGATCTGAACCTATATTTTCATTTTCCTGATCTGCTTGAACAATATACAAACATTTTCTATCCCAAACCCATTCGAAATGAAGACGTAGTTGTTTATTGGTAGCCCACGAGCTTATAATAGATAAAGTGGATTTTAAATTTTGTTCAAGATTACATTGTAAACAGCTGTTTTCATACTTTTGTGGATCAAGTTCTTTACGCCAATTCCTAAGACTAAGTGAATGAAATGAATTTTCATCTTTTCTTTCAATCTCATAAGACCAATCCCTTGTGTCTTTGTGAAGTCTTCTTTCATTTGATAAATGTCCTTTATCACTATATAAGAAAATATGTTTTTGTATGATTAAATGCATACAATTAATGTTAATTGCTTGATCTTGTGAAAAGGTATCAATCAAATTGTCAAATTCTTCAATAATATTTTCCAAATTACATGGTGAAGAATACAGCTGTCCTCTTTCAGCTAAACCTTCAAAACACCCTGATGACCTAAGTATAATATGATCCTCGGGGTTATTTATATTTATATTTTTGAGCGCTTCATCAAGTTCGTCTTTTAATATTTTGATTAAATTTTTATTGGAAATAAATTCTGCTGATAAGACAATAAAAGGTAATGTCCATTTCTTTGGTATACATGAAAGCCCAAAAGCTTTTTCTCCTACAAGTTCTATTGTTATATCTTTAGGATCTAAAACTCTTATGCCGCTAGAATCTATATAAGTTATAGGGTTTTGGGGTTGAAAGCTATTATTTTTAATAGACTATCCTTTTTTTGTATTTTGCGTTCCAAAAATCACATTTGCTATTTCATACATTTTTCCTACAGCTTCATCTGCAAAATAACCAGCTAAGAAACCAATTGCTACAATAGAAGCACCATTTGATGGAATATTTGTGTTTAATAATTGTGCTTCAATTAATACTCCTGTCATAAAACCTATAACAGCTGATAACAAAGGTGATGAAATGCGCCATACTCTTCTATCTTGATGCCACCATCCTCTGGCAACAACTCTATAGAAGTATTTCATACTAAATGTTATTCCACCTAATAAACCACTAGCGAAATAATAAATGTATCGTTTAAATGTATCCTGCCCTACTTGAATATCAAGTATAAATAAAAGAGTTCCTTTCCAATTCAAATAAAGGATAACAATCGAGGTAATCATTACAGATACTAAAAAGATAGCTTCTATACGTATTTCAAATCTTGCTGTATCCAAGTATTTACTTTTGAAATCAAATCTTTTTCTATCATCAGTATTATCAAAAACAGAGTCTTCTGTTTGAGCTTTATCTTTCTTTATTTTCTCATCCATAATTTTATGCAATCAATTCATTTAAAGTTATTCTAGTTATTTCAGCATTTTCTACAAAAGGAAAAATTTTATAGTCAGCTTCATGGAGTTTTCCTATTTTTTTTGCAATTATTTTTCTAAAATATTGTGATATAGGATAGTCAAGTATATGTAAGTACCCTATTGTTTTATTTATTTTATTATTAATGTCTAAATAAAATAAATACTCTTTATTATGAGCTTTTTCTGCAATTTCTGAGGGGTAACATTTTTCCCATTTTAAGTTTGATTTTAGTAAATCAGTTACCAAACTATATTGAAATGGAACAATATGTAAATGTGCATGGTCAGTTCCACAAGCAGTTATGGAACCTTCTATATTGGAACCATGTTCAAAGGCTATAAGGTTTCCATACCTCTTTTGCATGGGAAGAATGACCTTATCAGTAAAATTTTGAAATTCAGGTTGCATGTAAAAGTTTCTCATCGATAAAGTATGCTTTTTTGGAACAATTAAAGACCAACCTTCAACCATAGAGCCAATTGACGCTATTGCAAAAAAATCTACACTCTCATAAAACGGTTCGTCTATTGTTTTGTATTTATAGTTCTTTTTCACAATATTGCAGAATCTACACATTATAATACCTTAATTGAATCATATTTTTAGTATTATAACGAAAAAAGATAAGCTTTTAAATTATCATTCATAGTTTGATGAGTTATTTAAGTAATAAATTGGACTTTCGCATTTAAATTCAATCAAGTTCTCGCTTTGCTTCATTGTATATTGTAGTGTTTAAAAAGCTGTTTAATTATAGAAATATACGGTGATTTATCTTGAGCAGCTTTCGCTACCATAATAGCACCTTCAACCGTAGCTACCATCATTTTTGAAAGAGATTTTTTCTCCTCATCACTCATATTCTCATCTCTAAGTGCTAAAAAGTAGTAATGCTCTAAGTCATTGTAAGCTTTTAAAAGTGCTTTTGCAACATCTTCATCTACGGGACTCATTTCTTGGACGAGATTATTTAGGGCGCACCCATGTTTAAAGTCAAAACTATCCGTAGTAAGTAATTTTTCTTCTAAATATCTTAAGGGCTGTTCTTCTGTTGCTATATTTTTATACTTCTGTTCTAAATTGTAAGCTATCTTTTCTTCTATAACGGCAAGCAGTACCTCTTTTTTACTTTTAAAAATGTGATAGAGTGAGCCTTTGTTGAGTTTTGCATCTTTTAAAATATCATCAATACTGGTACCATTAAAACCTTTTTCATAAAAGAGTTTGTGGGCGCTATTAATAATTTTTTCTCTTGTAGATATTTTTTTCATAATAAAATTGTAGCAAAATATTACTTGACTATTTAGTCAAAAATAGATTATAATTTGACTAAAAAGTCAACAAAGGAGAAATAATGACAATATGCAGTGAAGCAATTACTGGCAAAGAGAGTGTGCTCTTAACATCTGAACATGAGGCTTTGGTAGAGTTTTATAAGGCATTCAACACACAAGATATAGAACTTATAGAGCAAAATTGGAGTGTAGAGAGTGGAATCATGGACAATCCACTTGGGGGAATATTGCGAACTTGGGAAAATATACAAGAAGTTTATAAAAAAATCTTCTTTGGAAAAGCAGAAGTGTATGTGGAATTTTATGATTATTCTATTCATAAACAAGGAGATATCTTT